>Ga0114963_10002453_pt1 | contig 12716 bp, 5 predicted proteins | sample C_131016_EF_Meta_FD_87019 | JGI IMG/M metagenome (GOLD analysis project Ga0114963, IMG submission 87019) | Freshwater microbial communities from Lake Croche, Canada to study carbon cycling - C_131016_EF_MetaG | ecosystem: Environmental > Aquatic > Freshwater > Lake | place: Lake Croche, Canada...
AAACCAGGGCTTGTCTCCCGTTGATGCAATTGGTGCTCGTCAGATATTCTCGTTGGCGGACTACAATGCAGTTAATGTTATACAAAGATATCAAATAACAAACCCAACTATCCCCCTGGACGAGCAACTAGAGAGTACTGAGTTATTAGACCTTACACTATACGCAGGATCTATTAGTTTTTCTGTAAAGTTAACAACATTGGCTGGAGATGCAGCTAACTTTCTGTTACCCTTACCTATATAATTATGAGTGAATTAATACAAGATACCGCCAATAGGATTACTAAATTCATATCCGAAAACTATAGCAACGCAGACACCGCACCAGGCTCTGTCATTAGCGAGCTAGTTGTAAAGCTGGCTGCCTCTGTTCAAAATGAGCAATATAACACGATTGCCACCCTTTCTCAGTCCTCTGCGATTAGTCAGGCATTGGCGAGCACTACTGATACATATAGCCCCATCGTGGATCTGATTGCCTCTAACTATAATACAGAGCGTAACAAAGGAACATACTCTACAGGCAATATTCAGGTATATGTTTCTTACTTTGGGAATTACGCAGTTCCGAACACGCTTTCATTTATTCAACCCACACTAGGGCTCACATATAATGTTACTGAGTTATTCAGAATTTCCCCCACACCTAACACAGCATTAGGAGAGCTTCAGTTATATACTGAGGGAGAAAAATACTATTTTATTTTACCAGTGGTCGCAACGGAAGTTGGGTATAATTCGCAAGTCTCTTCCGGCACCACATTCTCGTTAACTGAAACAGGGGCAACAATAACCAACTTTGTGTCTGCTCAAGCTTATGGTAATTTTACATCTGCGTTACCAGAGCAAACAGATAAACAGTTGATTTCTAGGTTTAAAAACACACTAGGAAGTACTAGGTTTGAATCTCCTGCAGGTATTCAAAATAGACTCTCTAATATTTATCCTACGTTTCAAACGCTGTCTGTTTGTGGGGCTAACAATATAGAAATGACCAGGTCTAAAAATAACGCTATGGGTATTTCTACATTTGGCATGGCTGATGTGTACGTCAGAAATTGTGTAGGTGCGGAAACGTATAGCGCCACAGTAGTGGGAAAGAAAACAGCAGACAAAACATGGGTTTTAAACCTCGATAATAGCTATTGCGCCGGATTCTACAGAGTATTTTCTATAATTCCAGACTCGGCCCAGTTAACAGGAGGTACATTCCCAATTACTGATGTTACATATGGTTATAGGACATTTGAATCAGGAATAAACAACGTAATCAATAGCTATAGGGATGCCCGCTTTACAAAGTACCAAACTGCCAAAGTTACGTTTACATACGACGAATCCCCTACGCTACCTATAGGAACAACCGCAAATTTTGTGGTTTCCACATACTATCAACCACATATAGGAGATATCCAAGATCTGGTAACCTCTAGTGCTGAAAGGTTGGCCTGCGCAGATTATCTCGTTAAAGCTGCCCTTCCATGTTTTGTGGTGTTAGATCTAACCTTAGCAAAAGCCAACCCCAACGATAATTATACATCGCTTAATATAAATCAGCTTAAACAAGATTTGTTTACATATATAAACACAATACCGTTCGGAGAAACAGTTCATGCATCTAAAATAGTAACGATCTGCCATAACTATAATATCTCAAGAGTAGAGCTACCGATCAATATGACGGGTAATATTCTTTGTAATGATGGCACTTCTTTAACAATTAAAGGAAACGACTATCTAGAGATCCCAACAAATATACCGCTTGGAGTTTCCCCTAAAACAACACAGTTTTTTATAAATTACTACGATACTTCGGTTGGTGGTACGAACGTTGTTGATAACATAGGTGTAACGTTAATCTAATGGACTTAGGGTTTTTATCTTCTTCATATCCTGCCGGAGATTATACAAATAGAGATAATTTGTTTATGTCTCTTGGGTCGTTTTGGACTCAGGTATTTCAAGAGCAGGGAACACTCAGGGGATATACCCTAGCCATGGCTGAAGAACTTATTCAGAGTTATTATAACTTAATAGATATCTTAAACTCATATTCAGTTAAAGATGTACCTGTACTAGCGAGAACCAAGTGGCAACCACTTGTTATAAAAAAATCAGAGTTTAACCATGTACCTATTCAGTTTGCCCCTGCCTCTGTGGTTTTTGGTGCTCAGCCGGCTAGTGACTCTTATTACGCTGGGCAAACATTCCTTTTTGGAAAAGCTAAAACACCATTTTCTTGGGTTTACAGTCTAGCACCCAATACTCCCCTGAGAAAGTTTTCCGTGGTTGCTGATCGTGTGATTGGTCCCAAAGCTATATATGTTAACGGAGTGGATGTAATAATAGATCCATCTAATGTATTATATTTTAATTCAGACCCATTCCAAAACTCAAGTATACCTAGAGCGGCGATAATAAATGATAATGGTACCCCTGCAACATTTGTTGATAATAATGGCGATAAACATAACGATGAATTAATTATTCTTTGGTGCTACAACGCGGAGAATGACAAAAATTATCTATACGATAACTTCGGTATACTATTTGATTTTAAATTACCTTCATCAGAAAAATACAAAGCCATGCTCCAGGGCGTGTTTAACTTGTTTGTCTCGGGTCCTACCGTCAATGCGATTAAATCCGTTATGGCTGCGTTTACTGGGGTTACCCCTGTTGTAAATACACAAGAAACCATACAGGACGTTTATTCTGATAACATTTATAAATACGTAATTACGGATAAAGAAGTTTATCGGTTCGACAAAGACCAAAATTTAATGCCTGGAGTTAAGGCTGGTAAAGTCGTATACGGTGGTGAAATTCTTGTGGACGTCGTGCAATATTATGACGCATTAATAAAACCTAATTGGTGGAGCTCTGTTTCAAGTGCTCCGCAAGTTGGACTATCTACTCATATATTCCTAGGGGATTATAAACATCAACTGTTTTTCTCCACCTCAACAAGTCTAGTAACTTTAGATGCGAAAGGAAAAATAGTTTTTCCTGTACTGGGTACCCCTGGGGATGTTTTGGAGTTTAATAAGTTTATTAACCGTCCAGAAAACATAAACGCTAATAAAAAAGCGCTAGGTTTAAAAAATCCAGGAAACACAGCAGTTATTGTACCCGCGGATTTTATATTTAATAATTTTATTAAAAATAACACAGCACTGCTTAAATTTAATTTTTACAGTCCTGCGGATGTTTCTACATTTTTTAGCTATTATCCATTACTTCAAAAATACCTACCAGCCCATATATACACATTGTTGTATGTAAATTTAAATTTGTCTGCTGACGTTTATGGCAATATGAATTCAAGATACTCGATCCCGGCTCTTCCTGGAGTTTCTCTAAGTGTAGATGGATCTAACTCAGACGGAACCAGACCCACAACTGGGGTCGGAGATTCTAACTATTACAAGGACTATAAGAGCAGGCTTTTTTCACTAAGTAAAACACCTAGCACATCAAATGCGGGTATAGTGCAAACTTCAACACTGAATGGCACTAACCAGTTTTTTAGCATACCTAATAATTCTACTATTGTACCTAGCGGAAGCTTTACATTCGCGGGATGGTTCAACGCGACCTCAACCGGAACCGGTATTGTTAGTATTATAGGTGGGGGAGGAAGTAATAATTATTTCATTAGAACTAGGTCTAATAATCTACGTATTGATCTTTATGATAGTGCAAGTACGTATCAACAGGCATCTACTCCTGTAGGCTCGGTCGTTACAGGCAACTGGTACTTTTTCGCTGCAGGTTTTAATTCTTCTACTAGAGTAGGATTTATATCTCTTAATAATGGGGCTGTTGTTAGTACACCTCAGCTATCAACATCTTCGGTTTACTATAACCTCTCCGCACCTGGCACATTTACAATAGGTTCAGCTTTTGGTGGAGCTGCCCAGGCATGGCCAGGAACAATATCCTCTATAGGTTATTGGAATACTGTGCTTACAGCTAATCAAATCACCGCATTATATAATAATGGTACAGGATTAACTTTATCCCCCGCATTAGCTGCGGGGTTGGGTCAAAACCTAGTCTCATGGTGGGAGTTGGACGATGCAGCAGGGTCTACAAGTTATATTGATTCTGCTCCGTATGTTTCAGGGGTATCAGGAAATAATCATTTAACTGCAAATAATGGGCCTTTTGTAACCTCCTCAAGAAGTACAAAGATAGCTATTCCACTACACTCAGCGAGTAGCTTAGATCAGTTTACACTAACAAATACCCAAAGAACTGCTGGTATTCCTAGGGCATTTGATGGTAAAGTTTTTACAAGTATTCCAGCCACTAATCCGCCTCCAACAAATGCCACAGTTCCTACTGTGTTATTGATAGACTTTTCATAGCCTTAAAGTATAATAAGAAAATATGGGATCCCTAGAAAAAAATAATTTAAACAAGTCAATATCTGGCTTTGTGAAGATTTGGAAATCCTGTCCAGTCACAGGGGAATCTGAATTAGTAGTAGACCAACCTAATCTAGTTTTATACGGTGGAGCCACAGTTATGGCTAATGCATTAGCGGGTGTGCCCAATGCTGGTATCTGGGGTATGTACATAGGCTACAATAACAGCTCGTCGTTCACCCCGCCAACCATAGATGTAGCTTATTCTCAGCCATTTGCGGGGTTTACAGCACCATTCGGGTATCTTAGAGAGCCTTTAACGTTCACCCCAACCTATCTTTCAGACCCTAATTATAAGAATAATACGGTTTTATTCAGCACAATGATCACATCTTCGTCTGCTGCCGCTGGTGCTCAATTTTTAGGTGGTTCTAGTAATATTTATGAGGTGGCCTTGGTTAGTGCCCCTAATCCTACAAATTTAGCTACTGATATAGTTTTTTCTAGAACATCTTTTAATAAAGTAAATTACGATTCTACATTTAACTTTACAGTGACCTGGGGAATTAAATTCCTCGTAAACTAAAATAGCCATGTCTGTAACTCCCTGGGTACCAACAGTAAAATTAATTCAAGACGGGCAAGAAGTATCTCAGTCTGTGGTGAATGTTCCTATGGAGCAGCTGATCCAGCGAGATCAGCACCTTTTTGATGAATTTGCAGAACTGCAGAATAAATCTGCATTGATGAGTTTTAATCAGCCTATTCATCCCAGTGATTTAGCGGGGGCAGAGCCCATTTCTGCTGGAAAGCTCGAAGTTGTTTATTATCGCAAAGATAATTTGGGTGAGGGATTATCAAGAGCGTCCACAGGTTTCTCCACTTCCCCAACCTCAAGTGTTTATCAGCCAAACAATTCTAACTACGTGTTTGGTATCCTGAGAGATGTGAAAGCAGGGAATATGGCGGATTGCTACATTCAGGGTATGTGTGAATTCCCTGTTGGAATTGATGATCCATACAGCGGTTTAATGGAGTATTCCACAGACCAAAATGGAAACAGGATAAAGCCTGAATTTGTTGTGGGCCCATATTATGTTTCCAGAAAAATGCCTGGTAAGATCACTCAGAATCCTGCGGGAATTCCTGTGTATGTCGGATACGCTTTATCCAGAACGGAATTCATACTCCAACCGTCAGTAGATGAGTTTACCCAGTTCTTTATTAACTATAGGTATAATTTATTAGACCGTCCGGTCTACAAGCCGGCACTCACCAACGGCGGAACTAAATGGACTATTCCAACCCCCAGCGGCAGTCCCAATAACCCAAATAAGCTGGGTTGGATTGCTGCTACCACTACAAACCTCCCAGGATATGCCATCCCCACGTCTCCAAGCGGGCAGGTAGCTAAATTTTTATACTATATCCCAGGTAATCTAACCACAGGACCAGATTCCACAGTACTTAATAGTAATGAGATTTCAGAAGCTGTTGAGTTAGGAAGAAACCTGCCACCAGTACCAGCAAATTTTGTTGAGCTTGTGGTTAACGGAATCATACAGCGCTATGCAGATGTTTATTCACCAGACGGCATATATTCTATAGATAACTATGGCATATGGTGGTATTCAGACACCCCAGGAACACAACCATGGGCGGAGGATATACTTGCCTTTTCAGCTGATAATGATTGGGATCCTGATGAATGGGAGGCGTATAAAGGTAGCTTGTTCCGCAGACCCAGGTTGTTTTTATCTTTTGCAAAGTTTAATCCAGCTCTACGAACGCAGCTAGTTAGTTCTATTGCCCCTTACGATATAACTACAAATCCACCAACAGGAACAATCCCTAACAAGAGCAGTAATTTTATTTCGTTCAAACTAAAAAATAATCCAGCAGTATCTTCAGCTACCGGCGAGCTGCTGGTTAACGTTACTCCACAGTTTGTAAAAACTGGCTACGCGGATTTACCTAGTGTGACTTCTGCAGTATATGTGCCAGGAAGCACAGGGCTAATAACTTTTTCCCAGGCCCACGGGTTAGTTGCAGGTAAAAGTTTAATCCTTACAGGATTCTATGATCCAAATTCAAGCTGGAACGGCACTTTTGCGGCTACTATAGTCTCATCAACTACCGTAAGTATTTCTGGTCCCACAGCCGATCCCACAACTGTGGGCAATATAGTTATTTCTGGAGGAGCAACACTTGTACCATCCGCTAGTGGTACAACCACAGCTTATACAGCCGGCAGTGCAGTTGCTGACTTAATATGGGACAATATTCAAGGTAAGTTTATAAAAATCTCAGCACCGTCAGTTTCAAAGCTGATCGGTACAGGTGGAATAGATGTCTCCCCTGTTACAAGTCAACCTGGAACATACACAGTTTCATATCTATCTAACGGTGTTTACGGGCTTGTAGATTCTATAGAGCCAGTTAATTCGAGGTTAGAATTCAGAGGGCTTAATTCTTATATTAAGCTACCTTATAATAATCCTGTTACTGTTCCTTATGGCTTGATAGGTAAGGTAGTCCTTGTGAAAGACGCAATAGATAATGCTCCTCTTAATTTGGTACTGCAGGTTTTTGGTACATCAACGTATAGCTCAGGTTCACCAAACGTAGCTATATCTGTTAGTTTTGAATATGCTGCGACTTCAGCAAAAAATGGTAGTGCCCCTACGGCAGTAGCAAACCTTAATAATACTGTTAGCCTTTCCTCTGCATCAACGTCCAGAGTTACATTGAACATGCCAGCTACTGGGTACACGGCGTATTCACCAATAAATCTCACCGGTCCACTCACAATCCCCGCCCAGTATATCGGAAAAGATACTGTGGTGAATTTCAAAATAACCAGAAATCTCACAGGTTCGGGAAATGACTATACTGGGGATGTTGGGATTTTAGGAATTTACTGGGGAATAACTAACTCTTAGCCATGCCCTGGGTTGACTCTCTAGACTATCTAAATTTAAACTCACTACGCAGATACCCAATAAGAGAAGGTACTAGCGCAGTGAGTGTGGACGGGCTTTTTCAAATCCCAGATACACTGATATTAGACCTTTCATTATCTGCTAGTGGTAATGCTGATGAAAGGTTCTATATATCAGCATTCACTAATAACTTGTTTTCCTGCACTATACAGATGGCAGAATACTTAACAGGAGAAGTGGCTGGGAGTTTCTTTGTAGACTTTAATACCCACAAATTAAACGATACATACTATTTAAACGGTATCGGTGTCTACTCCGGTGCAACTGGTAAGGTCACAATAGGCTCCCCAGACGATTTACAATTACAGCCTGCTGGGCAATTTTTATTTTTAAACACTAGTACAGAGGTGGAGCCGAAAGTAGTTGTTCCGGGGCTTATGGGGGTTAGCTCAATCACTTATATAGATGCAGAAGGAACTAGTGCTACTCTTACTGGCGACGTAACAATGAACGCCAGGACAAATACAATATTTACATATAACCAAACTTTAAACAGCATAGCAATTGATGTTGGTGACAACCTGGGGCTTAACCAAATCTGCACAAAAACTAATTGTATACAAAAGATTAATGGTGTCACCCCAGACCCATCTACCGGTAATATCTCCCTAATAGGTGTAGATTGCATACAGATTGCCAGCAGTAGCGCATACACATTACAATTTAACGACTCTTGCTGTACCCCGTGCTCAGGCTGCTCAGATTTATCCACACTAACAACTCGTTTAACCAGCTTAGAAAATAGTTTCATTGATCTTAAGAACTATTATAATACATTAAATGGGCAGCTGGTCAGTTACTTAACAACCGTTAATTCTAGCTGCTCATGCGGAAGTTAAAATTACCGGCATATGTCAGCTCTAGAATACTTAAGTAATAATGCTTTAAACAGCTACCCATTTAAAGATGGTAGGGAGGCTAATCCTGATCTTCCTATCCCAAACGACGCATTTCTTGATGCACTGTTTATAACCAGCAACCACAGCATAAAGAGGGTATACATATCTAGAATAACGCAAGTTCAAGGAAATATAAGTATAGAATTATCTGAAGTAACATCTGGCGTCATTGGTACATTAGACTTTAAATTATCGGATGCAGTAAGTCATCTTAACAACCAAGATAAAAGTTTTATAGCTGGTTCTGGTACAGCTTGGGTTATAAAGCTGGTATTCGGTCCAGGGATATCATTTTTAAAAGGGAACAGAGCACCTGTAACATACACACCCCAGCAAACAGAGCTACTATCTTCTATATTACAAAACTATCCAAGAACAGTAACATCGCTTAAATTTCAATCTTACACACCGCAAGGAGCTATATCAACTCAGGAGTTAACCGAAGTTCACAAGTACATAGCTGGAGACATTGTGCATATCGCAAATGGGGCGAATAATGAATTTAGTACAGGCACCGGATCCGTGATGTACATAGACATTGACAGGGGTAAAGGAAAAGGGTTATGGGATCCTTGCAGCACAGGCCAGATAAAAAATATTTATTCAGTTAACGAGATAATACCAAGTAGCGTTGGAGAATTTTTTATTAACGCTGACGATTGTTATTCCGTAAAATTACTGTCGGCCAGTGAGCTTTCAGACCTAGGCAGCTCCACAAGCTCACCGACACATATAAAAACAGCAACAAACTATGCAAACTTTTCAACGCCCATAACACCAAAAGCAATACTTTCCGGTCTTATGGACTACGTTGGTCATTCTGCGGTCGCACAAAACTCAGTTAATGTAAGTTTCACAAGCCCAGAAATTGGGGATTTGATATCTGAAAACCCAGAAAACTACAGAATTATATTTAATGGTGGGTACATAGCAGAAAAAATAACAGGAGCTACAGGGGCGTATACACCAGGAGCAGTGTGGGCTATAACTGGTGTTTGGCCAGCCAACACCACTGGGGCTCCATTTTCAATCCAGCAAAAAAAAGTTTCCTTTAACGCCATAAGCGCGGCAGCCGGCGGCCATGGCTTTATGATGAGTAATAGCTGCTCTGCAAAATGCCCCCCAGAGAATATAAATGCCTTTGCAAAATATATGAACAGGGTAACAGATGGCGCCGCTGAACTTTATAAGATAGTTAATAACAATAGTCAAACATACGGTACCGGCAATATTGACGGAGCCCCTTTCTCTTCTGATAGCTTTAATGGAGTTATAAATAGCGCCTATTTTAAAGCGTATAATTTTTGTCAGGAGCCTGGGAGCTCAAGACCAATATCTTGCAACGCCAGCTTTAAAAAATATTTTCACGAGGGTAGAGATATAAAAATCACAAAAGGAAGGGATAATTATATATTTCAAATAAAAAAAGTTTTATCGTCTACACGCATTATAATATCCCCCGCGATTCAAACTCCCGATATTTTTTCAGCGTTATGTGATATATTAAACACGCCTGGCACATATTATTCTTTTTCTGTGCTAGACTATGGTATAAAAAACTCATTAAACGACGCTATTATTAATAAGAATAATAAAGTTGCTACACAAAACACACCTTATATAGATTTGAATTACGGTACTGTGGAGGCGTACAACACAGCACGAGATTACGGAACTTTCATTACCTCCGTAATTGTTATCTATAACCCATCTGCAACTTCAATAACTTACAGTATCAGCGCAACGGTATTAGGCTTAGCTTCATTGGTTGGAACATCTGTAAAAATAAAAACAAGCAAGGGAGATATAAGTTATGGTGCCACCACAGGTACAATAGATTGCCAAGATTATAATATTTATGAATCAATATATTTTATACCTTGCTCTCCTTCTGAGCATAATTTAAGCGCTGGTGGGGTACAATTCGAGGTGAATAATACAACACATACACCTCACGTACCAATACCCTATTACATTAACGGAGCCATAACAGCCCCATCAATTCCTCACTCCGAAAGCAGTACTGAATTAATTGCTGCCTTATGTGTATCTACCACGGTAGTCGAAGATTCTATTACCGCGACTCAAGGTAAAGCATTTGAATATAATATAACGCTTCTCGGCAACGCAACTGATGTTAAAGTTGCCGGTGATTTACCCAGCTGGATAACCCTCAGTCACACCACTACCCCTGGAGATCCTGTGATAAATAACTGGAAATTATCTGCAACAAATCCTGACGGGATATCCAACAAAACGTATAATATTACTATATCTGGCTCCGGAGATACTCCAGTAGCTGCGATTAGTTTACATTTACAATATATAGCAAAACCAGTGCTAAGTTACCCAGTGGACGATACCGCCGCTGGAAGGGCTCCATTTTCTTACGTTTTACATATATACCCCCCCGACGGTGGACCCAAAATAAAAACTACCAGGCAATTCACTCAGGGTGCGCCATTAATGGCAATTCTTGCATCTAACAGCCCAACCAGTTACTCGATAACAGGATCTATCCCCAATGGACTAACTGTTTCAGGTCGCGGGCTGATAGGTAAAATTAGTCTTCCGGAGTCCACAACTTATCCTGCGGTTTATAATCTTACACTTTCCGCCACCAATTCTGCAGGTACTTCCAAGACGGCTACAGTTGCATTAACTATACATGACGTAGGTATAACTACTCCTTGGGCGATAACAAATACATTATTTAATTATTCTATTATAACCGCGGGTGACGTTATATCCCAGACGCTGATTTCAATAATTCCCGACTGGTTAACTTTTGATGGTGCAATCAATCTTTCTAGTACTTCTAAGCCAAAAGCTAATTTTTCTGGAACATATACTGGAGCGGACACAACAACTATTTCCGCGGTTGTCAGGCAAAATTTAATAAACGGAGGTTATAGACTTATTGAATATAATATACCTGCCAAAGCATTGCCGTATATTACTTACCCAGTTACAGGCAGCACAATCGATGTATATTCTCCAGATTTCCAAGATTATTACGGTAATACCACTACGTTTACAACAACCAACCCATTTTTAATCGTTTTAGCTAAAAATAATCCAACAAATTTTAATGCTGTGGGACTGCCTACAGGACTCACAATCAACCGCGATGGAAAAATAATAGGAAAGATTACATCTGCACCAGCAGGCATATACGTTGTCACAATCTATGCTATCAACGCACTAGGCAACTCTCAAAGTATAACAATAAACATAAAACTCTCTACCGCGGTAGAAGAAATACCTGCATTCCAGGGTGACTCGTTTTGTTATAAATTTCCAGCTTTGAATAGCTTAATTAATGTTGAAGGCTGCTCATTCACAGTAACCGGCCGAGATGCAGCTAACCCAGCTCCAACTTGGCTTGGAGTAAGCAAAAGTATAAATTCTTCTTGTCACCTTTATTACTCTGGGGGAGATCCTGGCTTATCTACTGGTACAACAAGTTTAATCTTATTAACGATAAACAATAACGATGTAATATCTCGGCGTTATTTTAATGTAACCTACTCTCCTATACCTAACATCTTCGGCCCTCAAAGATCTAATATTTGGCAGGTGGCGTATACGAACTACAAAAATAATGTTTATACCACCGAATTACCGTTAGCTAAAATAGAAGCCAGTCATTCTCCTACAAGTTATTCTGCTACGGGTTTGCCGTCTAGTTTGAGTATAGACTCAGCCGGTAATATTGTGGGCAGTTTAACCGTGCCGCCTGGTAACTACTATTTTACCATTTATGCAACCAATGAAGCTGGAAGAAGTGAAGGTGTTCAGTTCCAACTAAATGTTAGTTCTTCTCCCATTGAATATACAATATACAATAAAATAGAATTCAGTCTTTATGCGTTTGGACCAGCTAATTCTTCATATTCATATTCAGGAACGCTTCCACCAGGGCTAACTTTTTACCCAACAACTCGTCCAATATACGGAGATTTGATAGTGGGTTATGTAAATTTAACTAGCGATGCTTCATACCCAATAGACATAACTGTTCACAATGGAACCAGCAGCCTAAAATATTCATTTCTTTTAATTTATGATTCTAATGCATTAACTATTACTAATAGCGGAACGGTATATCCAATAGTAATACCTGACTACGGTTTACGGAAATATACCAATAGCTCGCCATTACTCACCATAACCACAAATGTTCCAGCTACGTACTTTTACGGTAGTGGATTACCGCCAAGCCTAACTATTGATGCATCTACTGGGTGCATCATTGGTGGGCCTGTTACTACTGAGGGGTATTATACCGCCACGATCACGGCAAAAAATTCGAAATATACAGCCACTGCAGAATATTTTTTCAATGTGGAGAATAACGTAACCCGTTACCAGGCTGTGCACGGTGAGCCTGTATGTATACCGATAACAGCAGGTGTATACAACTATATTCTAAGTGCTGG
>Ga0114963_10002454_pt1 | contig 12716 bp, 11 predicted proteins | sample C_131016_EF_Meta_FD_87019 | JGI IMG/M metagenome (GOLD analysis project Ga0114963, IMG submission 87019) | Freshwater microbial communities from Lake Croche, Canada to study carbon cycling - C_131016_EF_MetaG | ecosystem: Environmental > Aquatic > Freshwater > Lake | place: Lake Croche, Canada...
GGACGGCATGATGGACCAAGAGAGCGTCGGCGCGACGCTCTACCGCGGCCTGCGGATCGCGGCGCGGGCGCGCAAGGTCGACCCGCGCAGTCCCCCCGCGGCTCTGGTCGACGCGCTGGCCGACGCGGTCGCCTGGCTCGAGGCCCGCTACGGCACGGCGGAGATCCCCTATGGACGGGTGCACCGCGTGCGCCGGGGAAACCGCTCGTGGCCGGCGTCCGGCGGCGACTCGGGCGGCGGCGACCAGACGCTCCGTGCGATCGTGAGCACGCTCGACGGCGCGGCCTTCTACGGTGACGGCGGGCAGAATTGGCTGCAGCTCGTGCAGTTCCGCCCCGGCGCCGTGCGCAGCTGGAGCCTCACCTGCTACGGCCAGAGCGACGATCCGGAGTCGCCCCACTACGCCGACCAGGCGGAGAAGCTCTTCAGCCCCGGCATCATGAAGCCCACCTGGTTCGACCCCCGGGATCTCGAGGGCCACGTCGAGTCGACGCGGGTCCTCCCGCCCCCGGCCGCCCCGCGGCGATGACCGGCCGGCTCCGGGAAGGCCGCCGGGGATGGCGGTTCACGGACTCCGCACCCGCTGGTTGAGCTGCTCGAGCAGGAGGATCTTCTGCGTGGTCTTGCTCTCGAGGCCCATGCACAGGTCGTCGACGTCGTCGATCGCGTCCAGCACGGCCGCGTCGGCGGTCCAATCGCCGTAGAGCACCGCCACCTTGGCGGTGAGCGCGTAGAGCTCGGAGCAGTAGGTGAGGTAGTGCGTCAGCGCCGTGGCCTCGTCCCTGGCGTCGGCGGCCGTGCGGTCGACCTCCCGGGCGACGCCCTGCGGGAAAAGGAGGTGCGTCGGACACTTCGTGATCTGCAGCATGTCGGTGACGTGGGCGAAGCTCCGCAACGTGCCGAGCCCGCTGATCGCGCGCTGGCGGACGTAGGCGTGCTCGATCGACCGCATCGTGAAGAAGGCCGCCGCGCTCGCCGCCAGGACGGTGCTCAGCGCGTCGAGCGAGGAAAGAAACACGGGCAGCTGATCGAGCCCGTCGAGCCGCCGCACGAACAACAGGGGCGAGAAGAGCAGGCATCCCACCGCCACCCCGCCCGCCCAGCTCACCATCCGGAAGAGCAGCGGGGCCGCCAGGTTGTCCGCGCCGGTCCCGACGAGGCCGTCGACGTACTGCGCGAACCACTGCGCATGGCGGTCGAGGCCCCGATCGGGAAAGCGGCCATGGATCCGGTCGGAAAGCAGGTGGCAGTTCGCCGCGACCTTCTCCGGGATGAGCGTCGGCGTGTCGGAAGCCTTGCGCATGGGTTGGTTCCGTGACGGTGTGGCGAGTGCGGGCCGCGCAGGAACCGCATCACACGATCCCCCTGCTCCCGACCGGTCGAGCCTCGCCGTGACCGTCGGCGGCGAGCCGCCCTCCGGTGCCGAGTCTCGCCCCGCGGGCGATGCAATCGTACGCCGTCGGAGTAGACTCGGGCACCGAGTTTCGAGCCCAGCCGCCCCCCCGCCGATCGCACGGAGCCGCCCATGCGCAACACCGCCGCCAGCCGCCGCGGCCGGCCGGCCGTGCACCCGGCCGTGCTGGCCGGCACGCTGGCCCTCGCGCTCGCCGCGCCGGCGGCATGGGGCGACGACGTGCCGTTTCGCGCGCTCCGCGCGACGGTGAAGGTGTCTGACGGCGATCGCGGCGGCAGCGGATTTCTCGTGACGCTCCCCGGGCGGGACGACGTCCCCGCGCGGACGGTCCTCGTGACGGCGGCGCACGCGTTCGAGGGCAAGGCGTCGGCGGCGTGCACCGTGACGTTTCGTGCCCGGGGCGGGGCCGATGGCTACGAGCGGCGCGACCTGCGGCTCCCGCTCCGCGACGGGGATCGGCCGCTCTGGATGCGGCATGCCACGGCGGACGTCGCGGTGATCGGCATCGTGCCCCCCGCCGACGCCGAGGTCGAGCCGTTCACCCGCGGTGACATCGCCGATGCGGGCCGCATCGATGCGGGCGTGGTGCGGGCGGGCCGGGGGGCGTGGGTGGCCTGCTACCCGGCGCAGGTCGAGACCCATGCGTCGGGCTGGCCCGTGCTCCGCCATGCCACGATCGCGTCGCACCCGCTCCTGCCGGTCACGGCGGCGACGACGTTTCTCGTCGATTATTCCCACTTCGGCGGCGACAGCGGGGCGGCGGTGGTCGTGGACGCCGACGGCCGGCCCGTCGTCGCGGGCGTGGTGGTGGGGATGAAGCGGCAGACCGACCGCGTGAAGAGCCCGTTCGAGGAGCGCACGATGCACACACCCCTCGACCTGGCCGTGACCGTGCATCCCGTGCTCGTCGGCGAGGCGCTCGACGCCTGGCAGGCCGCGCACCGCTGACCGCCGCCGGCGTGTGCGGGTCCGTCGCTGTTCCCGCACCGTGGCGTGCGAGAGCGTCAGAGACGGGGGATATCAGCGGCGGCCCGTCGGCGGGCGAATCGCGGTACGATTATTCGCCTCCCCGCTCCCCGGACAGTGCCCATGACCGAGCCTTCCGCCACGATCGTCGTCACCGGCGGACCCGGCGGGGGCAAGACGACGGCGCTCGACCTCTTCCAGCGGGAGCTCAAGTCGGCGGTGAAGATCGTGCCGGAGGCGGCGACGCTGCTCTTCGGCCACGGGCTCGACCGCGACGTCGGCGACGGCCATCCCCTCCCGCTGCAGCGGTCGATCTACCGGATGCAGGTGGAGCTCGAGGACATCTTCCGCAGCTGCTACCCACGGCGGCTGCTGATCTGCGACCGCGGCACGCTCGACGGCCTCGCCTACTGGCCCGGCGACGAGCCGAGCTATTTCGCGAGCCTCGGCACCACCTACGAGCGGGAGGCCGCCCGCTACGGCGCCGTGATCTTCTTCCAGTCGGCGGCGATCCACGGCGAGGACGTGCGGAGCAACAACCCCTACCGCTCGGAGGATTCCCGCACGGCGGCGCTGCTCGACGAACGGCTGCGGCGGGTCTGGGAGCGGCATCCCGGCTTCCACTACATCCCCACCGAGACGTCGTTCATGCGGAAGATCAACCGGGGGCTGGCGGCGATCGCCCACGCGATGGAGTCGATGCGCGGCCGCGATACCGGCTGACGCGCGGCCGCGACGCCGGCTAGCAGGCTGTGGACAAACAGCCTGCTGGATCGCAGGGATGCGATCACGGGAGCGCAGCTCCCGCGAAAACCGGAGGTTTTCAGTCGTGGAAAAACGTCCGGAGGACTTTTTCCACGGCCAGCTAGGCCACGGCTCACCCGCCGTGCTCTTCCGCGACCCACTCGTCGGCCGCGTCGAACTTCGGCGTCACGAACAGCAGCACCTTCATCCGGCCGATGGCCCGGTGCCGCACGCCCGGCGGGATGACGATGCAGGTGCCCGGTGCCACGTCCACGACGTCGTCGTCGAGCTGCATCCGGGCGCCCGGCTCGCACTCGAGGAAGTAATACGTCTCCGTGAGCCGGCGGTGGAAGTGGAGCTTCGCGTCGAGGGCGATCTCGGTGACATGCACGGTGGCCGGCAGTTCGGCCACGTCCTGGAAGGCGCGGCGGGCGACGCCGCACGGGCAGGGCGTGCCCGGCACGTCGGCGAATCGCACCATGCGGTAGCGGGGGCCGCTCTGACTCATCGGACGCTCACGCATCGGACTCTCACTCACGTATCGGATCGTGACTCACCGGGATGCCGCCCAGCGGAACGGCGGGGCGGGCAAGCCGCTCGTGCCGGGCATTGTGCCAGACGCAGGAGGTGGCGGCCCCTCCCGGTGCCGTGCCTCCTCGACACCTGCGGCCCCACCCGCATACCGCACCCGGGTGACCCCGATTCGCTCCTCCAGCACGGGCGCCCCTTGAGAACGCCAGCAGTGGGGTTACCCTGAGCCTTCCGAAGATCCATGCCGGCCCCGCTGGCCGGGATCGGCGGCCGACCGATGGCTTCTTCCCGCGCCCCGCCCGGATCCATCCACGGTTTGCCGGCCTCTCGCACCTGCCAGACCATGGCCCGGCCCGCTCCGTCTGCCCGCCGTGAGCCGGCGCACGACCGCATTCCGTCATTTCCACCCCAGAGTGCCGCATGAGAAAAGCCCAGATCGCGTTCCGCAAGCTGCTCGGCCCGATCCTGCATCCCGCCGAGTTCATCCGCTACGTCGCCAATTTCGAGGAGTGGTTTCAGGGGCGAGCGGAGGCGCTGCGGATGACCGTCGCCGCCAAGGCGTCCCCCGCGGGGTCCCCGGGAACGCTCGACCCCAGCCGGAACTCGCTGATCGACTTCTATCTCAACGGCAGCCACCGGGGGATGACGAAGCCGATTCACTTCCTCGAGGCGTATCTGCCGCACTTCGCGGAGATGCGGGAGCGCGGCCGCGTGCGGCTGCTCGAAATCGGCGTGTTCTCCGGCGGTTCCCTGGAGATGTACCGGCAGTTCTTCACCGGAACCGACCTGCACATCGTCGGCGTCGACATCGACGCGGACTGCCGGGATTTTGCCGCCGCGGACACCCGCATCGAGCTCGGCGACCAGGAGGACCGGGGCTTTTGGCGGAGATTCAAGGGCCAACACGAGCCGTTTGACGTGATCGTCGACGACGGTGGCCACACGTGCGAACAGCAGATCGTCACCTTCGAGTCGATGTTCGACATGGTCACCCCCGGCGGCGTCTACATCATCGAGGACATCGGCGGAAGCACGCACGGCCGGTTCCTCGCCTACATGACCGGGCTCATGACCGCCTACAACTACACCCCTCCGGCGCCGCAGCCGGTCCATCGCGACATCCGCTCGATCGAATGCATTCCGGGCTGCATCATCATCCGGAAGCGTGCCGATCCCGCCGCCCTCGAGTTCCGGGGGCCGTGGGTCGGCAACAGCTGGACGAAGGCCGCCTCCGCGCTCTACGCGCGCTACAACGACGGCCGTTCCCCCCCGACCGTCCGGTAGCCGTTCCCGGCCGGCGGGTCCGGCCGGCCGCGACGGATCCGCGACGTGACCATCGTGCAGGGATGCCTCGCGGAACGCGCTCAGGAGCTTCCCCGCCCCATGCCCGCCGCCACCGCGCTCATCGCCTCGCCGACGCAGGCGGCGGGCTCCCGGGCCGCCGGCGAGGATGCGGAAAAGAGGCTGACTTTACGGCCCCGGAAGGGCCTTTCCGGGCCGGCGATTGTGCTCGAATGCCCGTCACCGGCTGGTATGATGGGACGAGCCTGAGCTTTCTGCTCGAAGGAGCGTGTCATGGAACGACGATGGCTTCGCGCGGGTGTGGCGATCCTGCTGACATGCGTCGGTCCCGCCTGGGCACTCCGCAGCGCTCATGCCCAACAGGCCGCCACCGCGCCGGCGACGCCGGCCTCCGCGACGCCGGCCGAAGCCTTCCGGCCGGCCGTCGCCGGCCCGCGTCCGGCGGCCGACCATCCGCTCGCATGGGTGTTGAAGTTCGCCCATGAGGAGCGGGCCTACCTGCAGCGCACCGTACGCGACTTCACGTGCCGGGTCACCAAGCGCGAGCGCATCGACGGTGAATTGCAGGACTACTACTACATCGACCTGCGCGTCCGCGAGCAGATCGCCGTGGGCGCGCAGGTGACGCAGCCCCTCAGCGTGCTGCTCGACTTTCTCGGCCCCTCCCACATCGAAGGGCGGCGGGCCCTGTTCGTCGCCGGCCAGAACGACGGCAAGCTGCTCGTCCGCAAGGGAGGACGACGTTTCGGCTACGTCGTCATGGACATCGATCCGTTCGGCCCCAGCGTCCAGCGGGAGAGCCTCATGCCGATCACCGAGATCGGGTTTTCGCACCTACTCGACCGGACGATCCGCACCTTGCAGCAGGATGTCGCGGCCGACCCGTCCGGCGAGGACACGATCGTCGAGCACATCACCACGGCGACGATCAACGACCGCCCCTGCCAGATGCTGCGGATCACGCATCCGCGGCGCCGCGACGGGCTGCAATTCTTCAGCGCCAGCGTGTCCATCGATTCGGGGCTGCACGTGCCGGTGCGATTCGACGTGTATGACTGGCCGGAAGCGCCCGGCCAGCAGCCGCCACTGATGGCGGAGTTCACCTACACGAACGTGACGCTCAACCCGAATCTGGACGACGCGATCTTCACGCCGGCGATTCTTCGCGGGCCGTGACGGCGTGCCGGCCGGAGGCCCCCTCGGCCGCGGTCGTGACCGCCATGGTCATGGTGCACGTCGAGTGCGCGTCGGCCCAGACCCCACGGTTCGACGCGCTCGCCGACCTTCCCTGCGCGGGAAACCGGCCCACGCCGCAGACCGCGGAGATCCTGCAGGGCAAACTGCTCTTCCGGCGGGCGACGCAGGCGTATCTGCGGGCGCTGCCGCCAGGGCATCCTGCTCACTGCCTGGCAGCGGCCGATCCCGGTCGACGGTGGCGACGATCTCGATGAATCGCTCGAGTGCCGCCGTCGCCAGCCGATTGCGGGCCGCGCGCGGGGAGGGCTATACTTCATTGGGGTTGCCTCCGTCGGCGGCGTATGGTGAAGATTTTCGAGATCGCGCCGGGCACGCTCGCCGACCTCGGTCGCGACGAGTTTCCCGGTCTCGTCGCCGGATGGTGCGGGCGACGGCTCGAACTCGGCGAAGACGGCACCCACTTCGTCTTCGCCCTCGACGGGCCGGCGGAGCTCTCGTGCGGGTCGGGCCGGTTTTCCGTCGCCGCCGGCATGTACGCCGCCGTTCCCGGCCGGGCCGCGATCGAGCGGGGCCGCGGCATCGCGATCACCCGGTTCGGTCACCACGGGTTCTTCCATCTCGGGGGGCCGGTGGAGTCGGCGGGCAGGCTGCGTTACATCGACGGCTGCACCGACTCGCTGCTGGTTCCGCCGGTGGTGAGGGGTGATCCGTGCTTAAACCTTCTCTGCATGCCGCCCGGCACGCGGCAGACGCCCCACGTGCATCCGTCGTTCCGGGCCGGCGTCATCATCCGCGGCCGGGGCTGGTGCCTCGCGAACGACGACCGTCTGGCCCTCGACTCGGGCCGCGGGTTCGTCATCGACGCCGGCGAGGAGCACTGCTTCCACACCGACGACGACACCCTGCTCGTGCTCGCCTTCCATCCCGACAGCGACGTCGGCCCCGTGGATGAGGACCATCCGATGATCAACCGCACGTTTCCCGTCGGCAGCCGAGGCTCCTAGTGTCACGCGACCAACACGACACCTTCGGGGAGGAGTTCGCCGAGGACCGCGGCCTCGGCCCGGTGGCGATCGCCGCCGTCGTCCTGATCCCGCTGGCCGTCGCCGGCTGGTTTTTCCAGGATCAGCTGTTCAAGCCGCCGGTGCCCCTGGCCGCGTCGCAGGGCCGCCTCACGCTGGCCGAGGCGGGCGGGGAGCGGCCCGCGTTCGACCCCCGCGAGTCGCCCGAGATCTGGTACCGCGTGCTGCTCGACTCGGCGCCGTCCGACCGTCGCCTTCACCTGGTGGGCGAATGGCTCGACCCGGCGGGCCGCGTCGCCCAGCGCAACACCTACGACACGAAGCCGATCACGCAGCTACCGTGGGAGACGCACGTGAGGTTTCGCCTGCCGGCCGACGCGGCCCCCGGCACCTGGCGGGTGCGACTGCTCGCGGAAGGGCGGGAACTGCACGCGATGCCCTTCGAAGTCGGCACACAGGTCGGCGGCAGGGTCGGCACAGAGGTCGGCACAGGGGTCGGCGGCAGGGTCGGCACAGAGGTCGGCGGCAGGGTCAACGCCGAGGCCGCCGCGAAAGGCGCCGCGCCGTGAGCGGCATCTGCGGATTCGTCGGCGCCGGCGACTCCGCCACCGTGCGGGCGATGCTCGCCGCCATCGACTACCGGGGCGACACGGACCACGTTATGGAGGCGGACGGCGCCGCGCTCGGCTACCGGCACTGGGCCGGAAGGCCCGGCAAGTCGCCGGGCATCCATCGCGACGGCCCGCACCTCGTCGCCTGCGCGGGGGGCTTCGCCCCTGCGGTCGCATCACCCGCCGCGGCCCTCCGCGAGCGGCTGGCGACCGGGCTCGACTCGCTCGACGGCGCGTTCGCGGCCGCCTGGTGGGACGGCGACCGCCGCCGGCTCACGCTCATCCGCGATCCGTTCGGCAACCGCTCGCTCTACGTCTGCGACCACGCAGGCGTCTTCTACTTCGCCAGCGAGGTGAAGCAGCTGCTCGCCATCCCGGGCCTGCCGGTCGAGATCGATCCCGCCGCGATCCACACCTACCTGACGTTCTCGTTCGTGCCCGGCGAGGCGACGCCGATCAGCGGCGTCCGCCGGCTCCTGCCGGGGCGGATCGCCCGCTGGCACGACGGCCGGCTGGAGAGCGAGCCCTACTTCGTGCTCCGCGAACGGATCGACCCAGCGCTCGCCGACAAGCGGACGGCCTGCCCGCTCATCCGCCGCCGCTGCCGGGAGGCCGTCGCGGCGCGGCTCAACGGCGAGCCCGAGGTGGGGGTGTTTCTCTCCGGCGGCCTCGATTCGTCGGGCGTGGCCGCGTGGCTCGAGGACGCAGGCGCGACGGTGCGGGCGTTCAGCCTCGACTTCGGCGTCCACGCGGTCGAGAAGGAACAGGCCGGGCTCGTGGCGGCGCATCTCGGCATCCCGCTCGAGTTCGTGCCCGTCGGCGGCGCGGACATCGCCCCGATTCTGGCCGACATGGTCTGGAAGCTCGACCTGCCGTTCGGTGATCCGGTCACGGGGCCGCAGTACCTGCTCGGGCGGGCGGCGCGGGCCGCGGGACTCTCGGTCATCTTCAACGGCGAGGGGGGCGACCAGCTCTTCGGCGGTTGGACGAGCAAGCCGATGATCGCGGCCCAGCTCTACGCCAACCTCTACGACGACCAGAGCCGCGAGGAGACCTACCTGCGGAGCTACCACCGCTTCTACGGCCGCGAGGACCGGCTCTACGCGCCGGCGTTCCACGAGCGGGTGGCGACGCCCGGCCGGCGTCGCATCCTTCTCGAGCCCTATCTCTCCGGCCACGACGCCACCACGTTTCTCAACCGCGTGCGGCTGGCCGACATCTCGCTCAAGGGTTCGCAGAACATCCTGCCGCGGATGGAGCGGATGGCCAACGGCTGGGGCCTCGACGCCCGCACGCCGCTCTTCGACCGGGCGCTGGCCGTCGATTCGTTCCGGCTGCCGCCGACCATGAAGCTCCACGGCGCCTGCGAGAAGTACGTGCTCAAGCTCATCCTGCAGAAGCGGCTGCCCAAGGAGGTGGTGTGGCGGCGAAAGTTCGGGATGAGCGTGCCGATCACCGACTGGGCCCTCGGACCGCTCGCGCCCACGATCGCCGACCTGCTCGGGCCCGCGGCCGTCGCGCGGCGGGGGCTGTTTCGCGAGGACTACGTGGCCCGGCTGCGCAGCGGCCACAACGACGCCGACGAAACCCGCCGGCGCCGGATCGGCGAACGGCTCTGGACGCTGGCCGTCCTCGAAGCCTGGCTGCGGATCTTCATCGACGGCCGCGGGCGGCGGCCGGTCCCCTGAGGCGGTCCGATCATGAAGTGCTGCCACTGCGGGGCCGACTCGAAGTATCGCGAATGGAAGGACACCCGGCGGTGCACGGCGTGCCGCCGCACGTTCGTGTTCTTCCCGCGCGACGGCGATCCCTGCTCCGACATCACCTTCCGAAAGGCGATCGACGCGGTGTCGGCCGAGGGGCGGGTGCGGTGGGGCGTCGAGCACCTCTACTACGCGCTCGACCGGCGTTGCTCGCAGGCGCTCGCGCGTGAAGACCTGAAAAGTGGTCTCGTCCTCTTGCTGGTGATATGTGCGGCGCCGATCGCCCTCTCACTGCTTGAGCCGGACTTATTCAAGGCACTCGTCGCGACGTATCCGATTCAGCTGGGCTTGGCCGCCGCCGCGATCTTCGTCATATCGATACTGCAACTGCGCAGGCGACGCGTGTTCGCGACGCTCGACCGCAACCGCTTCGAACGGCTCTACGCCCGCTGGGAGGCCGAGCACGGTCCGCCCGCCGGCGTCATCCAGCGGCGGCCCGTGGCGCAGTCGCCCCCGGACGTCGAAGCCGATGTCGGCGATTACTCGTTCGACCGGGCCGTGATCTGCGACCGGGCCCGCACGGTCGACCTGCTCCTGGCCAATCATTTCCACTTCGAGAACAACTGCGCGATCCTGTCGGTGGACGGCTATCCGCGGGGCCCGTTCGAGACGGTGCGGGCGATGCTCAAGCGGAATCCCCGGCTGGCGGTCTACGCGCTCCACGACGCCACGCCCCGGGGCTGCCGCCTCGCCCGCACGCTGGCGCAGGATCCCGCCTGGTTCGCCGGCCAAGCGGTCGTGATCGACGTCGGCCTCCGGCCCATGCAGGCCGCCGCCATCAAGGGGCCGTTCATCACCGGCAACGCGAAGGACGTCGGCACGGAGCCCGGCCTCTCGGCCTGGGAGGCCAAGTGGCTGGCGAAACATCGGCTCGAACTGGCGGTGATCAGCCCCGAGCAGATCGTGAAGCGGCTGTTTCGCGCGATCAACCAGCCGCTGACCGCCCGACCGGATGCGGACAACGTGATCCATCTCTCCCGCCTGGAGCCGCCGCGCCGAGAGCCCGGGGACGACGATTCGAGCGGATCGGGCGACGGCGGCGGCGGCGATCGGGAACGCGGCGATCGGGAAGACGGCCTGGCCGCGGAGGCGGGCGACGCCGATGGAGCCTTCGATGCCTTCGGGTAGCGGGGCCCGCGCGGACGACGCCCCGACCGGCGGGCCGGCCGACGGCGACACGATTCGCGTGCGCGACGACTTCACGATCCTCGCCGGCACCGGGCGTCACCGCCCCGTGGGCCGCATCGGCGGCGTCTGGCGGTGTCGCGGTGCCGACGGCGACGCCGCGGTCGCACGCTTGCGGGCCGCGCTCGGGCCGGAGGCGCAGGTGCTCGAGCCCGACGACGGTCCGGCCGCGCGGCCATCCGCGCCGGCGGCCGCGATCGTCGTCGACCATGACTGCTGCTTTCTCGACGGCGCGCCGCTCGTCGGCCAGGCCGCCTGGCTGGCCGCCGTGCGGCGCGGCCGCATCGGCGACGTGACCGGGGCGTTCGTCGCCGCCTGGCGGGAGGACGACGGATCGCTGACGCTCGTGCGCGACGCCGTCGGCGAGCGGACGCTGTTCCACGCGGCCACGCCCGCGGGCCTCGTCTTCGCCTCGTCGCTCCGCGGCATCCTGGCGACGGGGCTCGTCGCCCCGACGCTCGACCTGGTGGCCGTGGCGCGATTTCTCAGCTACGCCTATCTGCCCGGCCGCGACACGCTCGTCGCCGGCGTGCACGAACTCCTCCCCGGGGAGCGGCTGCGGGTGGCCGCGACGGGCGTGCATTCTTCGCTGTTCTGGCATCCGCCCGCGGAGCCTCCGCGATGGGACGACGAGGAGACGCTGCGGACGCGGCTGCGACGGCGGCTCGAGGAGGCGGTGCTCCGGAGGCTGCCGGCGGAGGGGCCCGTGGCGGCGTCGCTCTCCGGCGGTCTCGACTCGAGCCTCGTCGTCGCGCTCGCGCGGCGGCTCCACGCCGGCCCGGTGGCCACCTACTCGATCTCCTTCGGCCCCGGCCATGCCAACGAACTTCCCCACAGCTCGCTCGTGGCCCGGCACTGCGGCACCGACCATCACGTGATCGAGGTGTCGCCGGCCGCCGTGCTCCACCATCTCGACGACTCCGTGGGCCTGCTCGGCGACCCGATCGGCGACCCGCTCACGGTGCCCAACGCGCTGCTCTTCCACGCGGCGGCCGCCACGAGCGGCGTGATGCTCAACGGCGAGGGGGGCGACCCGTGCTTCGGCGGCCCGAAGAACCTGCCGATGCTGCTCGCCGAACTCTACGGCGATCCCGCGGCCGACGGGCTGGCACGCGAGCGGGCCTACCTGCGGGCCCACCTCAAGTGCTTCGACGACCTGCCGAGCATGCTCGCGCCCGATGTCCGCGCCGCGCTCGCCGCGCGGCCGCTCGAGTCGGAACTCACCGCGCCGCTCGCCGATCCACGCTGGCGCTCGTTCATCGGCCGGCTCCAGGCGGTGAACGTGAGCTTCAAGGGGGGGCACCACATCCTCCCCAAGGTGGATGCGCTCAGCGAGCCGTCGGGGGTCCTGCCGCGGTCGCCGCTTTTCGACCGCGAGGTCGTCGCCTGCGCCTTCGCGATCCCGCCGCAGCACAAGCTCAAGGGCGCGGTGGAGAAGCACCTGCTCAAGCGGGCGGTGGCCGACCTCTTGCCCGCGGCGATCATCGACCGCCCGAAGAGCGGGATGCTCGTGCCGGTGGAGGCGTGGTTTCAAGGACCGCTCCTGCCGCAGGCGCAGGAACGGCTGCTCGACGGCCTGGCCCCGCGCGGACTCGTCGACCGCGATTACCTGGCGCGACTCCTGGCGGGCCGGCTCGGAGGCCTGCGGCCGCGTCACGGCGCGAAGATCTGGCTGCTCGTCACGCTCGAAGCCTGGCTGCGGCGGGTGTTCGATCGGTCGCGGCCGCGGTCGTGAAGCCGCGGGTGCGCATGCCAAGCCGGCGCCCGGGCGATGGACCGCGGCGCACGTCGAACTCCCGCCGCTCCTCGCCCGGTTCCCGACGCCCTCGGACGGGCCGTGAGCGTCCGTCGCTTCGCGACGCTCCGCCGCCGAACTGACAGGCCGAGCCGGGCGGTCGACCACATGGCGATCGATCCTGTATCCTTCGCCGGCCTCGGTCGCATTTCCACGGAGTCCGTCATGCATCGCCCCTGCACGCCC
>Ga0114963_10002458_pt1 | contig 12702 bp, 9 predicted proteins | sample C_131016_EF_Meta_FD_87019 | JGI IMG/M metagenome (GOLD analysis project Ga0114963, IMG submission 87019) | Freshwater microbial communities from Lake Croche, Canada to study carbon cycling - C_131016_EF_MetaG | ecosystem: Environmental > Aquatic > Freshwater > Lake | place: Lake Croche, Canada...
GATAAATGTTTCATGGCAATGTCCTTCATAATCAAAAAAACAAGACAGGTGGCCAATCTTTGCCACCGACGTAGAACCCGCTGATCGAGAAAGAAAGTGCCTAGACTCTTTCTTCCCTACAGACATAGATTCGACCGTAACAGCGTAAGCTTTATAGTCCGAATGGTAAAAAGTCATCCTTCGACCCATGATCTCTAAAAAAACCAAGTCTCACCATGAACCCCGCCCTGAATCTTGTGCCGACAGCGCTCTTGCTCGCTTTGGTCCTGATCCCCCAAGACCCAAAGAAACTGCTCAAATGAAACGAAAAAACCACTGATCAAGGTCTTGTTATGTAGATCGTCATTAAAATTATCAACTTAAATCCTAAAATAAGCTCAAACCGTGGTATTTTCATTGTTTTACCGACCTATGAGGGCATGGGACTGATGACAAAACGGCTCTTTAGCAATGCGTCCAGGCTGACGATGAGATTCTCGCATCGCTCATTCGCTATCAGAACCCTTGAGTAATTTATCATCTTTATGAAACCAAGCGCTCAATACATCGGTCAAAGCCCATCGGCTCAATCTCTAAGAAGTTTACTGGCCACCATCGCCAACTCCAACTCCACCATTTTGATCACCGGTGAAAGTGGAACTGGCAAAGAGTTGTTGGCTCGCTCCCTACATGACCAATCTGTTCGCGCAGGCTCCAATTTTGTTCCCATCAACTGCGGCGCTATCCCCAAGGAGCTTTTAGAGAGCGAGCTTTTTGGGCACCGCAAAGGCTCCTTCACCGGTGCGGTCGCGGACCGACTGGGTCGGTTTGAGTTGGCCCATGGTGGCACGCTCTTTTTGGACGAAATTGGCGATATGCCCATGGACATGCAAGTCAAACTGCTGCGTGTACTCCAAGAAAGAACCATTGACCCGATAGGCTCTACCCGTCAAATTCCCATCGATGTGCGCGTCATTGCCGCAACCCACAGGGACCTGGAGGAAGAGATCAACGAAGGGCGTTTTCGAGAAGATTTGTATTACCGCTTGAATGTTTTACCGGTCAACACCCCCCCTTTAAGAGAACGTGTCGAGGACATTGAGCCTTTGCTGCTGCATTTTGCGCAAAAGTTCGCCAACGTCCAACACGGGACCATCAAATTCAGTGCTGATTTCTTGGCAACCATGAGAAGCTATCCTTGGCCTGGCAATGTGCGTGAACTCTCCAATTTGGTGGACCGCTTCAGCACGCTGTATGCGGGTCAAGTCTTGGACCTGAAGAAAATTCCTCCCTCCCTTTTGCCCCGAGGCTTGGTGCAATTGCAATCCTCCATGGTTGCTACAACGTCGCCTTTGGTGCCAACAGCCATGACACCACCGCCTGAAGTTTTGGCGGAAATGAACCAAGTTGAACTCGATCTTGACACGGACGTTGAGGACATCATCATGCTTGCTCAAGGTATGCCCCAACTCCCACCTGAGGGCCTGTCTTTGAAGGACCGCTTGGCCGAGATCGAGAAAAACATCATCGAGCAAGCGCTCACGCGCTCCCAAGGCAATGTGTCAAGAACGGCCAAGCTCTTGAATCTCCAAAGAACGACCTTGATCGAAAAGATCAACAAATACGATTTGCGGTCCGCATAGGATGTTTGAGTTGAGCGGCAACCCCTAAAAAAGGCGTCAAATTTTGACGCCTTTTTTAATCGTTGTTCAGCACCGTGATGCTCATGCGCCGGTTTCTAGGATCTTTTTTATCGTTCGTGTTGAAAGGATCGGTATCGGCAACACCCTCAATTCGGTTAAAGCGTGCCTCAGGAATGCCTTGCTTTTGCAACATTTTTCGAGTGGCCTCCGCCCTTTGCGCCGACAATTCCCAGTTGTTTGAAATGTCTGGGTTTTGAAAGGGTACGCTGTCGGTATGACCTCGAATGGCAATCTTGTTGGGCATGGTCGCAAGGGAGGTCGCAACCTCAGCGATCAAGGCCTGCGCCTTGCCTTGCATGCTCACCGTGCCAGATGGGAACATGGCAAAGTCTGCCTTGTCAATGATCTCAATCCTCAAGCCTTGCTTGTCTCTGGTGATCGAGACTTGATCTTTCAAGCCAGCAATTTTTTTGTTTTCAGACAATTTTTGCTTGATCTCGGACTCGAGTTTTTTGAAATTCTTCTCGTCTTGTTGAGCCGCAATTTCCTTTTTCTCCTCATCGGTCAACTCATCGGCCGTGCCTTTGCCGTTTTTACCCGTGCCTTCGCTGCCCTGGCCTTCTTTGCCTGGGTTAGAAGGATCTCTCTCGTTTTCTGGTCCTGGTTCGGTGTCTGGATTGGGGCCACCTTCGGATTTGGGCGTGAGTCTTTCTAAAAGACCGGTTTGCTTGGCCGTGAAGGGGAAACCATCAGGGTCAATGATCGAGCGACCACCAAGAACACCGTTTGAGCCCGCCAAGGAGCCAAAGGGGACCAAGCTGTGAGAGCTCGGTTTGAAATAGTCAGCAATGCTTTTGCGCTGATCGGAGTTGGATGCTCCAAGCAGCCACATCAACAAAAAGAAGGCCATCATGGCCGTCATCATGTCAGCCAGCGCGATCTTCCAAGCACCACCGTGAGCGCCGCCGTGACCGTCATCAATGATTTTCTTGATGACAATGACCGGCGCTAAAGCCTCGCCTGCCGCGGGCGCAGCAGGCGTATCGCTTGCTGGTGGCTCAGGAGGGGCTTCGACCGCTCCTGCTTCTGGGGCTTGATCGTCAGGCATCTTTACTTGCCTCGTAATCCGTCAAAAATCTCACCAAAGCTGGGCTGGTTGTGATGGCTGATGCAGACCCTTGCTGCCTCAATCACCAAGGGCACAGGGTGACCGTGCATGGTTCCAATCAAAATTTGCTGGACCACTTTGTACATCTCGCCCTCTTCGTCCACAATTTGTTGCAGTCGCATGCCCAAGGGCTCGACCAAACCGTAAGCCAAGAACACCCCCATGAACGTACCCACCAAGGCCGAACCAATCAAGGCTCCCAAAACGGGTGGGGGCTGATCGATCGCACCCATGGTTTTAACCACACCCAACACACACGCCACAATGCCCAACGCGGGAAGCGCACCGGCCATACCTGCCAAGGCGCCAGCGGGCTTCAATTCGTTGTGGTGGTGCAGTTTGATGGAGGCGGTCATCACGTCTTCGACTGCATAAGGACTTAAATTGCCAGAAGACACCACCAACAAACGCATGGTGTTGCAAATCAAATCCAAGACGCCATGATCGGCCAAAAGTGGGGGATGCTCCGCAAAAATGGCGGAAGACTCTGGGTTCTCGATGTGCGCCTCAAGTGCCACAGCTCCTTCAGACTTTAGGGTTTTCATGATTTTGGAGACCACAAAAATAACGCCCATGAAATCTTCTTTTTTGTATTTGGGACCCTTCAAAGCTTTGCCCATGCCAGCGAACGCGCCCTTGACGGTGTCCATGCTTTGACCAATCAACATGGCAGACACAGCGGCCCCGCCGATGGTGGCCAGCTCTGAGGGGGCTGCGTGAATAATTGGCTCTAAATCTCCACCGTGAAGAACAAACACCCCGAAGATGAAGAAGAATAACAATCCAATGCCGACAAATCCCATTTTGTGCTCCAATCAAAGGCTTCAGGAGCACTTGGCTCCTTCGATCCCACTGTATCAAATTTTGAGAAGTTCTCAAACCCTATGCAAAACAGTGGGTTTTTGAAGCCTTGCTCAATTCATTCTCATGGCACCTGTGTTCGCAGGTGGCACCAAAGAAGGCACAGTATCCCATGCTTCTCTGATTTCGCTCATCAAACCAAAAATCTCTTCCAACGCCTTCAAATCATTGTGCAAATTCACATGGATCAAGCGGCGCGTCACATAAGAATACAACTCATTCAAATTGGAAGCCAAATCGCCTCCCTTTTCAAAATCCAAGGCCCCTTGGAGACCTAAAACAATGCGGCTTGCGCGAGCGATCGCTTTGGATTTTTCCGAAATCGAACCCCTTTGAATATGACCCTTGGCCGTACTCAAACTCTCAATCAATCCATCAAACAACATCTGAATCAACTCTACGTTGTTCGCCGTTGCTACGCCTGTGGAGTGTTTGACATCTCCATAACTCTCAATGCCTTTTAAATTTGCTCGCATGATGATTAATTCCTGAGTGTTGATCTGACTCTCTAGGAATCGTCCCTATCTTCCGTAACTTGAGTAATCATTCCCAGAAAAAACAAAATCAACGCCAAAACCCATCTCTTTAGAACTTTTTAAACTGGTTGCGCTTGGGGCAGCGTTAAATTCGGGGCAGGTAAAACGGTGTTGTTTTCAGCCAAGACTTGAGCCTGTGGCTCGCCCTCTGCAACCTCTGCAACCTCTGCCACAGCTGCCGCCTCAGACGCCACATGGGCTGGCCCTGTCTCAGACTCGCCCAAAGATCCAAAACCCGATAAAGAGTCAGAAATCTCCTGCATTTTTGCATTTTGTCCTTGCTGAACCATGTCTTGCATGGGGGCCATGGGCGCCATGGGTGCCTCGTTGTTTTGCTCAAGCGTCAGGAGGTCTGGGACCGTTTGTGACTCCAACTCCGGGTCGGGCATCAAGCCTTCTAGAATCGGCAACTTTAAAAGCGTCTCTGAATAAGGATCTTTGAGCTCAAAATTGGTTCTTGCATACAACATGGCGGTGACTTGATCCAAGCTTTGTTGAATTCTCAAATGCTCTTCTGGCAGGCCCATGGCAAATTCAGAACCCGCTTGGTAAATGCTGGCCAAATGATGAAGGGGCAGCCAAGACTCCACCGATCCTCTTGGTGTTGGAATTGGACGGTTGTTGGGCGGCACGCCTGCTCTTTGGGCCTGTCCATCTCTGAAGCCTTCCATGAAAGTGTGTTCAATGTGTTGGCGCAAAATGGGCTCGTAATGGGGCTTTAGGTTTTCCACCAACTTGGGATCAATCCCTTGAACGGGCAACCCACTCATGGCATCCCACAAATTCTTGCCCACCAACTCACCAAACAAGCCATCAGAATAGGTCTTTGGGATTTCAGCGGGCACAGAAAACCGATACATGGTGTTGACTTTATCGATCAGATAAAAGCTCAAGACCACGACGAGCAAAATGCCCCAGGCCAAAAACAATTGGTAAAAGTTGCTCATGTCTAGCCTCGCTCTTCAAGGGCCACGGGCTCAATTGCACCTTTTAGATTGACCCTGAGTTTTTTGACCACCACAGATAAAATTTGGCTAACTCGGGATTCACTCACCCCAAGCACTTCACCAATTTCCTTCAAATTAAGCTCTTCGACATAATAAAGTTGCATGACCAATTGTTCGCGTTCAGGCAAATCCTCAATCGCAGACGTCACTGCATCCATCAACTGCGCATGCTCTACAATCGCCTCAGGCTGTTGGTCGCGCGTGTCAGCAATGTTCATCACCTCTTCGGTCACGACTTCCATCGAATAGGTTTCAAACTGCCAAGCCTTGCCTCTGTCTTTGTGGAACTCTTCGATGTCTTTGCCCATGAACTCGGCCACTTCAACTTGGGTCGGGGCACGGCCCAACTCTGAGGCCAAGGTATGAACCGTCTCGTTGTGTGACTTGTTGAAGGCCACGGCAGATCTCGGTAAAAACGACAAACGCCTGACCTCATCTAGCATGGCACCTCGAACACGACTGTGGGCGTAATTTTCAAACTCCACGCCTTTGTTCAAATCAAAGGACCTGGCAGCCTCTAGCAGTCCAATCATGCCCACTTGAATCAATTCATCAAGCTCCATGAAGGCTGGCACCCGCGCTCGCAAGTGAATGGCGACTCGTTTGACCAGCCCCAAATGGGCCATCACGAGCTCTTCACCAGGGGAGCTTTGTTGTTGGTATTGTTTAACAGGGGATAGTGCTCTCATAGTGTTGCATGGCTGGGGTTGATCAGCCTCTCCATAAAAAACTGCAATCCGCCTGAGGCGTGATCAATGGGTCTCAAATCTTGGCAAATTTGTGCCAAGCGCCTAAAGTCTCTGGTGGCCGCAGCACCCGGTGCAAAGTCAAGGACCGACTGGTATTTGCGAAGCGCGCTCAAGACAAATTCATCGTTTTCAATGGCGGTCAAGTAGTGCAGGGTCAGTCCCAGGAACTTCACACACACATCATTGAGCCTTTGGTACAACTTCCAGCCTTCGGCTTGGGAGTGAACCATATTGGGTAACAAATAGATTTCATCCAAATTCATTTCTTTGGACAGCACTTTGATCGTGCCGTAAGCATCCGCAATGGAGGACGGGTCATCCTTCACCACAATAAAGCGCCTTTGACAGGCACTCAAAAATGCCAGGACCGAGGGAGAGATGCCGGCGGCCACGTCAACAATCAAATAATCAATTTCATCTGACAAGCTGCTAAAAGATTGCACAATGCTGGCCGCTTGGATTTGATTCAATCCGGCCAACTCTTGCACACCAGAGGCGCCTGGAATCAGTTTGATGCCTTGCTTGGTGGTCATGACGATTTCTGACAAGGTTTTTTCGCCAGATAAAACATGACTTAAATTGTAGGTCGATCGAGCACCCAGTGCAATTTGCGCATTGGCCAGCCCCAAGTCCGCATCAAAAAGCATCACCTGGTGGCCTTGCATCACCAACGCGGACGCCAAGTTGATCGAGCACGTGGTTTTGCCCACGCCCCCTTTGCCACTTGCGACACCGATGATTTGTGTTTGTTTCGAGTTCATGAATGGATACCTGCTGGTTGTCTGGCGCCCATGGCACCTTGAATTGCACCTTCGTTGGCCAATTGTGCAATTTTTGCTGTTGCTCTTGCGACTGCGGAGTGCAGTTGTGAGGCGCCCTCTGGAACGGTGGAGAGACTCAATTGAGACAGGCCCACATCAACGAATTCGCTGCCATCGATCTTTGAGCTCCAGTCGACCATGCGTTCACCTCGGCTCACCATGCTCACACCCAAAGGCTGTTCGATCAAAAACTGTAGCAATGCCCATGGCTGGGTCGACTCATCGAGCTTGCTGACCACCAAGGAGGTCCAGGAAACTTGTGACATTTGATTCAATTTGGCAATGGTCGCTTGTGAGGCATCCGCAGGCAAGACCGCATGCATGCTCATCTCCATTTGAAGTTGTTGAGAGACGGCTTGAATTTCTTGCAGTCGCTCGCCAATTTGAACGCCAGAGGTGTCAATCAAAATCAACCTTCTTGCTTGAAGCTCTTCCAACAAAAGCTGCAACGCCGCTGCATTGGTCGCCCTGTAGCAGTCTGCACCCGACTGGGCGCACAAGAGTTGTGTCTGGTTCCAAGCACCCGGCTTGGTGTCTTGGTAACTGATGACCGCCACTTGTTCAGCGCCATACATAGCACTTGCATTTTGCGCCAAACGAGCAACCGCCATGGTTTTACCTGAACCCGAGAAGCCTGAGAACACATGCACACCGCTGTCTGGCAACGCCCGTTGCGCATCTCCAATGGAGTGCAGCAAGTGGGAGCGGATCTCTTGCAAAGCGCTTTCAGGTGTTTCCTTTTGATGAATGCTGTCGACCAACAAAGCTTTCAAGGCCGCTGGGATAGGGGCTTCTTGAAGTGCTTGCCTTAAAGGCACCAAAGCGGGATGAATTTGTGTGTTCATTTGCCACAAGTTCATTTGTTGCGTCATTCTAAATTCTTTTCTGAGTTGAGCCAGTTCACCTCGGACCAACTCCACGATGTCTTGACCGCGCATGAGTTCGTGCGCATCGGTGTGGGTTTGGCACTCTGACTTGTCTGTGCTCTTGGCCAACGCTTCATCGACTTCGTGCTGTGTGGTCTTGTTGTCAAGTGCAGCCTGGGCTTTTTTACCTCGATGACCCAACATCTTTTCCTCAAAGGCTTGAACGTCATCCATGGCGCTCACCTGTTGAGTCCCTGGCTTGTTCTTTTTAAGGGACTTGACGGGTGTGATGTTGCTGTTTTTGACAATCTCTGCCTTGGAGTTGGCATTGTGATTCAACTCCTCGCTTAAAACATCTTCAAAGCGCAAAGAATTGTCTTTGAGCTCTTTGCCACTTGTTGAAGGAGTGGTTCGTTTTGAGTTGGTCTTTTCTTCCTGAGCGCCCAACTGAACCACGGGCAAGTGACTTGTGCCTGAGGCATCGTGCACCGCTTCCTCTGACCCAAGAGGTACCATGTCCACGGCCACGATCAGCTCGGTCTGTCCTCTGACTTGGCAGCTTGATATCACCAGCACATCTTGGCCATAAAGCGCGACGGCTTTCTCGTTGGCTTGGCGTGCATCTTTGGCTAATATTCTTTTGAGTTCCATGGCTGATCTCGTGTTTTAAGTCAATTGAATGTTCTGTTGTTCTGCAGGTTGTCTATCACTGGTCTTTGATTTTGGCATCCACCGTGTGAATCACTTTGACCGCTTGGTCATCTGGAATCTCACTGTAGGAGAGCACGGTCAAATCATTGACACGGTGTCTGACGGCTTTTGAGAGCCAAGTACGAATCAAAGGGGAGACCACAAGAACTGCGGGATTTCCGTCGTCTTCCATGGTTCTTGCTCCCTCTCGTAATGCGGCAAATAAATTTTCTGACAAACCTGGCTCCATCACCACTGGTTGACCGGGTTGGGTTTGTTGGAGCACATTGTGCAAGAGTTGTTCAAAACTCGGCTCCAAGGTCATGACGGAGAGGGTGTTTTTCTCATCCACCAAGCTTTGCATGATCATGCGTCCCAATTTGGGTCTGACCAGTGCGGCCAGTTGATCTGGGTCGTTGGTCTTGCCAGCGACTTCGGTGAGCGTTTCGGCGATGCTTCTCATGTCTCTGATCGAGACAGATTCAATCAGCAAGCACTGCAACACACGCGTCAAGACGCCTAAGGTGATCTTACCTGGTACCAAGTCTTCGGCCAACTTGGGAGACTTGGCTGCCAATTTTTCTAACAGTTGCTGTGCCTCATCGTGGCTGATCAAGTCTGAGGCATTTTCTCTGAGCACTTTGTTCAAATGGGTTGAGATGGCTGTACTTGCGTCCACCACCGTGTAGCCCAAGGCACGAGCTTGATCACGGTCAGACGGCTCAATCCAAATGGCTTTCAAGCCAAATGCGGGCTCCAAGGTCTCAATGCCCTTGAGTTCTCCAAAGACTTGGCCTGGATTGATCGCCAACTCACGACCTACTTTGATGTCCCCTTTACCACGCACAACACCTTTGAGCACAATGCGGTAGGAGTCCGGATCAATGTTCAAATCATCTCTGATTCTGACAGGCTGCACCAAAAAGCCCAGCTCTGCAGACAATTTCTTTCTAACGCCCTTGACGCGGGTCATGAGCTCCCCACCCATCTCTGGGTTGACCAAGGGAATCAAACCGTAGCCAATGTCCAAACCGATCAAGTCCACTTGATCGATGTCATCCCAGTCCAACTCTTTGGGAGCTGATACTTTAGGGGCGTCTTGGGCCGCTTGTACCTCAGCCTCGACCTGCACCTCTTGGCGAATGACCATGAGACCTAGTCCAGCTGTGGCAGATGCCAGAGCCACAAAAATCATGTGCGGCATGCCTGGCACCAAGCCCAACACCAACAAAATGCCAGAAGCAATGAACAATGCGGAAGGATTGGAGAACTGACTCTTGGCCTGTTCGGTCATGGACTCCGACGTGGTCACACGGGTCACAATGATGGCCGTTGACAAAGACAACAGCAAAGAAGGAATCTGAGCGACCAAGCCGTCACCAATGGCCAAAAGCACATACAACTTACCGGCGTCTCCTACAGACATGTTGTGTTGTGCCACACCAATGATCAAACCACCAATGAGGGCGATGAGCAAAATCAGCAAACCCGCGATGGCGTCACCACTGACAAATTTAGACGCACCGTCCATGGATCCAAAGAAGTCAGACTCTTGAGACAACTCTTCACGTCTTTTCTTGGCCGTGGCTTGATCGATCACACCTGCATTCAAGTCAGCATCGATCGACATTTGTTTACCTGGCATGGCGTCCAAGGTAAAACGTGCGTTCACTTCTGACACGCGCCCTGCACCTTTGGTCACCACAATAAAGTTGATGATCATCAAGATCGAGAAGATGATGAATCCCACCACATAGTTGCCACTGATCACGAACTCACCAAAAGCGGAAATCACTTTACCTGCGGAGTCGTGCCCCTCATGGCCGTGAACCAAGATCACTCGGGTGGATGCCACGTTCAAAGCCAAACGCAACATGGTTGCAAAAAGCAAGACGGACGGGAAGGCAGAAAAATCCAAAGGCGAACGCGTACCAATGGCAATCATGATGATCACCAAACTGGCCACAATGTTGAAGGTGAACAAGAAATCCAACAAAAGCGGTGGCAAAGGCAAAACCAACATGCCCATGATCATCAACACCAGCGCAGGAATACCTAGACCGGAATAGTCAAATTTGATCAAATTCTGTCGAATGGTTGACAGTGTTAAGGTGCTCATGATGATTTTTAAATCAGTTTTTAATGTTTAAGTTCTCATTTTCAAGTCGTTTTATCCGACCGTGTATGACTATAAGCAATCGATGTGCCAGTTAGCACCCTCTTTGAATGCTTCAAAAATTTACACCCCTGGCCAGCTTGGTCAAAGCCAACGCTTGTCAGTTTTTGCAACAAAGCTTGGCAGGTCACAGCAAGCTGCGGGCCAGTTTGAAACCCAAATTTTTTTCATATATGAATAATCAAAGAGCTTGCAAAAAGCAATTCTTTACAAAAAATATGGGTTCAGGTTCAATGCTGCGGATGCATGAAAGAGCTAGCCATGGGCAACGAACTGTTGAGCAGACTGGCAACTTTTAACCAGTCACGATTTTTGCTTTACATGAAGGCCTGGCAGAACTTTAACCAAGTTTTGCCGGTACCAACTCTACAAAAGACTACCAAAGTACACAAAATGAGCATGAACTCTTTCAATCCGCTGCCAACCATCAAGCCCAATGGCCCAACAGACGCTTTGGGCGGCACAAAAGCGGCAACACCGAACACGACGGTCACGCCAAGTGGCGACCAATTCTCGGTGTACTTTGAACGGATGATGCATCCCGCTTTTTCTGGCGCGTCCAACCCAACTAGTGCAAGTACTGGGCCCACAAAACCCAACGCTTTGACGGCCTTGGGTCCGGACCCCAGTCAACATGCGTTGTCTTCCAGTCTTTTAGATCCCCATTCAAGCACCTTGGCTTTTAGCCATGACTATTTAAAGGCCAAAGCTGGGGTGGCCGATCTCAAACTGAAAACCCCATCATCGAGCACCACTGAAAGCCGCGACGGTTTGAAGTCGGCTTCGAGTTCTCGAAGCTTGAAATCGACCCCCTCCTCCCAGGACCGTGCGCGCCAAAGCACCTCTAAAGTCTCAAATGCCGACAACGCTCCCGCTGATAGGAAACACCCCACCCACAGCACCTTGTCTCATCTGCAAAATCGCACCCCTTCAAGTTCCTCATCCCAAAGCGATGCCCAAGCCAGTGCACCCTTAGAAGACGCAAGCAACGAGTCAGGCTCAAACCCACCGTCTCAAAGCGCCGAATCGTCTTTGGACCCACAACAAAAGTTGGATCTTGCTACGCTTGCTTTGAACGAACAGCGTCTACCCGCGACCCAAGATGTGCAGGCCCTAGACGCCCCCACATTGGATGCAATGGCCACGGCCCAGCTCGACCCAACGACCCTCGCTGCCGCAGGCAGCCTTAAAACTGTGGCCCTGAGTGCCCAAACGCAACTCATCACACCTCAAGATGCACCCAACGAAAAAAGCCTCGCAGATTTCGCCAGAGCCATGGGCTTTGATGAGGCACAAGTTGCAAGCCTCTTTGGTCCTCAGGCGGCACAAACCATGATCTCTAACGCTCAAGTGCCCCCTAGCAACGCACTGGCCTCTGTGATGACCCAAAACGTCAACGCCCATGGAGCCCCCAAAAACGCGCTTTCAAGCTTGACGTCCACGCCAAGCAACGCCTCGCTGTTCTCGCTCAGCACAACGGCCGACCCATCGGGCAGCACCCTTCAAAATCCTTTGTCGAAGTTGCCAAGCACGCCCAGTGATTTTGGGCCGAATGCTCCATGGCTTCAATCTGACAACACCAAAGTTGATTTGAACGCCTTGTCGCTTCAAATCAACAACAAGCCCAACCCAACAGCGAACACCTTGATGTCCTCCCAAGCGGCGTTGACGGGCCTATCTTCCTCCAAAACCAGCGAACTGGCCCAACTTTTATCCAGTGAAGGTGTGGATTTACAAAACACCCAAGTGAGCATCGATTCAATGGGACAAACCGTTGGTTCCTCCAAAGGCCCCTCTTTGTCAACGACCCCACCCAACAGCACCTTGGCTGTTTTGAACATGACGGGATCGAAATTGTCTGAGCCAGCCATTGCGTCCCTACAAAAGGAATTCAACAAGCTCAAAGGCCTCGACAGCAAAGACGCCCTGTCCAGCGCCTTCTCGGTGACCACGCCAAGCGATGCTGGATTGGCCGCTGGTGCTCAACTCAGCGCGCAAGACCAAGGCACAGCATCTGGCAACTCGGGAAATGGCTCGTCTCTTGGGGACACCCATGCACAGGGCACCCAAGGTCCGTCCGCACCGGTGAACATGGCCGAAACTTATGAAAAGCTGAGCGAACAATTGACCGCTGAACTTTCAAAAAGAATGCATGAACAAATCAGCCAAGGCCAATGGAAAATGAAATTTGCACTTAAACCGTCTA
>Ga0114963_10002460_pt1 | contig 12689 bp, 9 predicted proteins | sample C_131016_EF_Meta_FD_87019 | JGI IMG/M metagenome (GOLD analysis project Ga0114963, IMG submission 87019) | Freshwater microbial communities from Lake Croche, Canada to study carbon cycling - C_131016_EF_MetaG | ecosystem: Environmental > Aquatic > Freshwater > Lake | place: Lake Croche, Canada...
CGGCCGCTCACGCGGGGCGAGGTGCGCGACGTCGATCGGCGGGCGATCGACGACTTCGGCATTCCCGGCATCGTCCTCATGGAGAACGCCGGGCGGAACGCCGCCCACCTGCTGCACGCCGCCGCCGGCGGGCCCGCGACCGTCGCCATCGCCTGCGGCCGCGGCAACAACGGCGGCGATGGCTTCGTGATCGCCCGCCATCTCGAGAATCTCGGCCATCGCGTGCGCATCCTGCTGGCCTGCGACCCGGCGGGCTACGCGGGCGACGCCGCGATCAATCACGCCGTCGCCGTGCGGTCGGGCCTCGAAATCCTGCGGCTCGACGGCGCTGACGCCGCCGGCTGGGAGGCCGTCCTCGCCGGACCCGCCGAACCCGAGTCAGCCGGCGTCGATTCCACCGGCGTCGATTCCGCCGGCGGCACGACGTGGATCGTCGACGCGCTCCTCGGCACCGGGGCGTCGGGCGGCCCGCGCGGGCCGGTCGCCCTCGCCATCGACGCGATCAACGCCCGTCGCGACACGGCCGCGGTCCGCACGTTCGCCGTCGACATCCCCTCCGGCATGGACTGCGACACGGGCCTGACCCCGGGCTCGTGCATCCGCGCCGATCTCACCGGCACGTTCGTCGCCCGCAAGGTCGGCTTCGACGCGCCGGGCGCCGACCGGCTCACCGGCCCCGTGCACGTGCTCGACATCGGCGTGCCGCGGGCGCTCCTCGAAAGCCTCGCGGCCCCGGCGGCCCCCGCATGACGCGGGTCATTCGAGCTCGCGCCAGAGGAACGTCCAGCCGAGGGCGTCCATGAAGGCCCGCTGCCGGTTGTCGGCCGCGCCGCCGTGGCCCCCCTCGATGTTCTCGTAGTAGAGCACCGGCTTGGCGAGTTCGCGGAGCCGGGCCGTCATCTTCCGCGCGTGGGCCGGATGCACGCGGTCGTCGCGGGTGGAGGTGGTGATCAGGATCGGCGGATACGCGCGCGCGGCGTCGAGGGCATGGTAGGGGGAGAAGCCGCGGATGAACTCCCACTCCGCGGGATCGTCGGGATCGCCGAACTCCCCCATCCAACTCGCCCCGGCGAGCAGGCGGTGGTAGCGCCGCATGTCGAGCAGCGGCACCTGGCAGACGACCGCCCCGAAGAGATCGGGCCGCATCGCGTAGGCGTTGCCCACGAGCAGTCCGCCGTTGCTCCCCCCCTTGATGCCGAGGTGCGCGGGGGACGTCACCTTCCGGGCGATCAGGTCCTCGGCCACCGCCAGAAAATCCTCGTAGGCCCGCGGCCGGTTGGCCTTGAGCGCCGCCTGGTGCCAGCCGGGGCCGAACTCGCCGCCGCCGCGGATGTTCGCGATCACGTAGACGCCCCCGCGCTCGAGCCAGGCCGCCCCCGCCACCGGCTCGTAGCCCGGCACGAGCGGGATCTCGAAGCCGCCGTAGCCGTAGAGGAGCGTCGGCACGGGGCCGTCGGCCGCGGTCCGCTCGCGGCCGATCTGGAAGTAGGGCACCCGCGTACCGTCCTTCGACGTCGCCTCGTGCTGCGTCACCGCGAGCCCCGTGGCGTCGAAGAAGGCCGGCGACCGCTTGAGCAGCTCGGGCGGCCCCTTCCCCACCGTACCGAACGACAGGGTGGAGGGCTCGAGCGAGCTGGCCGTGACGAGGAAGTAGTCGTCGCTCTCGAGGTCGTCCACCGGCGTCGCGCTCGCCGTGCCGATGTCGGGCACGCCCGGCAGCAGGGCGGCCTGCCAGCGGCCGTCGCGGAAGGTCGTGGCGAAGAGCCGGTTGCGCACGTTGTCGAGCGTGTTGAAGAGCACGTGGTTGCGGGTCGTGGAGAACGACACGAGCGACGTCCGCGGCCCGGGGGCGAAGAGCACGTGCACGGGCAGGCCCTCCGCCGTCGGGTCGGCGACGAACCGCTCGAAGTCGACCGCCAGCAGGCTCCCCGCCGGATGCGTCGCGCCGCCCGCCTTCCAGGGCGTGCGCAGCTCGAGCAGGAGCCACTCGCGGTGCACCGCCGCGGTGGCGTCGTCGGGCTTGGCGATCCTGACGAGCCGCCCGTCGCGCCGCAGGAACAGCTCGCTCGTGTAGAAGGTCATCTGCCGCAGGACGAAGTCGCGCTCGAACCCCGGCGTGAGGTCGCGCCAGCCGACCACGCTCATGTCCTCCGGACGCGCCTCGAACACCGTGGGCGCCGCCTCGAGCGGCGTGCCCCGCGTCCACTCGCGCACGGTCCGCGGGTAGCCCGAGAGCGTGAGCGAGCCGGGCCCGAAGTCACTGGCCACGAAGAGGCTGTCCTGCGACCGCCAGCGGACGCGGCTCTTCGCCTCCCCCACCCTGAAGCCGTCGGGCACGAACGCCCGCGCCTCGAGGTCGAACTCGCGGATCACCGCCGCGTCGGCGCCGCCGCGGGAGAGCGACACAAGACACCGTCGATCCTGCGGCTCGAGCACGGTGGCCCCGTGCCAGACCCAATTCTCCCCCTCCGCCCGGCCCAGCGCGTCGACATCGAGCACGGTCTCCCAGGCGGGGGTGGCGTTGCGGTAGTCCGCCGGCGTCGTGCGTCGCCACACGCCCCGCGGATTGGCCGCGTCGCGCCAGAAGTTGTAGTAGTGGCCACCGATCCGGGTGACGAGCGGGATCCGCTCCTTCGAGTCGAGGATCGAGAGGATCCGGGCCTCGAGGTCACGGAAGCGGTCGGTGCCGGCGAGCGCCGCCACGCTCTCGTCATTCCGCGGACGCACCCACGCGAGCGACCTCTCGCCCGTCACGTCCTCGAGCCAGGCGTGCGGATCGGCGGGCTCTTCCGCCCGCGGCCCCGCCCCCTTCGGCGCCGCGTTCCCGCCCGCCGGTTCCGCCCCGTCGCCTCGCATCGTCATCGCCGCGCCCCCGAAAAGTGCCATGAGCACCCCCGCCATGCCCGCCCGCCGTCGCCACGCCATCGTCGGCCCTCCTCTGCCCGTGTGGATCCAGCCCGAGCGGACTCCGCCTGCCCGGACTCCGCCTCGTGCGACTTTCCCCGACCGACCGTCGCCCGGCACCGCCGCCGCGCGCCGGTCGCGCCAGGTGCGCCCGCCGGGGCTCCACGGCGGCTCACGACCGCGTCTGCCCCGTGCCCGTCACCACAAACTTGTAGGTGGTCAGTTCCTTCACGCCGCAGGGCCCCCGCGCGTGCAGCTTGTCGGTGGAGATGCCGATCTCGGCCCCCACGCCCATCTCCCCGCCGTCGTTGAACCGGGTGCTGGCGTTGACCATCACCACCGCCGTGTCCACCCGGGCCGCGAACCGCGCGGCCGCGTCGCGGTCGGCGGTGACGATCGCGTCGGTGTGCCGCGACCCGTGCCGATTCACGTGGTCGACGGCGGCGTCGAGCGAGTCGACGACGGCGACGGAGATCTTGGGGCCGAGGAACTCGGCGGCGTAGTCGGCGTCGGTGGCGGCGCCGGCCGTGGGCACGAGCCGCCGCGTGGCGGCGTCGCCCACGATCTCCACGCCGCGATCGCCGAGCGCCCGCGCCGCCTCCGGCAGGAACGCCTGCGCCACGTCCCGGTGCACCAGCAACGACTCGGCCGCGTTGCACACGCCCATCCGCTGGCACTTCGCGTTGACGAGGATCGCGAGCGCCATCGGCAGGTTCGCGGCCCGGTCGACGTAGACGTGGCAGTTGCCGCTGAAGTGCTTGAGCACCGGCATCCGCGCCTCGGCGCAGACCCGGCGGATGAGCTGCTCGCCGCCACGGGGGATCGCGAGGTCGATGAGGTCGTCCATGGCGAGAAACGCCCCCACTGCGGCCCGGTCCGGCGTGTCGACCAGCTGCACGACGTCGACCGGCAGCCCCGCCGCGGCGATCGCCCCGCGCACGGCCTCGACGATCCGCCGGCTCGAATGGGCCGCCTCCTTGCCCCCGCGGAGGATGATCGCGTTGCCGGCGGCCAACGCCACGGCGGCGGCGTCGGCGGTGACGTTCGGCCGCGACTCGTAGACGAAGAACACCACGCCGAGCGGCACGCGGAGCTTCCGCACCACGAGCCCGTTGGGCCGCGTCGACTCCTCGAGCACCTCGCCGACCGGATCGGGCAGCGCCGCCACCGCCTCGACACCCGCCGCGATCCCCTCGATCCGCCCCGGATCGAGGGCGAGACGGTCGATCTGGGCGGGCGTGAGCCCGTAGCCCGCCGCGGCGTCGACGTCGAGCCGGTTGGCCGCGAGGATCCCGGTGACGTCGGCCCGGATCGCCGCGGCGACCCCCCGCAGGCAGGCGGCCTTGCTGGCTCCCGGCACGCCCGCCATGTCGATCGCCGCCCGCCGTGCCCGCCCGGCGATGGCCCGGCAGTGGGCCGCGAGCGCTGTATCGCCGGCGGTGGCGGCGGCGGGAGTCGCGGCGGCGTCTGGGACGGCGGGGGCTGACATCGGCGGGTCGGTGCAGGACGGAGGGGTGCGGAGCGGACGAGTTTGCCGTATCGTACCCTCTCCGCACCTTCCAACCCAATCGCAGGAGCCACGTGATGAGCCCCGCCAATCCCTCCCGCCGTTCGTTCCTCGCCGCCGGCGCCGCCACCGGGGCCGCCGTGCTCGCTCCCTGGGGCCGCGCCGTCGCGCAGGCGCCGGCCGGGCTGAACCTCGGCATCCAGATCTACTCGCTCCGCGGCTACAAGGTCGACGAGGCGCTCAAGCACGCCCGCGATCTCGGCTTCAAGTTCGTCGAGTTCTATTCCGGGATGTTTCCGCTCGATTCCGACGCCGCGGCGATCGCGGCGATGAAGCAGAAGCTCGCCGACCTCGGCCTCACCATCTCGGCCCACGGCGTCAACCGCTTCACGAAGGACGACGCCGCCAACCGCAGGATGTTCGAGTTCGCCAAGGCGGCGGGCGTCCGCAACTTCAGCGCCGACCCCGATCCCGACTCGTTCGAGAGCCTCGACCGGCTCGTGAAGGAGTTCGACATCCGCGTCGGCATCCACAACCACGGCCCGACGCACCGCTACAACAAGGCGATCGACGTGCTGCGGGCGGTGGAGAAGTACGACGAGCGGATCGGCGCCTGCGCCGACCTCGGCCACTACATCCGCTCGGGCGAGCGGCCGGTGGAGGTGATCCGGCTGCTCAAGGGCCGGCTCTCCGGCGTCCACCTCAAGGACTTCGCCGAGATGCAGGACAAGACGAAGGGGGTGATCCTCGGCAAGGGTCACATGGACGTGCCGGCCGTCATGGAGGCGCTCGCGGCCGTCCGCTTCCCGGCCGACGGCGCCCTCTCGATCGAGTACGAGGAGAACCCGCAGAACCCGCTCGACGAGATCCGGCAGTGCGCCGACGCCGCCCGCGCGGCGATCGCGACGGTCAAGGTGGGCTGAGGCCCGCCCGCGCCGTGGCGGCGTGCACGGCGAGCGCCGCCCGCACGAGTCCCACGGCGTGGACGCGGACCACGTGGACGCCGGCGGCGGCCAGACCGCAGGCCGCGCCGGCGGTGCCGGCGTCGCGCTCGGCGAGCGTGGCCGGCCGCCCGATGTCGCGCTCGATCTCGCGGCCGATGAAGCCCTTGCGGGAATGGCCGACGAGGATCGGCACGCCGAGATCCGCGAACGCGGCGGCCCCGCGCATGAGCTCGAGGTTGTGGGCGTGCGTCTTGCCGAAGCCGATGCCCGGATCGAGGCAGACCCGCGCCGGCGGGATGCCCGCCGCGACGAGGGCGTCGCGGCGCCTGGCGAGGTAGTCGCGGATCTCGCCGACGACGTCGTCGTACCGCGGATCCAGCTGCATCGTCTGCGGCGTGCCCCGCATGTGCATCGCGCAGACGCCCGCCTCGCTCGCGCGGGCGACGCGGAGCATGTCGGGATCCCCCTCGAGGCCCGTCACGTCGTTGATGATCTCGGCGCCGCACTCGATCGCGCGGGCCGCGACCGCGGCCTTCGACGTGTCGATCGACACGGGCACTCCCGCCTCCGCCGCCAGCCGCTCCACGACCGCGCCGACCCGCCGCCACTCCTCAGCGGCGTCCACGGGCGTCGCGAAGGGCCGCGTACTCTCGCCGCCGACGTCGAGGATCTCGGCCCCCTCCGCCACGAGCGCGAGGCCGTGGGCCACCGCCGCCTCGACGCCGTCGTGACGGCCGCCGTCGGAGAAGCTGTCGGGGGTGACGTTCACGATCCCCATCACGAGCGGCCGACCGGGGCCGCCGCCGGGATGCGGCAGGGAGAGCGCGCGGGTGCGCAGCTGCCAGTGGGTGGGATGGGCGGCCGGAACCATGCCCCCAATGTAGCCGCGGCTACCAGGGCTCCTCCATCAGGCCCACGATCTGCTGGGCCATCTTCACGATCATCTCTTGCTGGGTGGAGGCGATGGAGCGGCCGAACTCGGGCACGAGCATCGCCGACTGCCCCACGTCGACGCTGGTGGCGGGCATCGGCACGCCCCCGGAGGCCAGCACGGCGCCCCCCCGGTCGGCCCAGGTGACGAGCACCTGGAAGTTCATCTCCACCAGGCGCGACTGGTCGGTGGGGCTCTCCACGACCATCCGCTTCGTGTCGGCCACCACCCGGGCGGTGAGCACGCTGTCGGCGTCGGGCGAGGAGACGACCTTGAAGGGGGTGCGCTTCTCGATCTCCTTGCAGACGGCCTCCGTCAGCCGCTCGCCGATGTCGATGCTCGGCGTGGTGCGGAAGCTGTCGGACTGGATCATCGGCACGTAGACCGTGCGGACGTTGGGCGCGTAGAGCGTGTTGTTGCCGAAGCGGTAGCCCGCGCAGCCGCCGGCCAGCGCGAGGAGCCCGGCGACCGCGGCCATCCCGGCCGCGACGCCACGGCGGGCTGCCCACCGCGGGGCGTTCCGGCACCGACGAGGGGCGGATGCGTCCATGGGGCCCTTCGTCCGCGTCAGCGGATGGGTGAGGCGGCGCCGGAAGTGTCGCCACGGGCGATGGCCGCGTCGGCCTCCGCCATCGCGTCGAGCTCGGCCTCCTTGAGCGAGTCGGGGTTCAAGAACGCCGTCAACGTGGGGAACGGGTTGTCCGACACGTCCTCCTTGCCCGCGATCTGGTCGAGCCGGTCCCGGGCCTGCAGGGCGAGCATCGTCTTGGGGTAGTCGCGGGCGAGCAGCGCGTAGTAGATGCGGGCGGAGGTGTAGTGCTTCCCCTTGGCGTAGAACTCGGCCCGCGACCAGTGCCGGGAGGCCTGCTGGGCCGCGATCTCGGCCCGGGTGCCCTGCACGCGGGAGACGTCCTCGGTGGACAGCTGGCCGGGAAACTGCACGAGCGTCTGGTCGGCGAGGATCTCCGCCTCGTCGAGGATGCCCCCTTCGTAGCCCGGGCCCTGGTAGGCCCGCAGCTTCGCCTGCAGCCCCAGCATGTGCGCCTGGAGGAGGAAATCGCTGTCGGGATACTCGGTGCGGAGCAGGCCGTAGAAGTAGTCGGCGTCGAGCCACTGCCGGTCGAGGAAGTGGGCGTTGGCCTGCGCCATCACGCTGTCGTCGGCGAGCGGGCCGCGGGGGTCGTTGATCCGCACGTGGTCGAACGCCTTGATGGCCCGGCCGCGGGTGTCGAAGATCGGCCGCGAGCGGTCGAGCACGTTCGGCACGATCGTGGCGTAATTGTGCTTCTGGTCGAGCGCGATCCAGTACTGGGCGATGACGAACTGCCGCTGCGCGATGCGGTCGAGATAGCGGCAGTTGGGATACTTCTTCACCAGCTCGTCATAGCAGTCCTCCGCCTTCGGATAGCGGTCGGTGAAAAACCAGCACTCGGCGAGCTGCCAGAGGGCGTCTTCCTCGACGGCCGAGTCGGGCCAGCGGTCGATGGCCACCTTGTACTGGGCGACCGCCTCGGAATACTTGCCTTCGCGGAAGAGCTCGTCCCCCGCGGCCAGCGCCTTGCGGGCGACCGGCTCGTTCGGGCCGCGGCCGACCATCTTCTTCCACCGCTTCTTGATCTTCTCCCCCTTGAAGAAGTCCCAGCCGAAATCCCCCTCCGCGGCCTGGTATTCCGACGAGATCACGGCGGAGTCGCCGTCGGCGCCGAGTTCGCCGGCCACCTTCTTGCTCTCGTCGGTCTTCGACCAGGGCCAGGTGGGCATCTTCATGGTCGCGCAGCCCCCCTGCAGCAACGCCGCACCCAGCAAGAGCCAGCGCAGCAGCGGCGCCGCCGGCCGGGCGACCGGCCGGACGGCGTCGCGCGGGAGTCGGTGCGCCGTCGGATCGTGGATGGGGGGCGTGATCACGTGGGGCGGCCTGGGTGGGGACGGGAGCGGGGTTTGAGCAGCGGGGCGACGCGGGGCGGTCGGCCGAGCAGGTGGGAGAGGAACGTGTTCATGACGGCGCGCACCTCGCCGTCGACGGCGTCGGGAATGACCGCCGGCCCCGCGGCCGCGTCCCGCCGCGCGAGCCCGCGGAGGGCGGCGACACACTCCGCCGAGATCGAGACCACCGCCCGCTTGCCGGGACGACACGCGGCGCAGAGCACGCCGCCGTCGAGCATGCCGAAGGCGATCCGCCCCGCGCCGCCGCCAGCACCGCCGACCGCACCGCGACACTCGGCGCAGTGCCGCAGTGCCGGCGCGTGGCCGGTGAGGGCGAGCGCCGCGAGTTCGAACCGGGCGACCGCCGCCCGCACCGTGCCGTCCGCCGGAACGACGCCGGACGGGACGACCGAGAGCGAGTGGAGCGTGGCGTCGGCGACATCGAAGAGGTCCGGCTGGGGGTCGGCGTCCGCGGTGAGGGCATCGAGCAGGTCGGCCACGTGCATGCCTCCGTGGAACGCCGCCATGCTGCCGCCGACCCGGAATCGTCGTTCGAGGCAGGCCTCCGTCAGCAAGTCGAGCCCGCCGGAGGATTTGCGGAGGAGCAGTACCTGACAGGCGGAAAGCAGGTCAAGGCCGCCGTCGAAGCTGCTCTTCGGACGCCACGCCCCCTTCGCCAGAGCCCGCACCTTGCCGATCTCGCGGGTGTAGAGCCCCACCACGGCGCTCGAATCGCCGAAGGGAAACGAGCGGATGACGAGGGCCCGCGCCTTCTCAACCGCCATCGGTGCCCCCGCCGTCGCGCCGCTCAACCCGCACGAGGTCGACCCGCCGGCGGGTGGCCGCGAGCACCTCGAGCACCGCGCCCGGCACCTCCACCCGGTCGCCGACCTCCGGGATGCGGCCGCAGCGGTGGAAGAGGAATCCCCCCACGGTCTCGTAGCCCTCCTCCTCGGGGAGCGCGAGGCCGAGCCGCTCGTTGAGCCGTGCGACCGGCACGTGGGCGAGCACCTCGCAGACCGTCGGCGTGACGGTGCGGATGCCGTCGGAGAAGGCCTCGTCGTGCTCGTCGGCGATCTCCCCGACGATCTCCTCGAGCGCGTCCTCGATCGTCACGAGTCCCGACACCCCGCCGAACTCGTCGGTGACGATCGCCATGTGCGTCTTGCCCCGTTGGAACTCGAGCAGCAGGGTCTGCACGCTCATCGACTCCGGCACGAACCAGGGGGGACGCAGGAGCCCGCGGACGGCCCGCTCCCCCGCCCCGCCGCCGTCGGCGAGCCGCGTGAGCAGGTCGCGGGTGTGGAGGATGCCCACGACGTCGTCCGAGGAGCGGTCGTAGACCGGCAGCCGGGTGTGCCCGCTCTCCGCCGCCCGGCGGACGGCGCCGTCCCAGCCGTCGGCCAACGGGATCGACACCATGCGTGTCCGCGGCGTCATGATCTGCGCCACCTTCACCCCGTCGAGCGCGATGACGCCGCGGATCATGTCGCGGGCCGCCCCTTCGATCCGGCCCTCCCGGTGCGCCTCGTCGACCACGAGCCGCAGTTCGTCGGGCGGCGGCCCGGCGTCGGGGCCCTGCGCCCCCGCGTTGATCGCCCCGGCGGCGGCGCCGAGCCCCCGCACCGCCGGCGCGACCAGGCCCACGAGCGGCCGCCAGAGCCGCCATGTCGCGACCACGATCCAGGGCCCGGCGACCCGTGTCACGAGCATCGGCACGACGACGAGCACGAGCCACACGAGCGCGACCCACCCCGCCACCGCCGACATCTCCAGCGCGAGCACGCCCCCCGACGCGGCCACGAGCCGGCGCGAGGCCAGGAGCGTGGCCACCGCCGCGGCGATCACGACCACCGAGGCGGCGATGAACGCGATCGCCTCGCTGGCCGCCGCGATCTGCTCGGCATGCTCGGGCCGGCCGCGGCTGCGGCACAGGTCCGCGATCCGCGCCCGCTGCGCGCCCCGCACCGCCCGCGCCTGCACCGCCGCCAGGCAGGCGAGGAGCAGCAGCATGACCGCCGATTCGAGCCCCACCGCGTCGGGCGCCGTCATGGCCGCGCTCCCGCCGACCGGGCCCGCGGCGGCAGGGGCAGGCCGCAGGCCCGCATCACGGCCCGCTCGCGGGACCGCATCGCCCGGCGGGCCGCCGTCGTGCGGTCGTCGTGGCCGGTGAGGTGGAGGATGCCGTGCACCACGTAGTAGGCCAGTTCCCGCCGCGGCGTCCAGCCGAAGGCCCCGGCCTGCCGCCGGGCCGTCTCGGTGCTGACGACGATGTCGCCCCGCAGCACTCCCGCCACCGCCGGGCCGGCGGCGAGGTCGAAGGTGATCACGTCGGTGGGCCCCGGGACGCCGAGCCACCGCTCGTGCAGCGCCGCCATCCGGCGGTCGTCGACGAGCATGACGCCGAGTTCGGCGGCCTCCACCCCCTCGGCGCGGAGGGCCCGCCGCGCGACGCTCCCGATCCACCGCGGCGAGACGCGGAGCAGCCGCTGGCGGTCGGTCACCTCGACGATCACCGCTCGGCCGGACGCTCGGCCGTTCGCTCGGCCGTTCGATGGGGCCACTAGGCCGTCCTCTGGTCGGGATACTTGACGCGGCCGTGGTACACCGCCGTGAGGCTCTTCACGAGGCTGCTCTCGATGATCTGGAGCTCCTCGAGCGTGAGCCCGCACTCGTCGAATTGTCCGTCGAGCAGCCGCTTCATCGCGAGGTCGTGCACGAGGCCGGCGATCCGCGCCGGCGTCGGCTCGGTGAGCGCGCGGCCGGCGCTCTCGACCGCGTCGGAGAGCATGAGCACGGCCGACTCGCGCGAGCTGGGCTTCGGGCCCGGATAGCGGAAGCTCTGCTCGTCGATCTCGGTGCCGTTGGGATCGGATTGCGAGAGTTCGGTCGCCCGCCGGTAGAAGTACTCCACCAGCGTCGTGCCGTGGTGCTCGGCGATGATGTCGACGATCGGCTGCGGCAGGTTGTGCTGGCGGGCCAGTTCCACGCCTTCCTTGACGTGCGCGACGATGATCAGCGTGCTCATCGCCGGCACGAGCGACTCGTGCCGGTTCTCCTGCGACTGGTTCTCGATGAAGTAGGAGGGCTTGAGCATCTTGCCGACGTCGTGGAAGTAGGCCCCCACCCGCACGAGCAGCCCGCGGGCGCCGATCGCCTCCGCCGCCGCCTCGCCGATGCTCGCCACGTTGATCGAGTGGTTGTAGGTGCCCGGGGCCCGCCGCACGAGCTCCTGCAGGAGCGGGTGGGCCACGTCCCCCACCTCCAGCAGGCTCAGGTCGGTGAGCACGCCGCACCACCGCTCGATGAAGGGCAGCAGGCCGGTCATGAGGAAGCCCGCCAGAAGCGTCCAGACGCCGGTCCGCCCCGCCTCGTAGAGGAGCTGGCGGTCGAACGGCCGCTCGGCGAGCAGGCTCGCCCCCACCTGCGTCAGCATCGCCACCGCCGCGGCCCACAGCCCCACGTGGATGAGCCGGCTGCGGCTGCGGATCCTCCCCATCGAGAAGATCATGGCCGCCGCCGCCGCCGCGAGCGTGACGTACTCGGCCAGGCCGTGGCCGAGGCCCACCACCACCACGAGCGCCACCTCCGCCGCCAGCAGCAGGGCCAGGTCGGCGTCGAAGGCGATCGCCACGGTCATCGCGAAGACCAGCAGCGGCACGACCTCCGCCCGCCAGGCGTCGCCCGCCGACAGCAGGCACAGCACGGTCGTCGCCACCGCGAGCCCCGCGATCGTGCCGACGTGCCGCAGGTCGTCGAGGACGTCGCGGTGGTGGCGGTGGAGATACAGCCCCGACAGGGCGAAGAGCGCGATGAACAGGCCGAAGAGCGACAGCGCCCGCCCGATCCGCTGCCGCGCGTCCTGCTGACGCAGGTATTCGCCGTGCTCACGTTCGAGCACGGCCAGGTCGTCGGGCCCGAGGGGAGCGCCGGCGTCGGCGAGCAGATCCCCCGCGGCGTAGCGGACGAACTGCTGGGGGGTCTTCTCGACCGCCTCCTTCTTGGCCTTGACGGTGGCGTCGCGGTCGATCTCGAGGGTGCCGGAGAGCCGTTGCTCGATCCAGGCGAACACCCGCGTGGCCACCGGCCCCTCGCCGAGTTCCTCCTCGAGCCGCTGCCTGAGCCGCACCTTCGCCTCACCGAGGAGCACGTCGGCGACCTGCACGCGGGTCGACTCGGTCGCGTTGCCGAGCGGATGCACGTCGATCTCCGTCTGGCTTCCCTCGTCGATGCCGTGCTGGATCTTTTCGAGCACGCCCGTCGTCTCGAGGTCGGCGAAGGCGCGATCGACGCCCTTCTCGCACTCGAGCAGCCGGTCCTTGGAGTTGATGCGGGCGCGAAACCGCTGAAACGTCTGCTCGGCCTCGGCCACGGCCTTATCGGGCTCGTCCGCCGCGGCCGGCTTCCCGGCGGCCGGCTGCTCCGCCGTCGCGGCGGCGCCCGGCGGCTTCTGGTCGGCCACCTCCTTCGCGGCGCCGTC
>Ga0114963_10002463_pt1 | contig 12684 bp, 10 predicted proteins | sample C_131016_EF_Meta_FD_87019 | JGI IMG/M metagenome (GOLD analysis project Ga0114963, IMG submission 87019) | Freshwater microbial communities from Lake Croche, Canada to study carbon cycling - C_131016_EF_MetaG | ecosystem: Environmental > Aquatic > Freshwater > Lake | place: Lake Croche, Canada...
AATTTCGCTCATCGAGTAACCTCAGGCACAATCGTCACATCACCGCGCAGAAGCTTACGAACCTCACTACCTGTATATAGTTCCAAATCGTAAACAGCCTGTCCAGCAGGAATAGCAGCAGTCTTAATGGCCGAAGCAGTAATTATGATAGTGCCAGCAGTGCCTCCCAAAGCAATACCGCCATTAGCAGTAGTTAAAGATAGCAAAGGATTGTCATCTGTGTAATTTGTACGCACCATCATTGACGCTGTAAAACCAGTCAAATTAACCAGAGTGCTGTTAATTTTATAAGTCAAAGATAGGGTCCAGGTACCACCTTGATCTATCTTAATTGGGTAAGGATGCGCATTAGCCATTAGACAGGACCAGACCTTCCAGTTTCAATTTAGTTGAATAAGTAAACGAAAAAGCCCACTCAGAACCCTGATTGATAGTAATCGGATAGGTATGGGCAGCCACTTAAACTCCTTAAAACAATAGTCTTAGTCTACCAAGACTTAGACGTCACCAGATGAACCAAAAGCGATAAACAAATCATTAGGCGCAACCTGATAAGCCCCAGAATTAATAATAACAATAGGGTCAGTCAACGGAAGTTTAAACAAAAGATACCCGCCGGTTAAATCATCAAAAATACCCACATATTTAATCGTGCACGACGTTAAACCACTAAAAGTAATACGGTTAGAGTTAACCAAAGAAATCGTAGATGTAGACCAGCTGATTTGCTGACGCTTGTACCCGCCAGAAGTTAACTCAGTGGCAGTAGGGTCAACATTAGACGGATAGTCAAAATGAAGCGACATATAGCAGTTTTGCGATTTAATAAGTTCAACAAAACGGTTATATGTTTCATTAGTAGCAATACCTAACATTATTGTCCCGTCGGTGGTTGGTGATACAAGCGACCCAAGAAATAGACATCCTCAGTTCTAGGAATAAGTTTACCTTGAGAATCACTCCATTCCTGATCACAATAAAACATCACATAAGCTGCCACACGCGCAGCATCAGGCAACTTAGGATTGAAAGCCTCATACTGGCTGACATTAACAATAGAAGTACCCTTAAAGTCAAAACTAAAAGGCGTTTCATCCACCAGCCTGCCGGTAGGAACAGTTACTCCATCGCGTTCCGGACCGGGCGATGAAGCAGGCCAATAGCCAGCCTTTTGATAATGAGTACCCCACGCAGCAATAGGAGGCGTTTTAGCCACAACATTAGGGTCCTGAATAATAGTGCCATCAGCTCTATTGTTTTCCCAAGCACCTTCAAAAAACGGGTAATACTGACCAGGCTGGTAAGAAAACCCAGTAGCAGCATCTTTTACACCAATAATGTATTTAGCAAGCCCTACATACTGCCTAGCAAAAGTAGAATCACCATACTTCAAAGTATTAGCCTCAGCAGCAGAAATAGCACTAGAACTTACCTTGACAGTTATTTTAGTTGCACTTGGTACAGTATCGACCACGTAATAAGTTGGAGACAACAACCCATCAATAGTTGGCGCAGGGTCAGCCATCACAAAAACATTATCGCCAACTTTTAGATTGTGCGCCCTAGGAGTAGTAAACGTAATCGTATACATACCGCCAGAAATAGTTGCTGTACTAGTCACCAAAGCATGATCTGTAATAGTTTTAGAAAAAGTATCCGCCCCAGTTGCCGTAGGCAAAATAGGCATACCTGTCAAAACATCAACATTTTGATACCAAATAGAAACATGAAAAGGCACTTTGTACTGTGTACCATCAGATTTGACCGCAACAAACTGCGCACCAACAACCTGCCCAGTAACCGCAAGATTAACTACCGTAGGGTCAGACCAGTTACTGTCAGCATTATTTGTACTAGCAGGCCCCTCAATCTTGGCATAAAAAGACTCATGCCCTGACTTACCTGGTGGATACGCTTTAGTAAAACCAGCCCACGGGAAAGAAACGTCATTAGCAATAGTATTAGAATTCACGCCAGCATTCCACATAAACCCTGACGCTTGCGGAATGTACCCTGAATAAACTGGCTTTTCGTAAGTCCACGGGAACAACAAATCCGGAATACTCGGAGCATAACGGCCAACGCCCAAAACTCTATTAACCACCATAGAATCACGCCCGCGCTTACGTACTTCTTGCACAGTCAACTGATCACGAAACTTTGAATCAAAAGTGATAGAAACGCTTCCGTCTTCAGAATAAGACGTTTCTGTAATATGAACAACAACACCATTAGGGTCGCCAAAAAGCCCTACCAACTGAACAGACATACCAGCTGTAATCATTTGACGAGGATAAGAAACACCATTAACAAGAGGGTCAGTTTTTAAAGTCAAAGACCCAGTAATACCAGGCTCAGAAAACATCTCCAAATGCTTTCTAGCCACAGCAGCAGCCTCATCTGCATCTAAACCACTAAAGAACTGCAATGAAACTTCTTTAGCCATTTTATTAGGGTCAAAATTAATGTTTGTTTCCAAAGAAGGATAAACCTGGCGCCTAGCCGCAAAAGGTTGGTAATAAGTTTTAGACCCATCGGCAGAAACTTTAAGGTTAGAGTAAGAATATCCCGACAAAGACTGCCCATTACCATAAACAACATTTAGGCGCTGCGAATAATCCTGAGACACACTAACCTGTACACCCGGCCACAACAAATCAATTACTAGCGTTTCGTTAGAAGGCGCATGTAAACGGTCACGATGTTTAAAATAAGGTCTACGATCCTTACCTAACAAAATAGTAAAACAGCCCCTAGATGTTTGCATAGTAGATAACAAACCCTGAATATAAGTAGTCAAAACAGGTTCAAAGTTACCAGTAGAACGAGTTAAAAAACCAGTCCAACGAGTCTTATCTTTAATACTTACAGGACGATAAAAGTTAGAAAGATTAGCATAATCAGAAGCGTTATATACCGTATCCCACCAATCCAACTCATCAAGAGTTTCAGAAAGAGGACTAATTTCTCGAAGGCGACTTGAAGGATGCAGACTATAATAAAACTGGCGAGCGATAGCCTGCTCATAAGAAATAGGATGCGTCAAATATTCAGGCTTAGCCAAAAAGTTATCTAACTGACGCATCGCTCCATTACATGTAATAGTCAAAGTACCGCCAGCATCATCTTCGCCAAACTCAAAAGCGAGAAAGTAACCTTCCCAATAATACAAAGGCGTACCAGCAGAAGTGCCGTCAGCTGACTGAGGAGACATCCAAATAATATCTACATTTGCCTCAGGCACACACCAATCCAAATCGCCAGTACCCAACGAATCAAAAATAGTAATAGCTGGGAAAGAAATAGTAGCGGTAGCAGGCCCAAAAGGGTCTGTAGTAGACAAACTAGAAACAGTAGTAGCCCCGCCACGAAACACAGTGACATCCCTTTTAGACTTATCTCCAGATGTTTTAGGCAAAGGATCAACAATGATACGCCAATAACCAGACTCAGTTAAAGACGTAATATTTGCTTGAGGCCGTTTCATAAAGTAACTCCATAAATTTTATCTAACAAAAGCATACGGTCTTGTATTTGTTCTTGTGACAACTCAGAATAATACTGATTATGTTCCAGCAAATACATATGCGCCGTGTAATTCTTGTCAGTAACAGGAGCCCCACCAAGATAAAAGTTAACATCAAACGGATGATTTGCCGCTATAGCCACCTGTTCGTAATGAAATTGAGTGTCCAAAACAGCAAAACGCACTATTTTATCTGTAGCAGAAACACTAACAGCAATAACAATAGGCTTAAACATTTGAAACCTAGACGCATCAATACGTATCTCAGACAAAACAGTATGACCCAGCATCAACTTCAAAGTACTGTTTCTGTAATACCTTACACTAATTAAAGGATCAAAAGAAGTATATTTATCCCCACCAGCACCCATAACAACATACCAATTGCTTTTAGTTGGAGGCTGTAAAAAAATGACCGACATCATAGTGAAATATTTCGACTGATTATTAACAGTAGTCAAAGGTTTATTATTGGTAACTAGATATTGGTCATTTAAAAATCTTACGGCTTTTTCATTTAGCCTAGTGTTTTGCGTGCCATAGCCGTAATTAACCTGAACATTATTTACTACTGTTGGGCTGTTTGTAGAAGAAGCCAAAACACTATTAGCAACATTAGATTTCCACGGCCACCATTTTGTTAAATAAGTATTTGCCCCTTGAGTGCTAATGCCTAAAGTGGAATCGATAGGCACCCAACGTTCATCAGAATACAAATCAACATCAGAATATTTAACGTTAGTTTCAACACCATTCATGTCAATAGTGCCTTTGGAATAAATATTGACACCAAAACCGCTAGCTGCAATAGGGTATCCGGCTACAACAAAATAAGGATCGGTATTGAAAACAGCAGATTTAGCCATAATAAGGCCTTTATGATACGCAATTTTAGGTCGAACCGTTAACGAAGCGCTAGCGTCTGACATAGAAAGTGACTCGTCAGAGGGCAAAGGAACATCAATACTAACAGTGCTATCAATACTCCAATATGTTTCATCAACAACAGATGCACCATGAAGTATTTCTGACAAACCAGTAACAGTAATGTTGTAAACAATAGTTGTACTAGTAGTGCCAACACTAGAATTTACATAGCCAAACATGTACCAATCAGTATTACTAACCGACCTAATAGTGACATCATCACCGACAGTAATAGGACCTGGAGATGCGTTTGGATAAGTTCCGAAAGAAAAATAGTATGAATTATTTAGGTCAGGTAAAGCTGCCGAAAAATCATGATAAGCAATAGCGACGCCGTAAGCCACATCAAACCAACTTTAAACGCAAAGACGTTGCTGGAATATAAACATTAGAATAAGCAGACACGCTAGATTCTGGCGTTAAAGCACCAACAGCAATAACATTGCCAATACCGGCACTATCACACAAAGCCCACCCAACAATACGTCCCCAATCGCCAGTAGGCGTAGGAAAAACAATGTCATTAGCGTTGTAAAAAACCCCAACAGAAGAAGACCAGTTAGCGTAACCCGATTGGTAACTTACACGGCCATACCCACTACCAGAAGGTTCACTCAACAGCGCAGAATCAGTAATGTTTTTGTCAGGTAAATCAGTCAAAAGAGCCACATAAAATGAGTCAATACTAACAGCTGAATCTGGCGTCAATAAAGAAGCCAAAAGCAACTGGTCGCCATACATTGAAATATAGCCCATTAAATTTCCTCAGTTATTGTTTCAACAGGATCACGCGTCACCTGTGCCGTTACAAGAGCCATCTTAGCATGAAGCAACTCATGCGAAATATTTACCGTATAGTCCGAAGCATAACAATTCCAGCTTTTAATCAAATTACCTATACTCACCTCAATAACAAACCCAATCTGAGACAACGCATCAGTTAAAGACTTAACGGCATCCATAACTTCCATATGTGTAGACCCATGGACATAAACCGCTAACGTTTCCGTAACATTCTCACGCAAAGCATTAATAGTGTACTTACCCTCAAGAAACGAGTTAGTTACCTCATCGCGCCTAAACTGAACTGCAGAGTTCTCAAAAGAACCCTTAGCAAGTTTATAAACAATTCCATCATTGACAAGCAACCACCGGCTTGCATTGTTAACTACCGAATTTGAGTAATACAAATCAGTAGATAAAGAAATACGAACCTGCACATCAGTATGCAAATTTGAATACGGAGTCGACTTACTAACAGCCATTAGTTACCTACCGGTTGTAAGAGACGCTGACGCCTTTGACGAGCATTCATCTTACGAGCAAACTCTGCAGGATCAGAAGATTGAACAGTAATAGGACCATTAATCTGCGTAGATTGGTCATACTGAGAATGACTCACATTATAGGTTTGAGTAGAATAATGATTCATTCTAGACGCCCTAACATCACTATGCTTAACATAACCCGGAGAACCTAGTTTTTGGTCATTCAAAGCATGCAACAAATCAATGCCATACTTATTAACCGCATCAGCCTTAACAACAAACTCACCATGAGAAAGTTTGGCGGGAATAGAGTCAGAAGTACCTGTACCAGGGCCAGTAATGTAACCACCAGTAGCAAAACCTTTAATACGTCCCCAAGACTCATTACCATCATTTTTAAAATCATTAAGACCTTGGACATGCACATTAGTACCGGATTTTTGAGCATCCAAAACCATACCGTTACCAATAAAAATAGCAACGTGATGTGCTTCGTTTGAACCATTTTTAGTCCAAAAAACTAAATCTCCAGCCTTAGCATTTTTACTGTCAATCTTAGCAACTTTATTTTTAATACCTTGCGCAGTGCTATAACCTAAATCTTTAACCCCAGCAGCATGCGCTGCGTAATCAACAAGCCCAGAACAGTCAAAATCATGCCCATCATGATCCGTGTAGTGCCACCCACCAGTTTTGTAAGGCTTGCCGATTTGTTGAAAAGCAGCCTCAAGAAACTGCGCACGCTTTGAAGAAGCGTTAACCTCTAGCTTGCGAGCAGTAGTAAGTTTCTTGCCACTGGCAGTATCAGTAGCATTCCAAACCCATTTTTTACTAGCTGCATCATAATGCTTGTCGTAATGAATCAAATCGTTACTAGCAGCCCAAACCTCAGTGCGATTCTTACCAGTTCCAAAAACAGGAACACCAGCGCCCCACACAGTATCGGGTGTAGAACTTTGTGATTGAACGCCACCAATTCTAGTTCCAACTCCTGTATTTTTACCAATAGTACTAGCGGCATTACGATTAGCGGAGCCAGTAGGCGAAGTACTACCGCTACCACCAGCAAGATACCCGCTGCCTGACGAGCCACTATTAGGCGCAGAAACAGCATTTGGCGCTTTTTTAGGAGCATTCAAAATACCGTTTACTAAACTAAATTGCTCGCTGCCAGTCAAACCACCTAAAGAACTTTTTAGATTAGCCAAAATTGCTTGTCCGGCTGCTTTAGCGGCTTTACCTGCAACATCAGGCATACCAGATAAAGCCTTGGCAAGTTTATCGGTAGCGCCTTTACCGCCAATAGCAACGTTCTCGCCAAAATTAAACAAATCGTTATATGCACGCTTAGCAGCCTTTTCAAAATCTTCATTCATGTACTGCATCTGCAAATTAAAATCTTCTTTAGCACGAGCATAAGCCGTATTAAAAGGACTAGTTTCATGTTGATTTGAGAGCCCAATGCGCTTAGATACTGTTTCATTAGTCTGCGATACTAAAGCAGCATTACGAGTCATATCATTAACAAGCTGATCTGTTTGTTGTGCGTTAGCAGGATTCATCAAATCCAAAGTGCGAATGGCATCATCAGACAGCCCAAGTTTTTTCAACTTAGCCACATTCTTCATTTGACGATTCAAAAGAGTATTTTGCTCTTTAAGGTTCGTAACTAACGCGCCTGTTGAAGCAACACGCTGACCGCCAATACGCTCATAAACATTGTAATAACTTTTAGCAAAATCTTGCGTACCGCGCAAAATACCCAATGTAAATTTGGCTTGTGAACGTGTAATGTTTAGATTCATATCATTTTGGCTTTCAGCCAAAGAATGATTTAAATTAGCAATTTGCTTAGCAAACGACATCACTTGCGAAACTGCTTGCTGACCATTAGATTTTTCTTGATTAAGAATCGACTGCTCATCTTGAGTTGCGCCGGTAGGCAAAACAGTATTGGCTGCTTTAACACCAGTTTTAATGTTTTCATTAATATTAGCCAAACCAGATTGACCCGCTTGTTGAACCGAGCGCGAAGCAGCCGTCATACTGTAAGCATTCATGATTGCAGCAGCTTGTGAACTGGTAGCGGCAAGGTTAGGATTTGCTAATTCTTTTAACAAATCAATGACAGCATTTGCGCCATTTTCTGCATTAGCAGTCAAAGACATTGTAGATATTGCTTGTGAAAAAGAATTTTGCGAACCAACATCGTTTTGAGCAACAAAAGCATTAATGGCCAATTTAACAATTTTGTTTTTAATACCATTAAAAACTGTAGGATCATTATAAATATCTAAAACAGTTTTGCTTTTTGACCAAGCAAAATCTTCGGCTGCAAAAAGAGCCCCGCCAAGTTGGCTATTTTGTTTTTTAGCATAAGTTTCTTCAGGAGAAACTTGGCGCTTACCTTTTACATAATATGGCGTCTCCCAGCCGTAACCGCCACCCTTAATCAAAGTTTTGTAATATTGGTAAAAAGAATTACTTGGGAGTGATTTTTTGTCAGAAGTATTAGCAAAAAATACACTTAGCGGATCAGTGTCACTTGTAGACTGAGACACAGCTGAGTTAACACGTTGTTGTTTGAGTAAATTCCAAGAATTAAGGTCATACTTTACACCAAGCAATTCCGAAACAATACGAGCTGCATTCATGTTCTGCACATCTCTATAGCCCTTTGAGCCTGAAATGCCAGCAGTGCCCCTAAGAATTTTTACTGCCTCGGAAAGCGTAGCCATACGGATAGTACCGGTTCCAAATTTTAGGGCAGTATTATTAATATTAGAAGTCGCCTCTTGTCGAATCAACTGTGCCATAGTTCCGCCGTAGGCACTTTGACGGTGAGCCACAGCATCAGTATAAGTCATTGTGTCGGCAGCCGATTGAAAAGCGTCGGTATAAAGACCACTATTAGAACTACCGTAAGTTGATTTACCAGTAGCGTAATTACCAGCGGCACGCGCCAAAGTAGCATTTTTTGTGCCAGCAAGCGCATCTTGCGTCAAACGGCTAATAACTTCAGGACTAGCATTAGGACCAGCCATCATTCTTGCTTGAATACCCAAACCAGTACCAGTTAATAACTCTTTTTGAGTATTAAAAGTATAGCTAGCTTTGTAATCAGTTTTTAAAGCATTTAAAATTTCCGACGTTGACATTTTAGTTGCTTGCCTAGGCGACTTAGCACTTTTTGCATAATAACTCGCCCAAGCCATAGGATCATACATAGCATTTGTATTAGTGTAAGACTGCGTTGGCAAACCTGCTTTAGTAGCAAAATCATTGTACACAGAATAAGCATCACTAAAACCAGTACCAGTTTGGCGCTCATTATTTTGCTTAATTGCTTTAGATACAAAACCCGCAGCAGCCATGACAGCCATAATTCCGATAGTAGATCCTAGCATTCCCATCATTCCGCTTAAAGCGCCGCCTAAAGCACCAAAACGCTGACCACCACGAATAGCTGTACCTTCTTCAGAAACACCAGTAATAGCGCCTTGTTTAACCCAATCCTTAACTCTAGTGCCCATAGACTTACCAAATTCACCGACATTTTTGCCTGCATACTTAACAGCATCTTTAAAAAACCCTAAAGTACCTGAAGTTTGACGCATATCATTAAACATTGCTTTTTGTACAGCCAAACGTTGCGACGCACCATACTCACCATTAGGCGAACCATACGCACCCATTTGCATAGCAAGTTGACTAGCAATTGCATTAGGCATAGTAGCCATCGTTGCAGGACGAATTACATTATTTGAATCTCTACCATAACGAATAGCCTGCTCTTCAGCAGACATTATTGTTCCACCATTTTTAAGCATAAATTTATTATTAGAAGCAGCCATACCGGCATCGGTACGCATACGAGAGTTACTTGGGTCAGCGTTGTAAAGGTTGGCATTAGCGTTGGTATAAGCCTGCGCAATCCACTGAGCGCCACCCTTAAGCATCCCAATCGGTCCGCCTCTTGCACCTGTAACTGGATCCTTACCACCAAAAAGCGTGCCAAATGCTTGACCAACGCGAGCGCCAGCAGTAGACAAAGCATTAGGTCCAAAAGCCTGCCCGTTAATAGCTTGGGTACGTCCAGCAAAAAATTGTTGCCCAAAATTAGAATTTGTAAACATACTTAAGCCAAGACGACCAAGTTGAATGACAGCAATACCTTTAAGAATTGTCCACAAACTAGTCAAAACTGGAAGCAATGGTCCAAGCCCCGAAAGAGCAGTAACCAAACCATGAACGCCTTCAGCCATACCGTTTGATACACCCAAAACACTATTTAAAAACGACAGAAATGGTTTACCTGCCTCAGCAGTAGTTTGCGACATAGTTTCTTGCATTTTAGACAATTGGTCATTAACCCCGCCTAATGCCGAAGTAGCACCTGCATTAGCAGACCCATTATTGTAAGAACTAGTAGCATCGCCAACAATTTGACGCAAGTCACCAGACTTAGACAAAGCCTGCAAAGACTTAAACGTGTTAACACCATCAAGACCCAAATTATCAAGAGTCGTAACAGCCTGCGAACCTTGCTTATTGATAGCGTCAGTAAAACGCAAAATCATTTCAGTAGGATCACTCTTAAACAAGTTACCCAAAGAGTCCGTAGACATGTTCAAAACTTTGGCATACTCACGAATTTCAGGAGAACCAGTACGAATAGACCGGTTCATATCCAAAAGAACCTTGTTAAACGCGTTAGCAGAACGATAACCGTCTTCACCAAGACGAGACATCGCCGTAGACAAACCAAACACAGAAGCCTGGCTAATACCAACTACAGAAGCAATAGGCGCAATAGCTTTAGAAAAAGCCAAAACAGACGAAGCTGAAGCGCCATACTTTGCTGTAACAGAAACAAGGGAATCGCTAAAACCCTTAATCATGTTAGTAGAGTTACCAAAAGAACGAGTAACCTGAAGCATGTCCTGCTGCATGCCAGAGCCCCACTCGCCAGAAGCAGCCTGTAGTTTAATAAACTCCTGGCCCAACTTTTGAATCTGTTTAGTTGTAGTAACGCCAGACGTTGCTAAAGTCTTAGTAGTCTCAATCGCCTTATCCATACCCACAGGAAACTGGCGAGCAAACTTCATAGTTACAGAGCCAAGACCCTCAAACTGTTTACCAGCAATCTTGGCAGTAGCATTAAGTGAAGAAAGTTTTTGCTCATAAGCCGCAGCCTGCGCAACAGCAACCTTATTAGCACCAGTAAAAGCAGCCGTAGACTGAATAAGAGATAAAGAAATCTTATTAAGATTGCCCAATTTAGCAATCGCGATATCATTAGCCGCACTAAATTGATTGGTCATAGCCAAAGCTTGACCAAGAGAAGACGTGTAAGGGCCTACGTTGGCATTAAAATCAACTGTTACATCTTCATTAAACACAGTTAATCCTTTCGCTCAGGCCTCTTTGTCTTTTGATTACGAACACTCTCAGCAACATAAGAAGGTACTAATGTTATTGTAGAGCCTGGCAAGCGGTCATTCTCGTCCGTAGCACGATCCTTCATGTAACAACCCCAACACTGGTGAGTAATAGGTTCGTAAGCATACCTATCTTCTTCCCACTCCCAGCCCGCAGTGCCACACATTTGACACTTCTCGCCAGACTCCAACAAATATGCTGCAAGTTTAGCTCGGTCATCCTCATCCCAACTAAACAAAGTTGAGTGAGGAAGCCCATGGTCTGAGCACCATGCGACCTCCATATAGAAAGTCGGGTCGTACCTCAGCCGACTTCGTTGAAAGGGACATCAAGGCCTTTAGAATTAACCTCAACACACCCAATAAACAACTCAGTCAACTCACCGCGAGACCACTCATTAGAAGTCCAAATCTGTGTAGCCTGCTCCTCAGACAATGCCGGAGTTACAGAACAAGCAGAAATAAGAGCAGGCGCAAACGTATCAATATTGTACGAAGTGCCTTCCTTCTTCTGCTCATTAGTTGGGGGATGAGCAGCCAACAGATCATCATAAGCCTTCGAACCAATCGCCTTAATAGTGACAACAAAGTCAGTAGTAGACGACTTGCCCGTAGGAACATTGATAATAATTTCTTTAGTGCGAGCAGGCTTCTTCAATAAATCTTCAAGAGTAGCAATCTTACGTGCCATGATATATTTCCTTCGTTTGGTCTGTTTAAGCTTACGCTTATTACGAGGTGTAGATGCGGACATGTATTAAGTATAGGCGGGGAGAAAAGAGAGGGAAAACTCCCCGCCTATACAAAATTAGTTTAACCGTGAACGGCCGCTACAGAAACAACGTTGCTGTAAGTACCAACACCGTTAGCGTTACGCGCTGCTACACGGAAGTACAAGGTCTTTGAAGTACCCTGTGAAGTCGTGAATGCAACACCACCACTAGTTACCGGAGTAGTTGGCGTAGTGTTTAGAACCTGTGAAACCGAAGTTACGTGCAATGAATTAGTTGAAGACGCAATAGAAGTCGCAGTCAACTGAGTAATGTCAGTGAACGTACCAGTCGCTGAAGTTGAAACCTGGATAACATAAGGCGTAGCAGCCTCTGAACCACCGGCAGATAGCGTACCAGTGTAAGCCGGAGTATCCCAGTCAAGACCAATAGATGGCACAGAAGCAGATGCAGTCTGAGTCAAGCGAGTAGCCACAAGGTTAACAACAGCAGATGGAACAGCACTAGCACTAGCAATAACGTTTGCACCTTCAGCTGGTTCCTGTGGAACAGCACCAGTGATTGTGAAAGTCTGAACAGTGTTAGATGTAACAGGACCCGCAGTACGAGCAGTTACAACTACAGGCCAAATTTCAACAATGTTACCTGCTGCAGGTGACTGGTTAGTACCCTGAGTAATACTGCCTGGATCATTGAAACGCGAGATTACAAAGTAACCTTTTTGACCGCGTGGAAGTTTAGTCCAAGCAAAGTCAACAGCGTTAGCGCCAGTACCGTTAAGGTCAGTGTAT
>Ga0114963_10002464_pt1 | contig 12679 bp, 10 predicted proteins | sample C_131016_EF_Meta_FD_87019 | JGI IMG/M metagenome (GOLD analysis project Ga0114963, IMG submission 87019) | Freshwater microbial communities from Lake Croche, Canada to study carbon cycling - C_131016_EF_MetaG | ecosystem: Environmental > Aquatic > Freshwater > Lake | place: Lake Croche, Canada...
GACCATTCCAAACGCTTGGGGGCTGGTGACTTCGTGAATGAGGTGGGTACCGATAAAAAGTTGGGTCGATCCGTCGGGAAGTTTTGCGACGGCGTGACGATCCCAAACTTTATGAAAAAGGGTCTTACCCATAAGCTTTTACAATAGCGGAAGCTTGGATTTCACGCAAACCTAGGGGCAATTTTGCGTAGGGCAGGTATTTCCCTTTATCTATGAGGATAGGTTGGTGCAGGCGACCAAGATGGTCGCCCTACTTGTCGACTAGGGGGATACCCGTCGCCAGAGGGTGGCGTCGGCGAAGGTGTACTGAAACTTGCGGCGATGTTCGCGTAAAAGGAAAGGGAGATTCTGCCGATGGAGAAGACGGAAGTGGGGGCGGAGACTTCTTTGGATTGTTGAAAAAGAGTCTTGAAGCCATCTCGTCTGTGGAGTGAAATCGGAGGACCAAGTGTATGGGGAGGTGAGAAGGAGTGTCCCACCAGGTCGGACCAGTGGGGGTAAAACCTTTTTGAGAAATCTTTCGGGTTCAGGAAGTCGATCGATCAGGTTGGCGGCCAGCACGAGGTCGAAGGCGCCAAGTTTTTTAGAGATTCGAAAAGCGTCGCCGTCTTGAAAACAGAGTCTTTTTCGGTCGATCTGGGAAGAGACGCGGGCGAAGGATGGTTTTGTTGTTTTACCTTCCTCTAGAAGTTGGAATCGGATTTTCCCCTTCTTTTGAAGCTGTCTGGCTGCACGTATAAAAGATCGCGAGTAATCGATCCCGATCACTTCGGGGATCTTGCGTGCGAGTTCAAAGGAGGAACGTCCTACGGCACATCCAAGATCCAAAGCCCGGGAAGGACGATTTCTCGATTGGGAGAGGAGAAGGCGAGCGCAGGCTTTCGGAAAATTGGTCAATCCCTTCGGGGCAGGCACACCCTTGGGAAGAAGGTCGGCTGGCTCAAGGTAGTGGAATGCCAGATATTCCGCCAAAACGGCGGGTTTTTCGTAGGTCGATGATTTCAGGCGAGAAGCTTTTGGAGGTAAGGAGCGGGTTGGTATGACTCGATGACTACTTCGGTTTTTCCGTCCCGATGCATCCGGACCTGCTTTAATTTGATTTCGGGTGTTTTGTGAGGGGCGTAAAGAATGTCGTCGTGGGTGGCGTTGATCTTTTCGGCAAACTTATCGGGCGTGAGGTGTCCTCCCAGGTGGTCGGAGCGACCGGTCGCCACATGGATTGTTCCAAGAATCTTTTCGTCCTGAATATCGCGACCGCTGAAGGGAAGTAGCTGGGTGCCGAAGCCGAGTTCGCCCAACTCTCCGACAACGGGATCGCGTTGGAGCTTCGCAATGTGTTGTTCGAAGGTCTTAGCGTTGCCCGAGAGGAATGTTCCACCCACTTGGCGGCCTTTTTTGACGTCCAAGATAGCTAAGGTGCCGTCTTCAAACTTCATGGGCATCTGTCCGTGGGCATCGGTCGGGACGAAATAAACTTCGCCGGCAGGGAGATTAGCGACATCGGGGGTTTTTCCGCGACAAAGGCCGTGGGATTTTTGGGCTTCCTGCTTCCCGAGGTTGAGATGCAAAGTGCAGGCCTTTCCCGAGACTTCGTAGTCGATTTCGACCCAATCTGACTTGGTTAGACCGAGCCGAAGCTTTTCCGCCTGTTTGCTAACTTGATTGTAATCCACCGAGAGGCCGGTTTTTAGAATGATTTCGTTGAGACCGTGAAGGGTGGCTCCGCGGAATCCGTGCTTTTTGGCCGAAGCTGTGAGGGGAGCGGTGGCCGAGTAGGTCGAGATGCAGAGGATGATGTCGAATTTCGGATAAATATCCTTCTCGAGGGAGAGACGATTTCCCTGAGTATCCACCGCCAGATCGTCCATATCCAAGTTGCTGCCGCCAGTTTTCCGGTAGGCGTAGAGGTTTCCACCTGTTAGACCGAGGGTTTTTCCAGCTCCATTATTGATCCCTTGGTAAAAAATATCGTAGGCATATTTTTGGACGGTGAGAGAAGGGTTTTTGAGGAAGGCAAAGTCTTTCACCTGAGAGGGGTCATCCAGATCGATTAGAACACACGTCTTTTCGCCTTGAGCGGGTTCAAAAACGGTGCGGAGAAGGCGCACAAGATCGAACGGAGGGAAGGAGGTTGGAATCGTCAATGATGTAGAAGACATCCATTGGGTATAGCCATGTTTTTGAGGTCCGCAAATCTACTGGCCCATTGTTTCCGCGGGGCTGGCATGATGAGAGGGGGTAGGGCAAAATCGACCCATGGCTCTTTCGAGTACAACCCAAGCGGAGTATTACGATTTTCTTCGTTTCGCGACCGTTTCGGCGGATCCAGCACGTGCGCAGACAATGAAAGATTGCGCCAGCTGGTTGGCGGGAAAGTTTCAGGAAATGGGAATGAAGGCCGAGATTGTCCCGACGGCAGGGGCGCCGGTCGTTTTGGCTTTTTGGAGGAAGGGTGGTTCGGCCAAACGTCGCACCGTTTTGATCTATGGCCACTACGATGTGCAACCAGCAGAGATGGGGGATGGTTGGACGGGGGATCCTTTTGAGCCTCGCCTGGTGGATGGAATGGTGGTGGCGAGAGGATCGACCGACAACAAAGGGCAGATTTTTGCTCACATGATGGGGGTGGCGGAGAAAATCAAGTCGGGTGGCCCAGAGACCGATGTGATCTTTGTCGTGGAGGGAGAGGAAGAGGTGGGAAGTGATAATTTGGAGGGGGTTTTGCGGGCAAGGAGGGACGAGTTGGCTTGTGACGTGGCGGTGATTTCGGACACGAATATGGCAGGGCCGGATAAGCCAACCCTGACCTATGGATTGCGTGGAATTGCCGCACTGGAAGTAGAACTGACGGGGCCATCCCATGATTTGCATTCGGGGGTGTATGGTGGAGCTGTGGTGAATCCGATCACTGTGCTGACGCGTTTGCTGGCGGGACTTCATGATGAAAAAGGAAAGGTGACGGTGCCTGGGTTTTACAAAAAAGTGCGAAAAGTGGCGGCATGGGAACGGAAGGCAGCCAAGGCGTTGGGGGTACCGGATTCGGAAGTTCGGCGGCAGGCGGGAAGCCCCGCTTTGGCGGGGGAGCCGGGCTTCTCGGCGATCGAAAGAATTGGGATGAGACCCACGGCGGAGATTAATGGGATTACGGGTGGCTATCAGGGCCCGGGGCCGAAAACGGTGCTACCGAGCAAGGCTTCGGCCAAACTTACTTTCCGTTTGGTGCCTCATCAGGACCCGAAAGAAATTGCCGATCTGGTGGAGAAAGATCTGAAAAAACGTTGTCCCAAGACGGTGAAATTGAAGGTAATGCGGCATCATGGTGGCTTTCCTTATTTTTGTGATCCGACGAAGGGATTTGGTCCGGCGGCTTCGAAAGCCTTGAGTCAGGCATGGGGTGGAAAGCGGGTCGATTACTTGCTGGAGGGAGGGACGATCCCAATCGTCAGCGTGATCAAGAAAGTGCTCGGGGTGGAAACATTGTTGGTGGGGTTGAGCCTGCCGGATTGCCGGGCTCACGGACCGGACGAGACCTTTCCGATTGAGTATCTGGAGCGGGGGGCAAAGATGAATCAGGCTTTGTTGCGGGAGATTGCGTCCGTTTGAGGCGTCCTTTAAATGCCCTGAAGTAACTGCTGGTCAGCCAACTCCTGTTCTAGCTTTTTCTTTGCCTCGATAGCCTGCTGTTTCCGAAGATTGGATATCTCCGATTCGGCTTGGGCCATGAAATCATCCCAAGCCTTGTTATGTAATTCGATTCCACTCCAAATCAGCAACTGGCTTTGTAGAGGAAGTGCCGGGTTTAAGTTGATACTGGGAACCATCTCTTTGAATTCCGCTACCGCAGTTTGATCCTTTCTCTTCCATGATGTGCTACCATTCGGCTTTGTGGATGGAGAAACATCCCAGCCTGAGCCCTGAGCATTCGCTTCGAGAATGAAGCGCACTTGAGCATCATTGAAGCCGCGGGATATCTGGGACTTTTCGCGTTCGAGAAAATAGAATTCACGACAACTAACCCCATCAAGGAAGGTCACTTCGATCAAGGCCCCCTCTTGATTGCCAGCAATTTGATATACTTGCTTGGTAACGCGATCTTGCAGTTTTTTTGGTAGGTTGGCGTCGTAAGCGACAGTTCGCACTGGATCGTTGAAACGTTTTTCGATCGCACTAGTTGTTTCTCCCAACCGGGCCTGAGTCTGCTCAACGGAAAACATAAGGAGAATTGCAATAAGGCAGAGGGTTACATGGTTTACATTGGATGCAGGATTTGTGGGGCGTGTGGATGGAGATCGTTTTACATGTAAAAGGCTCATGGAGTTGATTCAAACCAAACCCATACGGGGGTCAATCGATAACGAACCTCTTTTCGGGGTTGAGTTGGGGTCGAGCTAAGAAATGATTCATCGGGTTAAACGGGATGGTTAGTTGTCATTAAAAAGCGGGAGATTGAGTTTCAGTCGAATAATGTGGAAGATGACATGAGTATTTGTCGGGTCCATAGCTCAACGGTTAGAGCAGGGGACTCATAATCCCTTGGTTCCTGGTTCAAATCCAGGTGGACCCAAACCAGAGCGAGAAGACATTCACCGGTTGTGGACAGAAAAGGTGGGTAAAGAAAAAATATCCGGGGTCAAATCACCGGATTGGGTGTGAAATAACAAAATGCTTGTTGGTCTTTTATTTCTAATACTGGTCACCTTTCTGGGAGATGTATGGGGGCAAACCAGCGCGGGAAATATAGCCGACGCACAAGAGGGTATGGCGGAGTCCTCTTGGCCGAAGAAGCCAGGCAACCAGATCAGCTCTTTTTCCGGAAAGATGACCGATTTCAAGCAGATCGATATCAGGAGTTATGAGAAGAGTAAGTCATTTCACAGTTCCCGGCTTTATGAAGATCGGAAGGAGTCGAGTCTTGCAGGAACGCCGCTTTGGGCTCAGGGAACGGCTTCATCCTATCAGGGGAAAGAATCGAAGTGGGCGGAACGTGGAACCTCCGCGTTAGATGGCATTTCTCATAAGGATTACAGCTCCGGCCGCGAATCTTCCTGGCAAAAAAAGGAGGATGTGGAGATGAAAAAAACGATTGAGAGGAAAGAGGGGCCCGATTGGGTTTCCAGGACAAGTCCCAAGTTTCAAGGGAAAGAAGGATCCTTGGCGATGTATGAAGGAAGATTGACGCAGATTCGGGAGACGATGATGAAGGAGGATTCCTCAACAAAACGGGATTTGGGAGCGGGAAGAAAAGAGATGTTTGATCCAAGCGAAGTGCAGAAGATTCTTGAAGGCAAGGGGAGGACGATCGATCCGCAAAAATCCTCGCCTGTGGAGGTTCCAGTTAGGGCTGGATCAGGATCGGCATTTCAGCCCGTAGTTGCGGATAGTTCACCAAGCTTGCGGTGATGATGGAGGGGCCGGCGGGAATCTTTCCCCGAAGGGCCTGATAAGGAATGGTGAGTTGATAGTTGAGGTGTTCCCCTGCGTTGACGTAGCTGTAGCCCGGGTCTTGGGCGAAATCGTAATCCTCGGACCACGTGTAGATCACCTTTCCGTCGGCATCGCGAATGACCGCTTCACATCGCTGGGCGGTGGGGAAGTAGAGGGTGGAACCTTTCTCCGATTCGTTTTTTAAAGTGAATTTGAGGACGATCTGATCGTTGGGTTGCGGGTCCCGAATCCGCTCGAGGGTCAGTTCCGTTGGGTTAACTTCAAGTCGGGTCTTATAAGAGTCGAGGTTCAGTTCGTTGGCTCCTTCGAACTTCTTTTTCGAGCCCTGCATGAAGAGGCCTCCTTTGATCAGGCCGGGGGCGGATAGGAACTTATCCGGTTGGCTGGTGCGGGATGCGGTTTCGGAAATGTCGGAGGCGAGACCAAGAATTGAGGAGGCCATAAGCAGGCAAAAAAAGAGTAAGTGAAAGGTGGAGCGAGACATTCAGATAAGTTAGAAAGGTTTGGAGGAAATGACAAATCAGGTCGTTTCCTTCGGAGGGTTAGGGTAAGATGAAGTGGCAATGAAGAAGAGGCTTAGAATTTTCTCTTTCGTGATGGGGTTAGCTCTATGGATGGGGGCGGCGCAGAAGCCTCCAGTCTTGCTTCGGGTGCACTTGCAAGCTCCAGAGGGGGCCAAGGGGCAGGTCTCCGTTCCCGTCACCCTTTTTCAGCCGAACGAAACGATCGCCATCCAAAATTTGCCTGAGGTCACGGAGAAGGAGATACGGAGGATTTCCACAAGAATGGACGGAACGATCCTGGTGGAGTTCACCGATTTCGGGCGAACAAAATTAGAGGTGGCGACGAGCACGGGGCGGGGGCTGATTTTGGTGGTCTTGGTGAATGGTCGGGTGGTGTATGCGCCAAGGATCGATACCGTAATCACGAATGGGGCGATTCTTTTGCCGGCGGGTTCGGTGACGCCTGAGGAGATCGCCCAGGTCAATGGGGACATTAGCAAAGCGAAGGAGCAAAGGTTAAAGGATGTGCCCAAATCGTCCTGATCCCCCTCGTCCGCAACTTATTCGCCATGCATCCATGAGTTGGGGAGAAATCACTGGACGAGGCCTTGGAAGTCGGCAGTGGTTTGTGGGGTGAAGTCCCTTTTTATCTTCTTCTCTCTCTTTTTTCTTTCGGGAGCCATTCGTGGTTTGGCGGCGACTCAGACCAGTGGAACTGAGGCGGCGGATCAAAAGCAATCGGCTGAAGATCGGCAGCGGATCATGGGGGGAATGCCCACGAGGGCCGAGCTCAAGACGCGCCGGGCCCGGGCAACTAATGCTCCTGTTTCATTTTCGATTAATTCCAAGACAGAGCGACTGGAGGCGAGGGATATTGATGGTGCGCTGATAGAAGAGTATGCCCCGGGAGCCGTAGGTCATTTGTTGGACGTCGGTGGGTACGAGCTCAAGGTCAGTTTTGGGAGAGATGAAAGTCGGCGTCTTTCTCTTTTGCTCCGGCCTGGGCCCGCCCAAGCGAAACCGGTGCAAGTCTCCGTTTTTCAGCGGCGGTTGATCCTGCCCTCGGGGACGAGTGTCTCCGCTTTTATGGAAAAGGACGGCATGGTGACGATTGAGCCTTGTTTAACCGGAACGATCTACTATCTGGATACCCAACCCACAGCGGTGGATGTGCCTGAGGATAAAGTGACCATGCTTGCTTCGAAGAATCTGGTTCGTATAGGGCGGGAGGTGGAGCAAGGGAAGTTGCCGGACGAGGAGATGGTGGATGCGGTGGTGGCGGGAAAAATTGAGACTGAAGACAAGCAGACATCCAAAAACAATGCAGGATTGGCAGTGGGCGGGTGGTTGCAAAATGCGGGAACTTCGCTCCTTGGTTTACCGAATCCTCAAACGACACCTCCCGCGACCGTGGTGAAGGTCGCATCGGGGACGCCCGAGCTTTCGGCTCCTGCACCTCAGAGCCTGACCCCCAATTTTGATCCTAGCCCTGTGCCGTCTGGTCGAAACGTCCCGAGTAAACAGGTGACCCAGAACGTGAAGGTGATCGCATTAAGAGGAGATCTGGGGGAGGCGACCCTTGCACAGAAACCGTTACTTTACGAAGAGGGGGACCGTGGGGATTTGGTAAAGGCGAACAAGAAGGGTCTTGCGGCCCGACCTTTGGAGAATCCTGAACTGGTTTCGGATGCACCTGCAGCCACGCTCGAGCAGAAACCTCCCGGCGATACGGCTGGAAACGCCGTAGTCCGAGCGTTTCGGTCTTTCCTTGGGATGCCTGAGGCCAAGACGGTTCAAGCAGAGGCGGATAAGCTTGCGGGTAAGAAGGAGTAAGGCAACAGAAAGAGGGTCTGTACGATTCGTTGATCTCGACGGCTTGATATCTAAAGCAAAGAGGGTCTTCCACTTGTAGGTAGGAGACTTTGTTACATGTGCTTCCTATGAATAATAATTAGCTATTTTTCATAAACGAACCTAGATTGACAGGTGAAGGGAGTTTGAAGTTTTAACAGTGATGAAAATTCTCAAAAAGAGTTTTTCCAAATGGCTAGGGTGTATTTACCTAGTTCAGTTTTTCTTTCTCGCTCAAGCTTTCGCTTTTCGGGCCGAGCCAGTCCCGGTTCCTTCGCAGGTCGATAAGTCGGCGAAGCAAAATCTTATTGAGCCCAGCCCGATATCCCCAACTCAACAGCAGATCGCCGCGACTGATGAGTTGCGGAAATTGAATTTCTCCGTCGATTGGGATAATCGTGTCAATACTCCAGCTTCCGTGAGAGGGAAGGGTTTGGGTGTGAAACCTCTATCGGGTCAAAGTTTCGCTGCATCGGTCTTTGTGGGGACTTACGGTCAGAGAGCCATTGCTGTTCTTCAGAACTTAGCTCCCCTTTACGGCATCCAAAGTGCCTCTTCCGAACTTCAGGCAAACGGATCGGAGAAGACGGATGAACTGGGTTTTCGGCATCAGAGATTGAGTCAAGTTTTCCGAGGGGTCCCGGTCGTAGGGGCGGATCTTAAGGTTCATTTTAACAAAGAGGGAGTCCCCTATGAAGTGAGTGGACGTTTTATTCCGGGGATCACGCTAGATCCCAGGCCTTCGATCAATGCAAATCAGGCGATTGCTTCGGCGGTGGCAGATTTTGTAAACAAGAGAGGCTTTCCTCAGGCAAAAACGATCGAACAGCCAGAACTGGTTATTTATGCCATGAGTCATCCTCCGCTATTAGCGTACCAATTGGCGATTTTTGATAGTCCTACCCGTACCTTTCGATATTGGGTGGATGCCAAGACGGGGACGGTGATTGATGCGATCAACCAGGTCTGTTCCATTTTGCCTCCTTCAAGCAAAGGGAAGGCTGCAACGATCAAGGGAACAATTTTGGCGGGGGAAGGAGGCCGAGTTTTATCGTTGGCTGGATGGAGCGAGAACCAAGTTTATTACATGTATGATCCCGCCAGCTATAATTACGTGTTCAATAACGATGGGGCAGAGACTGATCCGCCTTCTTTTTCTACTGCAAACTCAGCCTACCCCGACGGCGGAACCTACGCCCATCGCACCAGCACCGACTGGGGCACGAGCGACCCCAACGAGGTCTCTGTTGCCGCGAACATCGCCTACACAATGAGTTATTACAAAACGGTGCATAATCGAAATAGCGTGGATGATGCTGGAACGGTGGTTCCCACGATTTGTCACTTTGGACAAAACTTTGTGAATGCTTTTTGGAGTGGTGGATCTCCTGGGTATATGGCTTTTGGTGACGGAGATGGCTCGACCGCAACCTGTCTTGCAACGCTGGACGTATGTGGCCACGAGGTGACTCACGGTGTTACTCAGTATACGGCGGGTCTTATCTATAAAGATGAGTCGGGTGCTCTGAATGAGTCCTTTTCGGATATTTTTGGGACGAACGTGGAGTTTAATTTTCAAGCGGACAATCGGAGTGGTTATCCCAACAAGAAACCGGGTACGGCCGACTGGCTGTGTGGTGAGGATTGTTGGGTCTCTTCGACGGCGTTACGGGATCTCCGAAACCCCGCAAATTCCGCTACAGTCGGAAGTGGAGGAGAGCAGCCCTCTAAGTACAAGGGCACACACTGGTACACCGGCACCCGCGATAATGGTGGAGTCCATCAAAACAGCGGGGTGCAGAATTTTTTTTACTATCTATTGTCTGAAGGTGGAAGCGGAACGAACGATGGCATTTCCTATCGTGTGACCGGCATCACGATCACCAACGCCCGTCGAGTGGCATACCGGGCTTTGACTGTTTATTGCAGTAAAAGCACCGATTATAAGGCTGTCCGAAATGCTTGGGTCTCTGCCGCTCAGGACTTGAATCCAACTTGGGTCTCCAGCGTGAAGGCGGCCTGGGATGCGGTCGGCGTGGAAGCGACCGGAATCACCAGTGCCTTATCCGTGACGACGACTCGGAATACACCCATGACTCCTTACACCATTACGGCGACCGACAATCCAACTTCTTATACGGCGACCGATCTGCCTGCCGGATTGCGGCTGAGCGGAGCCACTATCTCGGGAACTCCCACCACCAAGGGTACCTTTGCTTCGACCATTTCTGCTTTGACATCGGCAGGCACGTACACTGCCACTCTCAATTTTACGATTACAGAGCCTCCTTCAACCAATAACGATAATTTTGCGAATGCCCGTCTGCTGGAAGATTTCTCTTTTTTGGATAAGGCCTCTTCTTCCTCTGCAACCGGCGAAACCGGAGAGCCAGCGCACGCCGGCCAGACTGCTGCGAAAAGCCTATGGTGGAAATGGACGGCAGTCGGAAACGGGCGTTTGCAGGTAAACACGAAGGGCAGCTCTTTCGATACGGTGCTGGCGGTTTATACAGGCTCTTCTTTAACAGCTTTAACGCCTGTTACTTCGAACGACAACGTCGCCACGGCTGTAAAATACAGTCAGGTGGATTTTACGACGACGCGTGGGACCACCTACTATTTTGCGGTCGATGGTAAAAGTGGAGCTTCAGGTCAAGTCATTCTAAATGGAACGGGCACATCTCTGGCGGGACCAAGCAACGACAACTTCACAAGTGCAACATCTGTTTCAGGTGGAACTTGGACCATTTCGGGAAGTAATTTTAATGCGACGCGAGAGACGGATGAGCCTAACCACGGTGCGACCAGCGGGTACTCCTCCGTGTGGTTTTCCTGGAGCCCAACCGTTTCGGGTATGTACACCTTGTCAACTTCTGGATCCGGCTTTGACACCCTCTTGGGAGTTTATACGGGAACCGATTTCACAGACTTAACTCAGGTCGCAGCCAACAATAATAGCACTACGGCTGTGACGTGGAGCAAAGTTCGTTTTACAGCGACAGCTGGGACCACGTATTACTTTGCGGTTGATGGCCCCAATAAGGCATCGGGACGGTACTCTCTCACGATCTCCAAATAACAAGCACTTCTTTTTTGGGTCTCGAACTGATTCGGCGAGTCTTTCGATTGTATTGAGGAATTTTTAAGGAAACGAAGGCCCGGGACTTAAGAAGGGGTCGAAATTGAGCCCTGTTTTCCTGCACGACCTTAATAGTGATTAGTTTTTCTTTTAACTTATTGCGATCTATTGACAAATTGTCTTCTTGAGCAAAGTTGAAGGCTGTGATTTTGTTGACGCCCATAAAACCGCCCTATAGCACTTCGACAACTATGAAACGCAAGATGTGGTGGTTAAAGCGGTCCTCTTCTCCTCATCTATTTGCCCGTTATCTGATGCTTTTTTCCGCTCTTGGAGTCATTTTCCTTCCCACCTCCTACGTATGGGCGAATCCGGCTGGGGAGCAGGTGGTGGGCGGCGCAGCCACGTTTCAACGGGATGGAAATAAATTGACGGTCAATCAGGCGACCGACCGGTTGGCGGTCAACTGGCAGAGTTTCAACATCGGAGCGGGGGAGACCACCCACTTTAATATGCCGAGCTCCACCTCTGCCGCACTGAATCGGGTCATCGGTGGAAATCCCTCCTCGATTTATGGATCTCTCTCGGCAAACGGCATTCTGTATCTGATCAATCCAAGCGGAATCTTGGTTGGCCCTGGAGGCACGGTGAATGCGGCGTCCTTTATGGCGTCCACACTCGATGTCAGTACGGAACAATTTATGAATGGGAAGGGGCCTACGGGGATGCACTTTGCTGGTCCGTCGGGTGAATCGATTGTGAATCAGGGAAACATCACAGCGGAAAAGGGAGATGTGTTTCTCGTAGCCCAGAAAGTGGAAAATCGAGGAACGATCAACGCGGCCAATGGTACGGCGGGGATGGTCGGTTCGGGCCAGTCCACCGATGTGATGGTGCATGAAGTCGGGGGAAATGGATTTGCAATTCGGGTTGCTCAGCTTCAGGGCGAAGCCGCAACTGGATCGAACCGGGATCTGCCGGATGGGGAAGAGCTGATGAATGAAGGTACGATCAACGCAGCACAGGCGGAGTTGAATGCCTCTGGGAACGTTTACGCATTGGCGATCAGGAACAGCGGAACGATCCGGGCGAAGGCGGTGGTAGCGAATGCGGATGGGACGGTTCGTTTGGACGGCGGGTTGGGCGATGTGATGAACAACGGCACCATGATCGCAAAGAATTCTGGCAACGATGCGACGGCGGCGGGTGGGAGGATTGAGGTGATGGGGCAAAACATAACAGCCTCGCCTGAATCGATCATCACAGCGGCTGGTGGAGAGCAGGGTGGAAATGGTGGCAGTGTGAAGATCGATTCGCAGGCCACGACGATTGTGCAGGGCAAAGTGAATGTTGCCGCGCCTTCGGCCAGCGCAAAGGGTGGCAAGGTGGAGTTGCTGGGAGAGAGGGTGGGGCTATTGGATGGGGCCAAGGTGGATGCAAGCGGCGGAGCGGGTGGCGGAACGGTTTTGGCGGGTGGGGATTACCTAGGCGGACGGACCCCCTCAGCGGGTTTGAGGGATTTGGCCAAACAAGAAACCGAGCCAGTGAAGAATGCCAAAGCCACCGTGATGGCCGATACCGCAGAGATCAAAGCGGATGCGACGGTGAACGGGGATGGCGGAAAGATCATCCTCTGGTCGGATGAGTACACCGGCTTTTACGGAGATCTTTTTGCGAAAGGGGGGGTAGAGGCGGGGAATGGTGGCTTCATTGAGACTTCATCCAAAAATAATCTTCAGGCGTTTGGATCGGCCAATGCCTCGGCTTCCGTCGGCAAGGCTGGGATGTGGCTTTTGGATCC
>Ga0114963_10002465_pt1 | contig 12676 bp, 15 predicted proteins | sample C_131016_EF_Meta_FD_87019 | JGI IMG/M metagenome (GOLD analysis project Ga0114963, IMG submission 87019) | Freshwater microbial communities from Lake Croche, Canada to study carbon cycling - C_131016_EF_MetaG | ecosystem: Environmental > Aquatic > Freshwater > Lake | place: Lake Croche, Canada...
CTTAAAAAGTATAAAAGAAACTAAAAATGTTTTTATAAATATACCGTAGGTATGCAAATTTTTTTAGGTTATAAAAATTATTATTTATTGTACAAAAATAATATAAAAAAATAAAAAAAAATCAATTTTAAATTATTCTATTACTTTTTTATATGAAAAAAAGTAATAAGCTTCTAGTAAACAGCACTATATAAAAAAATAATTATTTAATATCTTAGACATCAGTCATCATCGTAAAAATAACTATCATCAACATAACCATAAAATTCAGATACAGAAATCCTACCAGCAATTAGACATTCATAACACCTCATACAGGCATCAAATTGAGAAGTTCCAAATTTGTTAACTGATTTTTGAGGAAATACACATGTATTCTTGCAATTCATAAATCCTAGACGCTCAATATGTTCAGGCGCATCTGGACCAGAATGAGTAAAAGGATTTTCAATAAGTTCCATCTTAATCCTACGACTTTTCTTAATAGAATCATAACGTTGCTTCTTACTCATCTTAATATGACCCAAATCTACAGAATCATCACTTGCAGACTCATCAGAACAGACACTTGCAGAATCAACAGCTGTAACAACTGTAGGAATAGAATCAATAGCTGTAACAGCTGTATGAGTAGAATGGCTTCCACCACTGCGATGAAGAAAAAACTTATTGTTCTTCTTCTTATTACGAACCGCACGTCCATGAGAAGCCATTTTGATTATCTAACAATAGATAATCTAATCTAATTGTAATATTAGCTAGTTAATATATAAAAATGTATATAGGTGATTCAATATGTTTACAATTTCAATTTTTTTTGAATTAAAATATTGAAAATATATCCTCCAATAAATTAATTATTTTATAATATTAATTATAAAATATATGTCAAATAATATAAAATCCCCTAAATTACCTAAATGTGGTAACTGTAAAAAGGGGATGGATTTGGTTGATAGAATAACTTGTCAAAAATGTAATAATAAATTTTGTCTTGAATGTAGATATTATGAAATTCATAAATGTCCTATATTTGACAAAGAAACTGATTTAAATAAGGATATTAGTAATGCACAAAAAATAATAGAAAATAATAGAAAATATGATGATTTAGTTAAGGATTTGCATAAAAATAATTCATGTAAAACAGAAATTTTAAAAGTTCAAATTAAACAGTAAAATAATAAAATAACAGACTTTTTTAAATATTTAATTGGAAAATAAATTTATTTTCTAGATCCCTCTTTTTGATTTAGATCCTCTTTTGCTTGCTTTCTTAGAGCTTCTTTTTTTGCCTCCAAGTTGTAAACCATCATCATTCCCCCCCCATTGTTTTTTTGATGATTTTTTACTTGCTTTTTTAGATGATTTTCTTGATGCTTTTTTACCACCATGTTGTTTAGAACCTCTTTTAGATCCCTTTTTACTTACTTTTTTAGATGATTTTCTTGATGCTTTCTTACCACCTGATTGTTTAGATCCCTTTTTACTTGCTTTTTTAGATGATTTTCTCGATGCTTTCTTACCACCTGATTGTTTAGATCCTTTTTTACTTGGTTTTTTAGATGATTTTCTTGATGCTTTCTTGCCACCATGTTGTTCAATATATTCAAGTGCAAAATCAAGTTTTTCTTTTTTTATAAATTTTAATAATTTATCTTTTGATACTTTTTCTTCTTTAGTATCACCCTTTTGTCCATCTTTACTATCAGTTTCTTTAATAGTATATTCACCATTGCTAGCAACAATTAAAATTTTTTTACTATTTTTATTTTCTTTATGGAAATATTTTACTATAATTCCATTATCACCATGTGATACTAATTCTTCTGATACTGTTACCTTTCCATTTTCTACTTTTGTTCTTTCTACTTTATGTAAATAAGATAAATTGCGCTTATTTTTATCTGCCATTTTATATATTAATTATATAAAAAAATCATTTTAAATAATTATTAAATCTATATTATTTGTCATTATTTGTATTACCTATATTAGAAATTTCTAAATTTTCCGCACTATTTATTTTATCTATTAATTCTTCAACACTTAAACCATCTTCTAGAGATGCAATACACATATATTTTAATCTTAAATTCTGTATTTTTTTATCATTTCTTATAGATTCTTTTAATTTATCTATTAATGTTGTATTATAATACTTTTCTATCATATTCGATATTTCCCTTCTAGACATATTTGTAAATTCATATAAGGTAAGTCTACCTTCTCTATATAAATTTGGATCAATAGCATCAATATTATTTGCAGTTGCATACATCATCATTCCATCTTGATCATTAATACCATCAAGAAGTGATAAAAATATTCCAACATTAAATTTATCATTTGATTTATCATTTGATTTATTTTCTGATATAATTTTTGATGGTTCACCTTTATCTTGTTGTATTAAATTTAAAGTAATCTCTTTTTCTTGAGATTCATTATTATTTGATTCAATCTGTTTTTTCATAGAATTATTATCAAATCTCGAATCAATTTCATCAAAAAATATAATTTTTTCATCATTTGGAATATAATATTGATTATAAGTATTATTATAAAGTATTTTTTCAATTTCACTATTATATTGTATTCTAGATATAGGTATCCAAATTATAACTCTATCTGTATGATTTGCTATAGCATTTACAGTTCCTGTTTTTCCAGTACCTCCTTTTCCGATAAATAGACCTGATAATTTACGTTTAATACCTCTTTTTTTATAAAAATCAATATCTGATAATCTCTTTATTCTTTCAAGTAATTTATCCTTATGTTCAAAAAATAAATTATCAAAAGTTTGTGATTTATCAATATCATATACACCATACGTTGGTATATTATCTTTTAATCCTTCATATATAAATAATTTTCCTTTGTATGTTTGTTGTGATTTTTTGTATTTCATATAATCTTTTTCTATATTTGTAAGATATTTTTGTAATTCAATCATATTTTTTCTATTTGATTTTATAATTATACTAGTTAATTCAACTGCATTTTTATATTGTTCAGCTACCCCTGATGGAATAAATTTGATAAAAATATCTTTATCAATTTCAATCTCTTCACTATTATTATTTTTGTATTTTTGTATAACTTTTCTATCACTATCTGTATTTTTTTTTTCTGTATCATCAGTTCCTGATTTTTTTATAGTTCCTGATATATCATTTACTAATTCATTTAAATCATCACCCTGTATTGTAGGTATAGGTAAGAAAAATGATATATTTCTTTTATTTATATATTTTTTATCATCATCATCATCTCTTTTTCTATTAAAATCAGAAATTGCCATTTCTGTATGATTTGTTATCTGCATATTTATTAGTTTTGCACATTTAATTTTTTCCATTTTTGCTTCAATATACCATAGTAATGGTAAGGCTGATTCATCAACAGTAATATTAATAGGTGATGACCAATAATCACCTGTTGCTACCTTAGTTAATGGTATGATAACTGTTGACCCACCATAATTTTTAAATATATAAAAATATATATTTTTAAATATATATGTAATTAATAAGAATAAAATATTTAATAATGGCAAGAAAAATTTATCAAATATTTTTGTAACAAATGTTGTTAAAACTGGTATAACTACAATCATTATTATGTAATCATAATTTAACTGTTTATTATCCATATTCATATTCATATTCATATTTTAACTTATATTATCATTGTATATTGGTTGTATTATATGATTTATTATCAATTTTTATAATAAAATATGATAGAAAAATCTATTTGTTTAATTTATAATAAATAAATTAAACAAATAGCAAATCCTGTTGCTAAATGTTTACCACATCCTGTGGACGGGAAGGCGTAGGCCAAGCAACACTGCTGGATCGATACCATGTCCTACCACAGGTGCTGGAAAGATAGCCATCGGATGGGGTGTTGCATTCAACCCTGAAAAGGGAGATGCCTCTCCGTGGTGTCCATGATGGTGAACAACCGGTGCCACTACTGGACGAAGAGTCGTCTCATGTGTGATGACGATTCTGTGATCGTGTTTTGCACACATGGTATCATGAACAAAAGCGTATCCATCGAATGTCGTCACATTCGTCTTGATCTCCCAAGTTGTCTCCTCATATGTGTGTCCTCCGTGGACAACGATTTTGCGCGCAATCTCGCGCTTGCCAAGAAGTTCCGTCGCTGTTACTTGTCCAGGAAAAGCCATTTTGCGTGTATTGTTGATTTTTCTTTAGTACAAGCAAGTTGATAATAATCCAGAAATAATGGAATTTACAATATATTTGATTTTTCAATTTTTTTAATATCTATGCCTACCTGTGCCGCTCACCTTAAGCGAATCATTCATAGGATTTGCATCTGCATGCTTCTTTAGAGAAGGATCAAGATACCAACCATCCTTGGGTCCAGATGATCCCATTGAAGATGCAAATGAAGGTATATAACAATCTTCTTCAAATGTGCTCCTATATGTAGGAGATGTTGGTCTTGGAGAAAAAAACATGGGGGTACTACTACCAACAGATAATATACCACTATACCTAGGATCAACATAACCAACTGCATATGGTCTTGATACAATAGGTTCAACCCTAATTTCTTCAGTAATAATCTTAGATTCAAATGCAATAATTCGTCCAAATACATCACAAACAGGAACCTGAATAACAGTATTTTGTGTAGTAACATTACATAAAACCGTCTGACCATTAATAATTCTCATTTGTTGTGATGTTTGAACACTCATTTTGTTTATATGTATATGGTTATTTATAAATTAAAATAAAGTTTATCAGATAGTTTAAAATTTCAATTTTTTTTCTATTTTTTAAACATTCCCTATATAAGAAAATAAAAAGTAAATAATATTATTATGAATTGGGTATGTTATGTTTTAATTACAGATGATAATACTAGAACATATTGTGGTGTTACTAATAATATGGATAATAGATTAAATAAACATAATTCAGGTACTGGTGCTAAAGCAACAAAAGGTAGAAAATGGAATATATTATTTACTATAATAGGATTTAAAACTAAAAATGAATGTATGTCATTTGAATATAAATTAAAACATCATAAGAGATTATCAAATGATATAAAAGAAAATAGAATAAATATAGCAAATAAATTAATAGAAAATCATTTAAAAATAACAATTTATTAGAGAGTTAAATGAACACCATGTTCTAGATTAGTAAATCTAATATCATCCAAATTTATTTGATTACAATAATGAAGATACTTAGAAATTAATTCATGTCGTATACTAATATTAATACCTCTTTTTACATCTTCATTATTTAGACTAAATACAAATTCTCCATTATTACTATAAAATTTTGTAATTCTATCATCTACAGAAGTGGATCCTAGATTAGAAAATCCTATAGCTGCTTCCTTAGACAAAAAATAATGAATACCATTTCCACAAATAGAATCAGGATTATCAAATGGTGTGGTAATCATTTTACCAACTTCATATACAAAATCTTCAGGAATATTTCTAGTTATATTTACACCAAAAAATAAAGTTTTATAAATACCTTTTTTATTTATTATTAAATTTATACGTTTATTTGTTATTTTATGATAAATTGACAAAATAAACGCCTTATTTGTTCGAAATTTAGATCTGAATTTATCTACAGTATCCCGTTTTTCTGTAGTAATAGCATCAGCCGGAATATACATTTCAATAATATATTCACCAACTATCTTATATGCCATATGGCTTTCCATTTTTAAAGTCCTATAAACTTTAAAGATAATTATCAAAATAAATAGATGAATCAATCAGTTATATTTTCAATTTTTTAACAGTAAAAAGTATTGAATAATCTAAAATAAATATCTCTATAATTTATCATAGAATATAGAAAATTTATCTCCTAATATATTTTCATAACAAACTGGACATTTTTTTAATTTATCAAAACAATTAATACAAAAAACATGATCACAAATTGCCTTTAAATTATTATTATGATCAAAACAGATACTACATTCTTTATTATCATTATCAATATCAAATATAATATGATTTTTATATAAAAAAAGTAAAGAAATTTTAGTATTTATTATTTTATCATTTGTTTTAATTTTATTTTCTATCATAAAATCGTAAATATTATCATTTATGTATATATTATTTTTTATAAGTGAATTAATATAAGTGTTAATTAATATTTTAATCATATTATTACTATTATAATAAGTGAAAAATGTTTCACCTTGATTATTTTTTTCACATAAATTTGCTCTATTAGTAATAAGTACTAATATATATGATTTTAAAGATAATTTACCAGCCAACATTATAGGAGTATTTCCATTTTCATCCTTCTGATTAATATTACTTCCATTTAATAATAATAATTTTAAATCATTTAAATCATATATATAATTACTATTTTTTTCGATCATAATATGTAGTGCCGATTTATTTCCATTATTATATGATAATAAATTAGGATCTGCATTATTACGTAATAATAGTGGAATACATATAGGATCTGATTCCTTTTTATAATAATTTATTGCATACATTAATGCTGTATATCCTTTTAAATTTTGTATATTCGGATTAGCTCCTTTAAATAGTAAATGTGTAACAGTTTTAATACTACTGTCATTTAATGAATGCTTTGTTGCTAAAATAAGAGCTGTATTACCTGATTTATCAATTGCATTAATATCTGTATTATAATCAAGTAATAATTTGATTGTATCTTCAGAACTACCATTATTTGAATATCTAGCTGCTAACATTAAAGATGTCCATCCATCTTTTTCTCTCAATTCAGTTTTTGCATTATTATCTAATAATAATTTAACAGTATCAATAGAACTTGTACTATTTGAATATCTGCAAGCATACATAAGAGCAGTACAACCATTATTATTTTGTATATTAATATTTGCTTTATTTATAATTAATAATTGAACAGTATTATATGATAATTCGTTATTTGATCTTATTACAGTATGAATTAGTGCTGTATTACCTTGTTTATCGCATTGGTTTATATCAATATTAAATGTTAAAAATAATTTAACTAAATTAAATGAACTAGTAGTATTTATTTCTCTACAAGTAATCATAAAAGCAGTCAAACCTAATTTATTTCGTATATTTATATTTGCACCTGATTCAATTAAAAATTTTACAACATTGATATTTGAAGTAGAATTTGAAAATTTAGATGCAAACATTAGAGCAGTCCAACCTTCAGAATTTTGTTGATTAATTATAGTATTTGTTTTTAGCAAATAACTTATAATATTTATATGATCATGTATTTTATTAGAATTTATAACAACATACATTAATAAACTTTTATCATTAACCATTTTATAATATGAATTTTCTAATAACTTATAATTATTAATACACATTCCTAAATTTATATTTAATGTAAAAAAATCTTCATAACTATTTATATCAACATTATTATTATTGTTATATAATTCATAACTATATTTAGCAGGCATTTATTATATTATTAATAAATAAATGTTTAAGAATATTAAAAGCGCGCTTTTTAAATTTCTATTATATTTTGTTGCTTTTCTTTATGGATTTCCATATTATTTTCTGTTTGTGTTTCAATACTATTTTTTTCTATGAATTCTGTCTGAGTTCCTGATGATGTTTTATCAAGTGAATTTATTATAGAACTAACAATAGGATCAATGTTATTTTGTTGTATAATAGATGATTCAGATTGATAAGTTATATTTAATATAGGTTTTGAAGGTTGATCATCTTTTCCTATAAATTTTGTATATAATGTATATAAAGATGCTCCAGCAAATATAACAACACCAACAGGATATATTTGTTTTGAAATTAAACATGATAATATTATTCCACCAAAACTACCTATAAAAGCACCTCCACTTAAATCTAATACTGTACCATATGGTGAATTTTTATAAATTTTTGGTATAATAGGAGCAGGTAAATTATTAATAGCACCATAAATACCAACTGATAGCAATAAAGTTTCTTTTTTAGATATTAATTCTAAAAATTGTTTTGAATCCATGATATTTTAATAGTTATAATTAAATTAAAATGTTAATCTTTAATAAATCAATTTTTTATTTGTTTCGAGCATCTTACCAATAGTTTTAGAATCATATGGTTGTATAAAATCTTTCATTCCTTCTACACCTAAAGGTAACCATTCAAATACTTTATATTTATTTAATATACTTCGTATATCATATTTTTGATTATTATTCCATGAAAAATTTTGATCAAAATGTATAACATCATATAGTCCTACAAATTCTTTTGGTAAATTATTACAAATATAAAACATAACCATTCCATCTTTTTGACTTGTAAACCATTCTAGGTGATCCAGATCTTTTTTACTAATTTTACCTTTTTCATCTTCATTAACAATTAACATTTTTGTTCCATTTGATTTCATTCCATCATAAAAAGTTTTATTTTGATATGAATTTTTAGATCTTAAATTAAAATTAGAAATATATTCAGCTTTAAAATGAGATACAGATTTTATACCATCAAAAAATACAGATTTACCATTATTTCCATTTCCATAAACTACACAAACTCTATTATTTTTTGTTTCCCAACTGTCAGATGATAATAATGTTAATAAATTTAATTGTGATTTTATGTTTGGTAATATTGATTGCATATACATATATAATACAAATATACTTCCAATAGGATTTTCTTCCTCTTTTAATGCAACATCTAAAAAACTAGTATATAGACTTACAAATTTTTTTTCATTTTCATTATCTAATTCATATGATTCTCTAGATCTTTTTACCATTTTATTTAATTATTTTATATTTAAATTATATTTTTTCAGAATATAAATAAATCAATTTTTTAGCAACAATTTGATCTTTTTGATTTTTCTTTTGATAATTCTAAAGATTTGATACAATTCTGTTTTTCTATTTTTTTTTGTAATTCATCATTATATAATATATTAGCAACCAAACTAAAGTATTCTAATATGTTAACATCATCTTTTGCAGATGTTTCATCATAATGAATTATGTCATTTGATTGCATAAAAGTTCGTATATCAGAATCATTAATATTTCTTTTAAATTTTATATCTACTTTATTACCTAATAATATTATTGGTATTTTATCATCGATAATATTTTCAGTATTAGAAATACTTTTTGTAGTAAATTTTCGTATTTGATCAATATATGTTTTTGCTCTAGATAATGTATCTAAATCTGTTAAATCAAAAACCACTATAGCACAATTTGTTCCTCTATAATATGCATTTACTATAGCAGAAAATCTTTCCTGACCAGCAGTATCCCATATTTGTAATTTAATTTTTTTATCATCAATTATTATATTTTTTATTTTAAAATCTATACCTAAAGTAGATCTATAATGTGATTCAAAAATTCCATCACATAATCTTGAAAGTATCGATGTTTTTCCTACTCCTGTATCTCCGACAACTATAACTTTAAATATTGAATCGTATTCTGACATTTATTTTATTATAATGATGATTAGTTATAAAAAAATATAATAAAGGTAGATAATTTAAAAATCAATTTTTTATTATTAAATAGGTGACTTATTACTTTCAATATCTAATTTGATAGATTGAATTATTATTTTATTATCTTTAATTACAGTATCAAAACCCATTTTTTTTGTAAAATTATATATCATATTCTTTGCAGGATTATTATTATCATGTTTTATATTAAATTCTAAATATTTTAAATTGTTATTATATTCAAATATTTTATCAATTGCAAATAATATATCAACTAATTTATATATATATTGTGTTTTATCTTTTATTAAATTTATATAATCAATAACTTTATTACTTTTTTGTTCTATATAATAACCATCATTATTAAAACTTTCTATTTTCAAACAACTTGAATTAATACTATTATTTTTAACAAATGTATCATATTGTTGCAGAAATCCAAAATGTGAAAAATATATAACAGATATATTATTATTATCTTTAACAAATCTATCTATAAATAATTTCAGATCTACAGAATCTAAATTATCATTATCCCATTTTAAAGGTTTAATAATAGATTGTTTATTTTCTTTTGTAACTATTGATCCCCCAAAAATAACAACATTTATTCCAGAATTTAATAAAGATAATATATTCTGTTTTAATGCAAAATATCCTAAATTAATATGACATGTTGGAGGAATAATAATATCTGAAAAAAATCTATGTGTTGGATTCATATTTATTATTCCCTCAAGTATAGATAATGATAATTTTTCAGTAATAGTTGGATCTTGATGTTTATTTTTTTTATCCTGTGTATAAACTCTGGTAATAATACCAATAGTTTCATCATAAATAGTTTTATTTTTTAAAAATATATCGCTTAATATTTTACTTGTTGTTATATAACTATTTTGTGTTAGTAATGAATTACATATATTAAGATCAAATTTATCATAATCTAATTGAATATTTTTAAATTCAAGTGTAGAACTCATCATTTAGTATATATTATTCTCTATTTCTATTTCTATTTCTATTTCTATTTCTATTTATATTTGATTTTATTAATTTCATTTTTTTATAGGTATTATTATAGACTTAATAATAAAATAAATAAAAATAATTAACTTGTCAATGATAAAATAATTATCATAACTATAACAGCTATTGCAATAAATATTCCAACTCCTATATAGCAACAACAATTTCCCCTTTTTTGACATGTTTCAGCATTTACTAATTGTTTATTTCCTTTATCAATATTATCACCTGTCTCTTCAATTCTAGTTTCCATGGTATCTAAAATTTCTCCCTGTTCAACAACCAAAAGCGCCATTCTATCAAACATAGAAGCTAATTCTCTAATAGTTTCATTTAATTTTTTTAATTCTTCTACTGTCTGATTAACATTATCAAAAATATTATTTTCTTGATCCACTGCTTCCTGCATTAAAATCTCCTGATTAATATTAAATGTTTCACTACCTTTTCTATTTTCATTAGGAATACTACTATTTAATGTTTTAGCATGGTTTTCCATAATATTTTTATAATCTATTAAAGTTTTTTGCATTTTAGGTACAAGTGATCTTATCATACTTTTAACAATAGTTTTTCTACTACTTTCTACTCTTTTATCATTTTCATCTTTTACAAATTTTCCCTTTTGAAACATTTTATCTATATCATTTTTTATTATACCTGCTTTTTCATCTAATAATTTTTGATCTACTGATATATCACCAAATAAATTTCTTTGCATTTTTTCACAAAGTTTTAAAAGTTCAGGAAATTTATTGGAAATATCAGTATTTGATTTTTCCAATTCTGTTAAACTAGTAACTAAATTATCAACTTCTGTCATCTCTACAATAACATGGCTATTTGTAGTATTGTCTCGCATCTCTTTATACTCATTAAATAGACTTGTTTGTAAGGCCATATCTATTAACTATTATTTATTAACTATAGTTAATAGATATTTATAAGGTTTACTAGAATTTTGCTAATCAATTTTTTTTATAGAAAATTATTAAAAATAAAATAAATAAAAATTTAAGGATTTAGTACCCAGAGACCAGATGATAGATTACTAGCTCCGGGAAGAGGAACATAACTTACATTACCACTACTAAAATTATACGACGCCAAGAACTCATCATTGTTTACATCCTGTAGAACAGAATAATGCACACCGTTTGAAAGCGTTCCTGCCGCTAGAGGTGCCGCAGAATAGTTTGAAGAATAATCAACAACTAGAAGAACTGTCTTATTGTATGGATTAACTGCCCAAAGCTGCGGATTGGACATACCTGCAACAGAATAAACATTGTGAGAGCTTGGGTCTACAGTAAGTGTATTTGTATCACCCTTCGTATACATTGAAAAGCGTGTCTGTGTAGATGTACACGATCCCTTAACACAAACCATCATAACAAACTGATCGGTTTCCTGATCGTTGAGAATAGATGTAATGAATGCAACAGTATTGTTAGGTGCATGATCATCAACAGTACAAACACACTTTAGGAAGGCACCACCATCAACATCACTCTGAAGGACAGTAACCGCACCAGTATTACGATTTACAGCAGAAATCTGCGGATTTGTATCACTTGACATGTACTTATTTCCATTAATATTCTTGGTGTGAATAACAGGCTTCTTTCCTGTAGAAGTATTCCATCCAAGGAAAACATCACTATTCAGTGCATTTGAATAGCACATAGAAATGATTACAATACCAGGGACATTGATGGTAACATTACTTACAGTACCAAACATATTGACAATCTGAAGTCCATTACCATCACTGACAGCAAATGCAGATCCATTATAAGATGCTACACATACATCAGTACCCGGATTATAAGGGCTAGATGGAACTCCAAGAGAAAGATTACCACTTGAAGTATCAACACTTACATCCAGAGCCAAAAGATTACCACTCTGATCCTGATTTACACCAAGAGCAGTGAGAGCAGATGCAAAAGCAAGAGCAGAAAGGAGGGTAATTAGCTTCATCATTTTAAGTATATCGGATTAATTTGAAATTTTATATATAGATATTCAATATGTTTATAATTTCAATTTTTATTAGAGATAATAAATGTTTATAATATAAATTACAGGTTTTAATAGAAATAATTAAAGTTATA
>Ga0114963_10002469_pt1 | contig 12655 bp, 10 predicted proteins | sample C_131016_EF_Meta_FD_87019 | JGI IMG/M metagenome (GOLD analysis project Ga0114963, IMG submission 87019) | Freshwater microbial communities from Lake Croche, Canada to study carbon cycling - C_131016_EF_MetaG | ecosystem: Environmental > Aquatic > Freshwater > Lake | place: Lake Croche, Canada...
GGTGTGGGGGTGGGTGTTAGGGGGGGGGGTTTGAGGTTGGGGTTGGGGGGCCTTGGGTTGGGGGGGGGGGGGGGGGGTGGGGGGGGGGGGGGGGGGGGGGGGGGGGGTGGGGGGTTTTGGTAAAGGGCTGGGGTGACATGGTTACCGGAGCGGGGGGGGAGGGTACGGGGTCGACGATGGGAATAGAGTTGATAATAGGCTTGGTCGGATGACCACCTCCCCCACCCCCACCCTGGTACTGTGAATATAGGTAGTTCTTCCACTCATCGTCTAGGGTCGACATGGAGATGGTTTCTTTATATTACTCTATGGAGTGTCACGATTTCTTTATGTTGGTTTGGACGAGTGGTGGGGTGAGAGGAATCAATTTTTGGATGGGCCATCTGTTCCACCCAAAAATTACGCTCGGCTCGATTTTTGGATGGGCCATCTGTTCCACCCAAAAATTACGCTCGGCTCGGGTCAGGAGTCCATACTAACGAATCTGATACACATACTCAACAAGGATACTAATCGGAATATCCGGGCGATGAATCACGATTTTCATTTGGTCCAACATCTTGGAGACGGTTTCGGCCGAGGTGGGGGTGAGGTTGGTGGGGGGCCGGCCCAAGAGCCCCTCCCGTATCAGATAGTTATAATACCGTTGGACCAGTGTACGAATATCCATATTATACTTGATACTGGTCTCGTTCAAAAAGGCATGAAACTCTGCGAGGGTCCCCGTCTCACTGTACAATCGACTTCGAATCTCTTTCAGGACATTCATATGAAAGGGAATATAGAGTGACTGGACCCGGGTCCCCTCCATCTGAATGAAATTAATCATACTACGGATATCGGACTGATACATGTCTTGGATGGTCTCCAGGGTCTCGTCCGTGAGGCGAAGGTCCTCCTTGTCACAAATATTCTTGATGAACTTGAAGACATCCGTCTTGGGTAATTGGTTGAACCGGATACATAAGAACTCATTCTTCAGGGATTCATCCATCTTGGTAATATAGTTACATATCAGGCAAAACCGGACATTGTACGTAGAGGTCTGGAGGATATATTTGAGGGCTTGTTGGGCGTTCTTGGTCATATAGTCCACTTCGTCCAGGATGACAAACTTGAGCCCTTGTTCAAACAGGTTCTTGGATTTGGCAAACTGATGAATCTGGTTACGGATAATATCAATCCCCCGTTCATCCGAGGCATTCAAATGGATGACATTACTCTTGTTGATACGGTAATACCGATTCTGGAACTCGTTGATGAGATTAATGATGGTCGTGGTTTTTCCCGTCCCCGGGGGACCATAAAACAACAGGTGAGGGAAGTAGTGTTTGTTGAGAATATTCTGGAACAATTCACGATTGAGGGGGTCCAAGACAATATCTTGGAACTGGGAAGGGCGGTATTTTTCCACCCAGGGGATGGAAGAGGCGGTCACGGGGTTGGCGGTGGAGTTGGCGGTGGAGTTGGCGGTGGAGTTGGCGGTGGAGTTGGTGGCAGGGTGGGTGGCTACCGGTTTACGGTAATGGGCTTCCGAGATGAAGGGGCGCTGAGGGGGGGAAGGCTTTCGGGGACGGCCACGCATCTTGGGTGGGGGGTGGGTCTGGTGTATATGTACAGGCGGTATCTTTATCCCCTTTGTGGTCCGAGGGTCGGGGGCGGGTAGGATTTCAAAAAACACTCGTGAAAAATCCAAAACTACATAAATGATTGGAGGGATGTGTATTCATAGTTTGACCCATTTCTACTATTACGTGTCTTGGTGTGTGAATATATGACAAAAAGTAAAAAACGCCCGATGATTAGCAAGCCGGCCGAACCGACGACGGTGGCGGCAGCGACGGTGGTCGACCCCGAGCCCGTCGAAACTCCCAATATCCAAATAGTGGTATGTGATTCGTCCGACCTCCTGAATACCGAGACACCTCCCCCCAAACGGCGCCCTCCCCGAAAACCCAAGGCCCCGATCCCGGCCCCGACCCCGGCCCCGACCCCGGCAGCGGCACCGGTGACGGTGGTGGGGGGGTCGACGGAAGTGGCAACCACGATAGAGGTGACTACGGAGGTACCCGTGGTGGAGGTATCGGTCACCACCGAGGCCGAAAAAAAGCCCCCCGTCAAGCGACCCCCCGCTCCCAAGCGGCCCAAGCGAGCCAAAATCACCACCACGGGGATGGGTAGTGGCCAAGAAACCGGTCCCCCCACCCTCCAGATTGCCAATATCATCCTACACCTCAAATGCTCGATGAACGACTTGGAACACTACAACGAGGACATGAACCGGCAACTCACCGACCCCCTCGTCTACAACCCCCATGTACCTCCCGATATCATGACCTACCAGCCCGCGGATCCCTATACCGTCCTGGATGATGGGCTGGGTGGAGGAGGACCGGTTCCTCGGTCTTCCTCTGAACACTACGCCTATCTGGAATCCGTCAATCGACCCACCTTACCCTCGACCCTGGGGTCTGACACCCCGGAAGGGGGGGAGGTTCCACCTGAGAATATCGAACCCGAATCCTCCGTCACCATGAAAGAGATCAATACCAAACTCAAGAAACTGAAAATCTCGTTGTTCAAAAACATGGCCTTTATGGATAAGAAATCCGCCTGTTTCTGGTGTACCTACGATTTCGACAATCCCGAATGCTATATCCCCAAATACGAAATGGACGGGACCATTCACGGTTACGGGTCCTTCTGTCGGCCCGAATGTGCCGCGGCGTTTCTCATGAAAGAAAATATTGACGACTCGACCCGGTTCGAACGCTACCACCTCCTCAACCAAATCTATAGCAAAATTTATGACTATAAACGGAACATCAAGCCCGCCCCCAATCCCTACTATACCCTCGAAAAATACTACGGGAACCTCACCATCCAAGAATACCGTAAGCTCTTGAAATCCGACCATTTGTTGTTGGTGATCGATAAACCCATGACCCGTATCTTACCCGAATTACATGAAGACAATGAAGAGTTTTTGACCAACATCTACGGTACAAATAACAGTATCACCGGGGGTGGAGGAGGGGGAGCCACCAAACCCTCGACCTACGGGGTGTACAAGGTACGCCGTCAAAGTGAAAAACCGACCGGGGTCTCCAAATCCAGTATCATCAAAGAACACTTTGGTATCACCGGGTGAGGGCGGGATGGGATGGGGCGAATCCATATAGAGCCAACATCCGTTATAATCTAGTACAGTATAACCTCATCCTTCACCATGTCCTTGGATATATCCCGCTACCATGGACAAGGATACACCGGTTTAGCGAACCTCGGTAATACCTGCTTCATGAATGCCTGTCTACAAGTCCTCAACCATGTCTACGAACTGAACGAACATCTCTTGGTCCGAAACATCCATAAACGTGTCAACAAGGACGGCACCAACGTCCCCGAGGTATATTTGACCAACGAGTGGGTGGAACTCCAAGAACTGATGTGGAAGACCAACGGGGTCATTTCGCCCAACAAATTTTTGCATCATCTCCAACATCTAGCCAAAGTCAAAAACAAGGAAATTTTCACCGGATGGGCTCAGAACGATATGCCCGAATTCCTCCTATTCTTCATCGAATGCCTCCATACCACGATTTCCCGAGGTATCAAAATGAAAATCACCGGGAAACGTCAGAATACCGTGGACAATACCGCTGTGGAATGCTACAAAATGCTCCAGGTCGTCTACAAGAAGGAATATTCCGAGATTATGGACATCTTCTACGGGATTTATGTGTCCGAGATTACGAGTTCGGATGGTTCCCAGGTAGTGAGTATCAAACCCGAAATGTACTTCATCCTGGATCTCCCCATACCCTCCCACGAAACGATGCTTGAGCCTACGATATACGACTGTTTGGACCTGTTTACCCAAGCCGAGGTATTGGAGGGTGGGAACGCCGTTTTTAACGAAAAGACCCGCTCCCATGAGACGGTCAAGAAACGGATTTTATTCTGGAATTTTCCCAAGGTACTCGTGGTCACCTTTAAACGGTTCACGGCATACGGTCGGAACAAGCGGATGGATTTAGTGACTTTTCCAATAGAATCACTCGATTTGTCCAAGTATGTCTGTGGGTACAACCCGAAAAAATATGTCTACGACCTCATGGGGGTCTGTAACCATATTGGGGGGGTCATGGGAGGGCATTATACCGCCTTTGTCCAAAACTCACAAAAGGAGTGGCTCCATTTCAACGACATGTTACACCAACGTCTCGACGACCCCAACAAGATGATTACTCCCATGGCTTATTGCCTCTTTTACCGTTTACGTGGGTAGGGCTCGGGGAGACGGCATATTATCCTCATATTGTATACCGATACATATCATATAATACTTGTCCCTATCTATGAGTACCACTGTTACATCTGGTCCCAATCAGAATACCCTACATCAGGTATCGTTACCTCCCCCCACCAATGCCCCGAGAACCATCTTCCCTACCTACTCGGGGTCGGTGTCGTCGTCGTCGTCGTCGGGGTCGGTGGCATCCAACGCCACCGTGGGGTTTCAGACCGTCTTCACCAAATCCAATATCGTGATGCTGATTTCCTTCGTGTTGTTGTACATGTTACTCTACGGAATGATGTACTTGGTTTTAGGCGGAAACATTGCTTCGTCGGTCAACAGTTGGTTCATCGACGGCTTTGCGGTGATAATCTTCATCTTCTTTGCCATGTACTACTACTTCTCTAGCTCCGAGGCGGATGTCGAAAATTTCCTCGGAAACTTCTTCGTGGGTCTACGTGATTTCTTGGACAAGCCCAGTAGTTTCTTCACCATCCTCTTCTTCATTATCCTGAAGTACATGTTCCTATTCATCCTTCGGGTGCCCATGGGGGTCAACAAGCCTTATTCGGTCATTCTGTTCGAGGGTGTGGTATGGGGGCTCCTTATTTTTGATGTGTTTGGGTTGGTCTTCAAGTACTTCTTTGGGTTCTCGATTGTGGATTTACTACTGAATCCTCTCATTGACGCCTGGAATCTTTTACCGAACAACGCGAACCAACCGGTGGATATCTCGGGAGGGGTGATACGACGGAAGACGGATGCTTCGGGGGTGGATATCTCGGGGGGACGTCTGGTGACCCCGAAGGCAGCGGTGACCGTGATACCGACCCTTCCCCCCAAGAAGGAGGTGTTCAATGTGTCGAACAATCTCTATACGTATGACGAGGCTCAGGCCGTGTGCCAGGCCTACGGGGCTCGGCTCGCCAACTACGACGATATTGAACACTCGTACAACAATGGAGGAGAATGGTGCAATTACGGCTGGTCCGAGGACCAAATGGCCCTCTTCCCGACCCAGAAGGATACCTGGAACAAACTCCAGATCACCAAGACCCATAAGAACGATTGTGGACGCCCGGGTATCAACGGAGGTTATATGGGTAATCCCTATATCAAATTCGGGGCCAACTGTTTTGGGGTGAAACCAAAACCGGGACCGAATGATTTGAGTGGAAACCGTCTCTCGTTGGCCGAGGAGGCGATTCGGGATGGGAAGGCGGAGCTGGCCAAGAACGCCGCCATCAATGCGTTCAACTACCAGAAATGGTCCGAGTATTGATAATGATATGATGACATGATGGGTTGTAGGGGGATGGATTCATACATATATATCACCGGTTAAAGGGGTGGGTGATATATATGGGTTGGGGATGGGGGTGGAGGGTGGAGGTGGAGGGGGTGGTTTATTTGTGTCGCCGCATCGTGACCACCCGTCGCCGCCGGGTGCTCTTGGTCGGGTCCACCGTTTCTGATACCGACTTCAACATATCCTCAAAGAGGGGGACAGGTACCATATCATTCGTGAGACCACCTCCCATCATCATCATGACCGTACGGCGGTCGGTGGGGACCATGAGGGGGGTATGGGTGAACTCATTGGGTTCACGACGTAATTCCAGTCCCAGGGGAATGGTGAGGGGTTGGGGGGCTTCCATCGTGGGGTGAGGGGGACCTATCTATACTATCCGTATAGTTAGGTACGGGGTGAGGTTTAACGGCGACGGGTGACACGCTTGTTGGAGCGCCGGCGGCGGGTGTTCTTCGTGGAACGAGGGGTGTTTTGTTGGGCGTACACCAACACGGCCGGGACCGCTAAATCCGCAAACATGGTCCCTCCCCGGCGGTTACGCCGGCCCCCCACCGCCAGAGCGGGGTTAGTATTGTACTGGAGCATTCCACTCGCTCCGTTGGTCCCCTGCTGCAGGTCCGCCGGACCCGCCACTGCGGCCATCCACGCCCCCGCATCTCCTCCCCGCTTCGAACGATTCTTACGCTCACCTTTCATGCTACTATTATGGTAGACCACTATACCTTATCCTTGGATTTGATTCCTCGGTCGAGAGGTGGGGGCCGAGAGGTGGGGGCCGAGAGGTGGGGGCCAACTCTAAAGAGGGGGAAGGGTCATCGACGAGGGTGGGAGTGAGGGAGTATATACTCGGGTAGACACCATCAATGTACGTATCCATAACAACAGTCCCAGGTTGGCTAAAGTCAGAAAAATCAAAAATACACTATAGAAACATATGAGCCAGATGTACGGATAAACCTCGTTATAGATGATTTGGACAATGGGACGCAGAATCTCCTTCACATAGTGTTTAATCTCCTCCTTTTGAAAAAATTCGATACATGAATCACGGATGGTGGAGGTGGTCATTTCATAATTTTCAGGTGGGTTCGAAAATCTCGAGGTGAACGCGGTGCGGAGGGGGTCGGTTGTGTCCACCCGCGTCAACGATATATAGACAATCTACACCTAAATCTTATCATGGAACAAATATTTGAACCCAATACTTCCTTTCCGTTTGATCAGCTCGTGCTCACCAACCCCACTTTTGTGAATTCGGGGAACTATTTCATCAAATACCTGATAAACGGGTCACCTCTCTACATACAACCCCCAAAAGCGGTGACGAAACAAGGTTTCATCAAAGGAGGTAAGAAAATATTTTGTGACCTACTATTCACCAACGAAGACGAGTCTTTCATCCGCTGGATAGAAGATTTAGAGAACTACTCACAAAAATACATCTTCAATCACCGGTCGAAATGGTTCGAGACGGAACTCGAGATGCACGATATCGAGAGCTCCTTTACCTCTCCCCTCAAAATCTACAAGTCGGGTAAGTTCTACATCGCCCGGACCCACATCCCGACCCGTTTAGGAAAATGTACCCTACGCATCTTTGACGAGCAGGAGCAGGAGCTTCCGATGGAATCCATTTTAGACGGTACCAGTGTCATGACCATCTGGGAAATCCAGGGTATCAAGTGTTCGACCCGGAGTTTCCAAATTGACATTGAAGTCAAGCAGATGTTGGTGTTACCCAAGAGTAACCTCTTTGACCGGTGTATCATTACCAAACCTCGACGGGTCGTCGGTGACGAGGGGGGCGGTATGGTGGTGGGGGGTGGCGTCGGGGTGGCGACCGCTCCTCCTTTAGAGGAATTGGTCCACGAACCACCGGCGGTCCTGGAACCTACCACTCCCCTACCTACTTACCCCGAAGACCCCCTTTCGACCCCAGGGTTGGAGGTGGGAGGGGAGGTGGAGGAGATGGACGAGGGTTTGGACGAGGGTTTGGACGAGGGTTTGGACGAGGGTTCGGAGGACGACTCGGGGAGAAACCCCCTCATCATCGGGGGGGACATATCCCTGGAACTGGACGAGGACCCGTACCTCGAGGGTACGGTGAAGGGTCCCCAGGAACCCGAGGTGGAAGTGGTCGATTTTCATCCCGAAGACATCCAAGAACCCATCGACTTCCAATTAAAAAATCGTAACGACGTCTATTACGAAATGTACACCTCCGCCAAGAAAAAGGCCGAGGAAGCCCGTAATTTAGCCATATCCGCCTATTTGGAGGCCAAACGCATCAAGGAACTTTATATGATCCAAGAACCCCTGGATATTTTCACCCTGGGGCCGACGGCCGGGGGGGAGGCCGGGGGGGAGGCCGGGGAGGAGGCCGGGGAGGGGGTCGGGTCTTTTTAGCCCTATGGCGAAAACCTCCTCCCATGTCACCCCTCGGGTTATCATCAGACCCCCTTTCATTTACAAATTTTTTGTCCACCGACTATATACATAAATCATGTTGAAAGCGTTCCAGGCGGGTTTGTCGAAATTTTTCACTAAAAAATGGATTCCCATTATTGTTCTATTGGTGATATGTTTTGTTCTGATGACATACTCCTCGTACAAGGGAACCGTTTTAGACAGAATGACCGACGGTGCGGGTGCTTTCCCCTCAACCTCGGCGGCTTCTAACACCGTGATGCCCCAGGGCACGGCCAACGCCGTCTCCGCCCCGACGGCAACGGTGCCGGCCACGACGACCCCGGCGGCCACCGGCTACACCGCCCAAGCCGTGGCGAACCCCACCGACCTCCTCCCGAAGGACCAAAACAGCCAGTGGGCGACCCTCAACCCCGTGGGTGGTAACGTCGCCATCCCGGATCTCCTCCAGGCCGGCTACCATATCGGCCTCGACACCATCGGCCAAACCTTGAAGAATGCCAACTACCAACTCCGTTCTGACCCCATCATCGAGAAGCAAAATACCGGCCCCTGGCTCCAATCCACCATCGAGCCGGACTATGCCCGTATCCCCCTGGAAATTGGCCAAGGCCAACGCTAAATCACTCGATATATGAGTAATGGACAAACAATGACCATATGATTCATGACTTGTATCATATGTTCTCAGTAGGTTAATGGGTGGGTGGCTGGGCGGGTGGGTGGCTGGGCAGCTGGGGCTGACCCCACGAGACAACGATAAAACCGAGATATACCTTATACGCTCTCCAATATATCCCATGACACAATATTGGTTGGATATCCTCGGTTACACCATCCTTTTTATCATCTTCGTGATATGTGTGTACATCTACTTTAGAACCGACGATTTTGAACTGAAGTGTATCGTGTCCACCGTGGACGGGAACAAATACTGTGTACGTGAACGCCACCGTATCCAAGAATCCGCCGACTTGTTGGCCAAAGTGGCCGAGAAATGCCGGGACCTGGTCGATTATGTCGGAGAAAAGCACCCCCACAAAGAATGTGTCAAGCTACTGGTGAAAAATTTCAATCCCCAAAAAATCGTAGAAATACTCCCCACCAGTAGCTATACCGCCTACAGTGAAAACAAGGGGGAGAAAATTGCCTTTTGTCTCAACGTCACCAAGGGGGGGAAGGAGAACCTCATCGATGAACATACTCTCACCTTTGTCGCCATCCACGAATTAAGCCATATTTCCTGTTCCACCATCGGCCATACGACCCAATTCTGGGACAATTTCAAGTTTTTACTCCAAAACGCCAAAGAAGCCGGGATCCACGAACCCATCGATTACTCCCAGAAACCCACCGAGTACTGTTCGATGAAAATTACCGATAATCCCTATTACAATTAAGACCGGTTACCACCGATTCGACACGGAGGCTTGCACCGGCTAGCTCATGGGTGAGCTCGAAATCACCCATGGTGTTTAGATGAAATGGATGGTTGACCCGCCACGACCCCACCATGGTAGGGTGGAGTCGTGTCATAGGATATTATCATACCACCCGTGAGTATTGGGTCGTATCATCGAGTGCGGGATAGAACACCAGAATAGGATTCTAGGTCCCTAGTATATACACAGTTGCCAACAGTAACAACATGGCATCCCCCAACATGGCAGCCCCCGCCCTGGATTACGTCTACAATGGGCCGGTATTCGTCATGCCCGCGTCGGGGGGGTTTCAAACCCAGCAGACCTTTGACACCATCCATACTCTCACCGAGGCGACCATCTTCCAATATGATGTCACCAACGCCGTCGAAGTCTTATTCGATGTACGTACTTTTAACACCATGATCGGTATCACCAAAGATCTCAATAATATTAATGTGACCTCCACCCACTTTTATGATATCTCCAACAACGTCCTATACTACGATTCGTTGACCTTGACCGCCAGCCAGTTTGTCAGTGGGCTCACTTCGGACCGTGTGGTGAGTGTCGGCGCTCTCTCTACCATCTACGAAGAATTCACCAATTATGTCGAAAAATACTTTGGCTTCAAGGGTCAGCTCGGTTCCAATAATTTGTATGGTGCGGCCACCTTCTTCGGGGGACTCAACAATTTTTACCCCAATCACGGGGTGTTCGACGCTTCGGCTTTTATTAATATCATCAACGGTGCCCCCGCCGACGGAAACGGGGCGTTTATCAACGACCTCAGTGGCCAAATTAGCGTCAGTAACATCACCCAGCTTTTACGTTATGCCGTGGATACGAATATTTTTGGGAACCGTGACCCCTCGTCAGGTACCACCGCCAGCCACCCCTACGACCGTTCCAACTACGGTGTCACCGACGGGTTCTTCGAGGACGATTTGATCTTCATTCCTGGAAACGGTATCCAGATCACCCTCAACCTCGGGATTTTGGCGGGGGCGTTCACCAGTACCACCATGATCAGTACCGCCGCCTACGGGGCCGACCAAGATGCCTGCTACAATGCGTTATCCAATGCGAGTGGAACGTTTGTCGAGACATCGAGTTTGACCAACAGTGCCATTTCACGTACCGTCTCCGCCCCCCTCTTGATCCGGCTCGCCAACTTGACCAATGCATCTAACATGGGATTCACGGTCGTCGTCAACTCCGTCGGCCCTTACCTGGTGTCGTTCGGGTTCAACGGGCAGTACACCACCGTCATGGTCTCACGGGGAGGCGTCCAATTGAACAACGGATCCGCCGTCGGGACTTCCACCTATACCGATACTACCGTCGACCCCGCCACCGGTTACTCCTATGTGTTCCAGCCCTTTGTGGGGTCCATTGCCGGTACCCCCTATACGGTCTCGGTCACCACCTCTCCCCCTCCCCCTCCCGCCCCCACCGTGACCGTGGCCTCCATGTCGTACTCCTTGGGTACCAAGACCGCCACCTCCATCCAGCTGAATTTCACGGGTACCTTCAATACCTATACCATCAGTCGGGGCTCGGGGAACTATATCATCTATTCGGGAGTGGCCGCGGATACCACGTATACGGACAACAACAACGGGACCGGACTTTCCCCCAACACCGCGTATATTTACTATATGATTCCTTACACCTCGGGTAATTCACCCGGGGCCTCGACCCCCACCTCATTGACCACCTATACCCTCTCCAAAGTATCGGGCCTGACTAGCACCTATATCGATATCTCCTCCGTGGGGTTGAGTGTCAACGGGGCCTATGCCTCGTATGTGTTGTATCGTAACGACCGGGGGTCCACGGCTTTGGTGACCTCGGGCTCGGCATCCTACACCGATACGGCACTCCAGGCCAATACCACGTATACGTATACGGTGACGTCCCAAAACGTCATCGGGGATGTCACGTCCTATCCGGGCCAGTCTTGGTCCTTTACAACCTTACCGGTGTTGGCCTCGGTGACCTTGGGGGTTCAGACCGCAACCTCCCTCCAACTGTTGTTTTCCGGAGCGTACCAGTATTTGACGGTGACCCGCTCGGATGGGGCCGTCGTGGCACAAGCCTTGTACGATGTCTCCTTCTTGGATACGGGCTTGACGGCCAATACCAGCTACTCGTACACCGTCGTTCCGTACAATGGGTCGGGGAACGGGGCCACGTTGACCTACAGTACCCGGACCTTGGGAGGGGTCACGGCCAACTCCTTTGTGGTGAGTTCGTACAACAGTAACAATGTGACGTTGGCGTTCAACGGTACCTATAGCTATGTCAAACTCTACCGAAGTACGGCGGGGGGGACGGCGACCCAGCTGGGGGGGAATATTTCGGTCGGGGTCACTTCCTATGCGGATACGAGCGTGGCACCCAACACCAACTATACTTACTATATCTACCCCTACAATGTCTTGAACCAACGTGGCCTGGCCCAGAGTGTCTCACAGACCACCCAATCGACCTTGACGAGCTTCTATGTCGGTACCCAAACAACCACCTCGGTCCAAATCCTTTTCACCGGGGCGTATTCGTATGTGAAACTGGTCCGGTCGGACGGAGGGCTCACTACCTCGGTCTACGGGGACGTTTCGTATGTGGATACCAACGTCATGGTGGATACGGCCTACAGTTATACCGCCACCCCCTACGATATCTCTGGTAATGCCAACAATGGGGCGGCACTGTCCGTCAATGCCTATACCCTCCCCTCGTTGAATACCGGCTCGGTCACCGCGGGTACCGTGACCGGTTATTCCGTCCAAATTGGCTTCGCCGGTACGTACAATTATGTCGATATTTGCCGTAACGGGGTCACCATCGCCACCAACGTCTACGGGACCAACTATACCGATGTCTACGGGCCGAGTAACTTGGGACTCTTGGGAAACACGACCTATACTTACACTGTGGTGCCTTTCAATTTGGCCAGTCCGGTCAACCAAGCCGGCTCGCAGGGTACCGTGGTGGTGAAGACCTTACCAATTATCACGACTCCAGTGGCGTTTACCGCGACGGTGAATACGATTCGCATGGTCTTGGCGGGACAGTACGACTTTTTCGATATTTGTCGTAACGGGCTGTCCTTGGTGGGGGTGCGTGATACCTCCTTCACGGATACCGGTCTCACCGACGACTACCTCTATAACTACACGGTGATCCCCA
>Ga0114963_10002470_pt1 | contig 12653 bp, 17 predicted proteins | sample C_131016_EF_Meta_FD_87019 | JGI IMG/M metagenome (GOLD analysis project Ga0114963, IMG submission 87019) | Freshwater microbial communities from Lake Croche, Canada to study carbon cycling - C_131016_EF_MetaG | ecosystem: Environmental > Aquatic > Freshwater > Lake | place: Lake Croche, Canada...
ACGAATGCTATTGCTAACACAGTATATCTTGTATTTCATATAATATAGAGCCTGTAGCATTGCTTTTTGCGTTTCGCTCGGTTTTATGTACTGGTGAATTTTTTCTTTGGTAAGACTTTGCTTCAGCGCGGAAATTTCCTCACACTCCTCGGCCGTCACATTCATTAGCTTTAACTTTTGTTTTGTCGTCATACCATTTAGAATATTATCATGATATTCTTTGGTTAAATTCAAACCGGGCTTAGAAATATTCACAGCCCTCATAAATATCTCTGCATGAAATTCACAGCCATCAAATAGAACTCCATCTAGATCAAAAATTATATTCTTAATCATCCCTAATAAAGACATTTAAGAATATAACGAAAATTTTCACTCATAGTCGTCGTACTCGGGCAAAGGATCAGACTTTGACGGATGTAATTCGTATCTGTAAGGAAACCGCTCAATTCTACATTTCGTGTTTTCAACATGTCGTTTTAAAATGTTTTCATTGATACTATAGGGATGTTCTAGTAATCCAATCGTTTCACATATAGTTTTCAGCGAATTCACGCCATCACAATATTTTTTCATAGATTCGTAATTTCCATATGCGATTTGATCATTCAAGCCATAATAGTCCTTCCCTTCGGGAATGTAAATTGTATTTTCTTCAGGAGGCTTCACTATAAATTCATCTGAAGAATCTACGTCTGCGCGAAAAATAATGATACAATTAAATTTAATATTATATTTTTGTTGATACGCCTCTAAAAGACGAAAACACCGATACTTATGATAGTACTGTGAAAAAGTTCTTTCTTTGTCAAATAGCGACATATTTAGGTCACACAGAGTAATATTCGCGTAAATATGTTCCTGGGTATTCGTAGGCTCCAAATTCAACCTCTCATCGGAAATTCCGAATTTTTCACAGAACCTCTTAATGTAGTCTGACTTCGTCCTCTTATTGAGTGAACAAAACACCGTGGCATTGTACTTCTTCTGTAAATTCAAAAGAGTCTGCTCTACGTTTATATAACCCTTTATACGACCGCAAAACAGAATTGCTACACGTGCCTGTAGAGGCCTGGGCGGAAGAACAATAATTGGCCTAGCCCTCCTTGATAATCTGTATTTTTTACGAATATTCTTTCGCGTAAGCCTACGCATCTATAGTTGTTCAAATAAAATCTCTGGGAAATTGTTTACCAGCATCAAACCATACAGGGTTCTCCTTACGACCAATCATTCTGTAATAGGGATTAAAATCCTTTTCTGAGTCCGAATCATGCAGGTTCTGCGTGAGAAGAGAATAGTCTTCCTCATATCTTAGAGGCTCTCTATCAAGAATATCATGATTGTTATGAGCTCCTGAAGTGTATAAAGACGCAAGTCTATCAAAATATCCACTGGGAAAATGGAATATAACATCATTCACTCTCGGATTCCCTTTCGGGGTTTTGTAATTCTGTGTCCACATCACGGAAACGAATTGAACCGTGTCAACCGAGGGATCATATTCATCAATAAATTTGTCCTTCAGGAAAAGGTCCATACGCACAATTAACGCCGTATCATAATCAATTTGTGCCGATTTCATTAATTTTATACTGTCTTCGATGAGTTTTGCCTGGCTTTCTAGATGTTTCTTGTGGAAAGTTGCCTTCTTCAGCACTCCATTATACCATCCTTCCAAGTCTTTATCATACTGTGTACTGTAAGTGTCAATAAAAACATCAACACTGTAACCAAGAGTTTCTAATCTTCTCACAAGCTTCATATGAGTCGCACACGCTTCTTTCTGCTCGTTATAGGTATACTGAGTACCATGATTACGATTGCCCTGGCTTCCCTTACGAAACGCCTCTCCACGAATGATAAAAGCAATGCGTTTTTCTACGTGCAAATCCTCAAACCCTTCTACAGGTAACGGTTGACTACTCGCATAATATAACCAAAAAATTACAATAGAAATACATAATACTATAATGTATTTTCTATTATATATACTTATAGCCATGCTAACTAAGTTACAGAGAGATTTAATTCATTATATACATCCCTATTTACCCAGACTGGCCCATAATGAGCCGATTTTTGAAATTTCGCTTGCTCGGCCCTATATTCAGGATATCCAAGTAAAAACTTTTCCTCGTTATAATATATTACACATTGCCGATCCGCCAATTCATCGTAACGGAATCGCGACTCATAATTCGGAGAATATTTATTGACAATAGAGCCTAATAGGCAGGGGCCAGTTATATCCAAATCGCTCTTCTTATAAAGCCGCATTTTACAACTATTCACAATATCATCGATACAAAGCTTGAATATACTGTTATTCGGTGGTGAAATCATAAATCCGTTATAAAACCCCCTAGGATCTTTCAAGTGACTACAGGCAAATTTACGATCATATACATATGTGATAGGATTATCTTGAATTACATGTACAAGCGGTTTCAGAGTACAATACTTTATATCCAAGTATACACCACCCTTCTTGTATAATATACAATATCTCCACAGGTCAGACTTGTAGGCTCCAGGTTTCAAAAGATTAAACGCATCTACCACATCCTTTTCAAAATTCTCCTGAATATACTTAGAAGACTGCTGATCTGAATACAAATAGTAGTCAAATTCGGGGTTCATTTTAATCAATTTGTAAATCGTTTCCTTCATTTTTGCCGGAACACTATTCTTATGCCATGATTGATATATAACAAGCGGTACACCAGCGATCGCACCTGGCGCCTCTTGTTTCATCCTCTCAATGTAAAAAGGTATATCGTACAATTCATCCGAAACAACGAAGTCTTCAAACCCCTCTTCACGATTTGTGAAATAGTATACGAGTAGTATTACTAGTAATACAAATAGTATACTATATATATATTTGTACCTTTTGTACATTCCTAATTATATCAAACAAATTATCTTCTGTATTTTGATTTATGTGTGGGGTACTTGTAAATGAAATAAGTGAGCGATCCCACTCCAATTACAAGAAGATACCAAAAAGAATGTATTATTATGTAACTCAGCGATATCATAAACTTATACCAACCAGACATCCAAGACATTTCGTGTCTGTGATCCATAATACTTTCACTGGAAATTTCACAGGAACCATCTGAAATGGAACAGGGTTCATAATATTTATAATCCAGCACCTTCACGTAGGCCCTGTATGAATCGACAATCTTACCCAAAAAAATGGGACCAGTGGTTCTATCGATATATAATTCTTTCAAAATGAAATCGGCGGGTGTTCTCGAATCGCTGAGAATAGCCTCAATCGCTGCGCGAAGAACAAAATGGTTTTGTGAGCATATTATAAGGGCATTGTTTTTCAAACCCAACAGGTTGTATGGATAACTCTGATAACTTATCAAAAAATCATCGGTATTTATATAGGGCGTGTGGCGAATAGGGCGCAAGGGAACCATGTCAGTGTCGACCGATATACCACCATAATTGTATAAAACAACATAGCGTCCCAGGTCAATCTTACTGTGTAAATACTCAAATGAATCAAACCGCTCCATACAAGCGTTGCTATATTTCTGGCATTCTCTACGAAGAGACTTTTCGTCCCATTTCATATGCTGATAATCAGGATTCACTTCATGTAGTCGCTCAACATTTGTCTGGAAAGAGGAAGGAAGATTATCCCACCCCTGCATCCATATTTGATGTGTGATTTTGGGAATCGGCATACCTATTCTAATGGTCTAAAATAAGTATTCGGTTAATATCTAATGGATAATCGTCCTGTAAAAAGAAGACGAATAACCACCCATTGGTATTGGAAATGTACAAAATGTGGATACGGCCCCATTTCAAGTGATTTTGCTATGTGTAAACGTCCTATTTGGCCACAGATGAATCTTCCGCAATGTTCTGGCTCACGCCCAATAATTTCTCATTAAAATAGTCAAGAGCCGCGCGAATTGCCTGATCCATATTGTAATACTTGTAACTGGCGAGCCGACCAACAAAGTGTACATTGGGTGCCGAGTTGGCTAGCTCGGCATAAGCTTGAAACAATTCCCGATTTTTCTGGGTCGGCACAGGATAATACGGTTCACCGTCATCACATGTAGTCTCTTTTGACAGAATTGTCCAGTCACTCTTCTGATGTAAAAAGTGCTTATACTCAACAGATCGCGTGTAGGGATTTTCGGGGTCAGGATAATTCACCACTGAATTCGGCTGGTAGTATCCCTCCACTGGAAAACGAAACCAGGTGAAATTAATGGAGCGATACTCGAGAGGAGGAAGACCCGCATCCTTAAAATACGAATCGATGGGTCCTGTGAAGACTACCTCATCAGGATTAGGATCCGTGCGAGTCTCCAGGTACTTTTCCCAGGAGCAATTCAACTTTACAGAAATATTAGGGTGGTCCAACATATTCTTCACAAGAGCCGTGTAACCGGCCTTGGGAAGAGCCTGGAACTTGTCCGAAAAATAACGATTGTCAAAATTCGCCCGAATTGGAATTCTCTCCAGAACAGATGGCTCCAATTCGGAGGGTTCCTTTCCCCACTGCTTTACTGTGTAGGGGCGAAAGAGCCTCTCATAAAGTGTTGGCCCCACTCTAGCCAGAGCTACCTCCTCACTATTCTTTGGTTCAGGGGTGAGAACCTGCTGACTACTGAGCCACGTACGCATTTCCTCTTCCGTCTGAATTGCCGTGCCGAGTAGTGAATTCACGGTTGTACAATTCACAGGAATTGGCACGTATATTCCTGAAATATCGGCTACTACGGTGTGATCCCAGCGTTGCCACTTGCCGAAACGGTTCACGTAATTCCAAACTTCCTCGTCGTTCGTGTGAAACAGATGAGCTCCATAACAACTAATCCGAATTCCTGTTTTGAGATCCACCTCGTCATACACATTCCCCCCGATATGAGAACGTTTTTCTATTACCTGTACGTTTGCCCCTGTCGAAGCACATCGTTCGGCAATTGTAGCCCCTGAAAGTCCCGCACCAACTACAAGTATAGTTCGTGCAGGCATTCGCGCTGTATAAAGGGGATAGACAGTTATTCGTCAATATTATACACATTTCCAACTCTGTATAAATAACCATAGTGAGATACGTTTTCGGTTTTATTCTGTTCTTTACGATATTCTTCGTAGTGTTTGAGAATTATATCACCCTTGTACGAAATTCCAGGGAAATAATTCCAAACATCTCCATTCGTATTAGAATAATCAAAATTTCCTACATTGAAATAATCAGGGCCATATTCTTTTGAGAGTATTCTTCCTAATAAACAAGGGCCGGTAATATCAAACATATTTCTTCGGTATAATTGCTTTTTACAGGATTTTACTACATCATCAATACATTTCTTGAAAATTTCGTTGTTTGGGGGCGAAATCATAAATCCATTGTAAAAACATCCACCCTCTGCCCGAGGAGCACCCAAATCCCTAACAAACACCGTCTGATTCTCATCAATTATGTTAATAAGAGGTACAGTTGAATAATATTTTATGTCAAGATAGACACCACCCATCTTATACAAAACACAATATCTCCACAGGTCCGATTTGAATGCGCCGGGCTTTAGGATATAAAAAGCATCAAGAACATCTTTATCGAAATGAGTTTTTATGAATTCGGCGCACTCATCATCCGAATAAAGATAAAAATCAAATTCAGGGTTCATTCCGATAAGCTTATGAATATTTTCCATCATACCCTGTGGAAGCATATGTGAATGCCATGACTCGTAAATTACAAGCGGAACACCGTTACGAACCTGTTCTTCGTTTTTCTTAATTCTCGGAACAAAATGCGGAAATTCATATAGTGGCACTTCTTCTTTTTCTATTGGGCTATATATGTACTGTATTGTGAATATTGTCAAGAGAGCAATAGACACTGTAAATACTTTATTTTTAAAAAGATTGAATATATTCATTCACCTGTTTGTCGCGTAGAATATAAATCTAAATATCTAGTAGTATGAAACAGGCAAGCACAAACGTGATTTCTTTAAGTATGATCACCATTCTTTGGTGGGCTTCAATATGGTATCTTATAGAAGAAACTATCATATACATCTCAGGTAACAAAAAACATCTTAAGGCTGCGATTTGTATCTCAATTATAATGACTATAACCTTTTATTGCTATGTATACCCTGAACATGATATAACGTTTTAGTCGCTGACTTGAGAAAGCCAGTCCAGAGAATCCTCGAGTTCCATTGTATAGAAGTTCTCAAGTTCAGCAAGTTCTAATGTCCGGGCAAGACTTAATGGTGTGTTCCGAGCATTTTTTATGATTTCCAAAACGGTTTGGCACAACTTAACATAGGTTACACAGTCTAGCATTTGGTCTTATGGTATCAGACTACGCGCTTGATTCAAATTTTCATCTTCAAACTCTTCCAGACGGTTCCGTGAAAAAGACACTCGCCCCCTTCAAAAGAGAGGACGTATCTTTATATTTCTTTTTCTACCTGGTTCTTTCTTGTATTTTAGATGCGTCGATTGAGAGGAGAATGGGGAGGCTCCATAAACTGAGCGCGAGGAGCGTTCCAGCACTCGCACTGAATATCATCCGCAGGATTCATACAGCACGTCTGGCGTATGGGAATCAAGGGGGGCATATCGTCGTCTTCTTCATCCACATCAGACAGGTCATCCTCATCCTCTAGATCGCCAGTAGCCGTGGGCACATGAGTCGCCTCATACACCTTCGGCCAGTTCTGAAGCACCTGCACGACAGTCTGGTAGATGGAGTCAATGGGAAAGTCGGCTTTCTTGGCATTGAGTAGTACGGAAGGAAATCCGGGGAAATGGATGCCCGCCGTGTCGAAGGTATCAGAGTCCCACACAAGATTCCTCAGCATGGGCTTAACACGAGCCTTCACCTGGTCTCCGTTGTCCAGATGAACGTAGTCAACGCCCATACCGTTCTCATAAATCATGCGCCAGTCATAGCCAGAATCATCATTCTTGTTGATAAAGATGCGGGTAGTCTGCTTCTGAGTATTCGCAGTACGGGCAATAAAGTGGAACTCCATTGGGGCGTAGGGCATTCTCGTCGTGTGTAATCAAAAATAGGGAGTGTCGCTGTTCAATTTTTATTTCCGGTTTTTTTCCTGGAGCCTCACGTGCTTTGCTGAGAAGGCCCCGTTGCGCTCGTACTTTTCCTTGGCCTTGTCCTTCTTCTTTTTACGCTTCTCGGGTCCGTCCATCTTGCTCGTATCTACAGGGCCTGGGCATCAGCGCCGTTCAAATTTATTTTTTACTTGGGAATACCGTGGTAGGTCTTCATGTTCTCAATCTCGCGCTTCAGCATAGAAATTTCCGTCCGCTGATAAATAATGTGCTCAGTCGCTTTGGAAAGAAGCCACTCGCTCTCCTCCCAAAGTGCCTTGTAATTGACGTCTATGGCTGCCTTGTAGCGCCGGATTGCAGCCTCCATGATAAGATGATCACCTGGAGTGTAATTCTCAGACATAACGGAGGCTACATGATTCATGTACTCGAAATAACTCTTACGAGCATTCTTAATATGCTCCATAATGCCTTTCTGAAAGGAACAGGGAACTCGGCTCATTCAATTTTTAAGACCAGTCAATCACGATGTAGGTATTCATCTTTGAAAACGCAAAGTCTGATGAAACAAGTTCCTCGAGTTTTCCATCTTTTCCATACACCATGGACTTTGACTCCACCCTAGAGTCAGGAAGGCGCTGTCTCAGGGCGTGGAGAATCTCTTCCACATGCTCCGAGTAGAAACTGATATACTCGCTGTAAACCTTACTGACCGACCGCCTCTCGTCAGTATTTTCGGCTACGTCGAGTACCTTCCTGTAGACGGACGTGACAAACGAATCAATGCGCTCGGCATCCTTCAGAGTGAGTTCCTGTTTTGTATCGCTCATCTCAGCCTTGAGACCGTGTAACTGTGCCTTCGTCATAACCGGAGCATTCGTGAAGGGCATTTCTCGCTCTAATCAAAAATCTGGAAAAGTTTCTCTACAAATTTACTTAGGCGCCAAGGCAGCCATTACCGCTTTCTTGGTAGCAACCCATCCGCCTTTAGGAGAAACAGGCAGATGAACCTTTTTTTGAGTTGGAGGGACGTTCTCCTTAGAGGGGGGTACATGGGGGACCATTACACTAGTTACAATAGATGGGTAAGGAGTCATTTCATGCTATAATAATAGTATAGAAATTTTCCAGTTCAATTTTTGTGATCCCATACTTGTTCCCAATCCGAGTCCTCGCCCCAGTCCACAATGATGTAGGGATACGACCCACCATTTTCGCATGTGTCTGTCCGTTTTTTGAATTGTAGCCTCGCCATTTGTCCCAGAAGCCCACCTGAACCCTGTAGAGCAGACAAATCCGCCTGAAGCTTGTCATTTGCCACTTTGAAAGACTCAAGATCCTCCTTATACACATCTTGGTATTCAATAGTTACACAGGCCATCGGTAACGCCCTCTGAAGGGTCGCAATGATACGATATGTATTCTCAATACAGTAGGCTGCGGGTACTTTCTTCACCTTACTACAGTTAATCCCAATCTTCGGCGGGCTGAGGAGCAGGGTATCTTCGTGATACCACGAATACTCAATAATCTGCCTTTCACTTGTGTTTGTAGTCTTTATCACATTACTGTATATTTCCCCGAGGATCTCATTCAAATGTACGTCATCTTGGTAGAGCATTTCTGATTAGGTTTTTGGAGCAGTGGCTTTCAATTTTTTACCGAATCATAAAATTTGAAGAATCACTGAATCTATAGTGATTACTAACACAAAATGGAGTGTACAATCTGTTTTGAGGCTATAACAGAGGATACTGGTGTCGTCAAAATGGCCTGTAAGCACTCCTTTCACTTCTGCTGTCTCGCTACCTGGTTCAGCACCCAGTTTGTCAATACCCAGAAGGAGTCTTGTCCCTGCTGTCGCAAAGAGGCCGGTGAAAAAGAGGGGCTTCCTAAACGGGGTGAAAATGACACAAATCGTAGCTTCGGAGATCTCCTCTGGACAGAAGACGATGCTACTGAAGTAGAAAACATATTCTTAAACATGACCAATCAGCTTCAGCGAAACCTGTCCATTCAAGGCGAAGTTGAAAATATGTTAAGTAGGGGCTCTCAGCGAGACTTAACTACCTCTGACCTTGCCACAGTGGAACGCCTTATGGAAATGATTCGTCAGGAAGAGATAATCGAGGGATAATGGGGGCTTTCCTAGATTTTCATGCGCTTGAAGGCCGTGTGAGTATTCAAAAGCTGAACACAGCCTGTGGTGTTCAACTTTTTAATGCTCTTCAGATGCATTAGGCCCTCATCGGTAATGGTGTCCTGGCGACAGTAACTCATGCGAAGGTTCTCAAGGTTGCCCAGGTACTTGAAGCCGTTGTCCGTGATGTTACGCTGGCCACAGTAGGCCATGTCCAGATTTTTCACATTTGGCATGAAGCGAAAGGCGTAGTCGGACAGCTGCATACAGCCAGCCATGCTAATCGTGTGTAACTTGGTGAGAGGCTGGAAGGCGCGGTCCGTGATGGTGTTCTGGCAGCACTGGTCAATGACAAGGTGCTTCAAGTTAACAAGGTGGGCAAGGCCACGGTTGCTGATGGTGTCCTGCATACAACCCGTCATGTCCAGGCGCTCCAGGCTCTTCAGGTGCTCAAAGGCGGAGTCCGTGATCTGGTCGCAGTGGTTCATCTCCAGCTCCTTCAGATTTGGCACGTGCTGAAATGCGGCGCTGGTGATCTGCTTACAGCCGTGCATGACGAGCCGCTTCACATTTTTCAGGTGAATGAAGTCGGCGTCAAAGATGTCGCGACACCAACTGATGTTCACGCTCTCGTATGCGCTCAGGCGTGGCATCATGTAGTCCTCGAAGTCCTGCTTGAAAGAGATGTTGATGGCCTTCGCCTTGGGAAACTGCTTTTTCCACTCGTATATGCTCAACGAGAGTGTCGTGTCAGGCTCGTTCCACGCAAACTTGCTGACTTCCTCTTCCATCTCCATGCACGTCTTCCGCAGATTGCTGGCGTCCGTCATAGTCAGAAAGCCGAGGATGCCACGGCCCTGCGAGTGCTCCGCTGCGAGCACAGACATGAGAGTGAAACAGGGCTCGTTATTGTACATGGGCTCTACTAGCTTCATTTTGGTTAAGTTTGATCCAATGAAAAAAGTTGTTCAATTTTTTTCCCCATCCCTTTTTCTTTTTTGTTTTTGTTTGTCCCCACCCTTTACAGTACCTGCCCCACAACCGCGGCAGTTGGTGGCGCTACCGGCCGCATCTTGTTCTTCAGCTTCAGCCAGCGGTTCTCAAACACCTTGTTATTATTGTGCTTGCCCGCCGAGCCACCCGTAATCTCGCTCTTCATCTTGGTCCAGGTTTTTGCGTCGCCAAAGAACTGGCGGTAGAAGTCAACTACCACACTGATGGACTCTGTCATTGTCTCGTCAGAGACGGTCGAGACCAGCCCTGAGATGATGGTAGAGAGCATCTTGAAGTCCAGGGTGCGCGCCTCGAGACGCTTCTTCTGCGCAGCACTCTCAACATAAAGAGCCGCCAACTGGCGCTCAATCTCCACGATGCCATCGATGACCTTCTTTGCCTGAACTACCTCCAATTCCGTAGGATCCTCCTGACCCGTAAGCGAAGCCTCCTTCTTGTCCATTGCTTGTCCCAACGCGCCGTTGACCAAGGCGCGCAGTTCCGCCTGGTCCATGTCACGCTTCTTGGAGCCAGGCTTGTGACCCAGCGCGTCAGCCATCAGGTCCTGGAGCTCGTTGCGGATCTTGTCATTGGAAGCAGCCACCATCTCGCCCACGCTGAAGCCCTCCGTCTTTGTGTTGATGAGCTCGTACTCCTTCTTGACAAACTCTTCGGGCACCGAACCACTTTCGTGCGTGTTCACGTGAAAGGTGATGAAAGCATTGCGAATGGCGGTCACGGTCTCGGGGTGGATCTGCTTGAGAGTCGTGAGGTCAAGGCCGGCAATGATCTGAACTTCGTTGTTAAAGAAGGCCTTGATCCACCGGCTACGGTGACCACCCTCGTAGATCACGAGAGGGTTCTCCTTGGTGGGAGTAACATTGCCCTTGGCATCTACAGGACACTTGCCATTCATGTAGCACACGAAGGTGCCACCCGAACGGCGAGCAGCCAGCGTGAGCATGTACTCATCGGGTCCGCCCGCACGAGACTTCACCTCAGCACGGTTCTTCTCCCACTGAATGGCACGTCCGTCGGCCAGCATCGCTGCCACCTCTGCGACAGTGAACTTCATAGGGATCTTCTTGATGCCAGCAGAGAATCGCAACTCCTTATCAAGCTTAGTCAGCGAAACAGCGTGCTTGACCTTCTCGGCGGCGATCTCCTCGGCGGTGTAGGTGCGGGTAGAAGACATTTTGAAGGCTATAAGGCTAGAAGGCTGGAAGGCTTCCTCTCTTGTTAGGTCTACTTGGCTTCCTGGGCTAGGAGCCCGTCAATTTTTTTTTCGGCTGCGGGCCCGCCGTCGAACGCTCTCACGACATAAAATCTCATGTACAACTGCTGTGAAAAATATACTGTATATTGCCCACATTGTTCAATAGGCCCTGAGTTGCTCGGCAAACCGGTTGGACACATAGCTTCGCCAAGTGTTCTCCAGATTTATCACGGCTGCCTGTAAGTCTACAAATACCTTCTCAATAGGATTGTTTGAGTCAGTGAAGTTCTCGGCGATGAGTTTGGCAAGGGCAGCCACCTTCGTCTTAATCTCTCTGAAATATTTCTCGGCAGGGTCCTCGCCGAACTCCTCGCAGATTTTTGCTACATGTGTCTCCCATGACCCATCATCTGTTGTAATAATTTCTTCTTCAGGAGGGGGTGAAACGGGAAGAGGCACGAGAGTTTTACGAAAACAATAGGGTTCCTCCATTTTATTGTAAATAACATCAGAACGTCGGGTCGGTCAATTTTTGGGACGGGAAATTCTCAAAGTTGAAGCACTGACGAAGAGTCAGGTCACTAGAGTTGGCTAGAGGTGGTCCCTGTCTATCGCTCATGTTCTTTGACACGTGGAAGCGAATATAACTGTAATTTGTACTTGACTTTGGATGGCGTTTCATGCTCCACGATGAACTCTCGGAAGAATAGGTGTACTTTGTGTTGACAGTGGGATTGATGATGACAGAAATGCGGGCTTCCTCAACCTTCTCTCGGTGGTAACTTGCCTCTGAGTATTCCTCACCACGACGCAAGCAGACGACGAAGAGGCGCACATTCTTCTCGAGGGTGTCAAGGATCCTGTACCTATGAAAGTAGCCTCGCTTTACAAGTTGTGCCTTCAGTTCATCATACACGGTGCCATTCGCATATCGGACAAGATTATTCACATTTTCCAGCACGAGGAAGTGAGGACGTGTCGTATCCACTACCTCCAGTACCTTCCAGAATGACTCTGTGGGTACGGGCTCTAGAGGCTCGACATGGCTGGAACGCTCAAAGATATAGGTGAAGGGACCGGATGCCTCGAAGGGGTCATTAGATGGCTCAACAGGGTCTGCCTGGATTTCATCGCATGGCTTCACTTGCTCGGTAGTCGGCTCTTGCTGTTGTGGTGGAAGTTCGGCTTCTTGAACAGGCTTGCGCACTTCACCACCAAGAAGCT
>Ga0114963_10002471_pt1 | contig 12651 bp, 11 predicted proteins | sample C_131016_EF_Meta_FD_87019 | JGI IMG/M metagenome (GOLD analysis project Ga0114963, IMG submission 87019) | Freshwater microbial communities from Lake Croche, Canada to study carbon cycling - C_131016_EF_MetaG | ecosystem: Environmental > Aquatic > Freshwater > Lake | place: Lake Croche, Canada...
CAGCGCATTGCAATTGCCCGCGCGCTCACCATGCAGCCCGAGGTCGTCGTGTGCGATGAGTGCGTGAGTGCGCTCGATGTCAGCGTGCAGGCCACCGTGCTAAATCTTCTGCTCGACCTGCAAGCGAGCTTTGGTCTGAGCTACGTCTTCATCAGCCATGATCTGGCGGTGGTCAAATTCATGGCCGACGAGATTCTCGTGCTTCGCGAAGGCAGCATCGTCGAGCGCGGGCCTGCGCATACGGTCTACGCCGCCCCCCAGCATCCGTATACGCAACAACTGCTGGCCGCGATTCCGCGTGGTTTGGCGCGCCGACCGTCTTTGCGATCCGACCCGTCGTCAGCGCTACGCGCCTAAGCCGGCGAACGCTGGCAGCGCGTGCGTACCATCGCATCCTCTGTCACCGAGAGGGCGAGCGATGAGTACCGTTGCAAAAGATTGTCTGGCGCAGTCCTCAATCGAGGACGTGCGTGAATTGGGTTCGTTACAGGAAGAACTGCGTTGTTTGCGCGAGACCTTATCGCGCGTGCAGACGGCCCTTGGTGCCGCCGAGGCGGGGGAGCAGTTGATTCTGGTCGCGCGCCATGCAGCGCTTGCCGAAGAGGAGCTTGCTGAGCTCGACGTCGCGATTCTGGCCGGTTACGAGGTTCCGCGGCGAAAGGCCACCTTGCATTGAGCGGGCGCCACGCGCTCCGGGAACTCGCCGTCTGCGTGCGCTCGGGCGCGCTTTCAGGGTAAGATCCGCGGATTCGAGGAGCGCTGCAACGATCGCCCTGTCCTCGCTCGGTCTGCGCTTGCGCGTTCTTAGAACCCGCAGGCGACGGCGGGTGCGGGAAGCGACGCCAGGCTCGGATACCGTGTTAACGGCGCTCACAATCCGACCGACGACCGTGCGGGATTGTGGGCAATCGCTTTTGTTTGTCCGCGTGCTGGCTGCCGTCGGTCTCCCTTTAATCGTCCCTTTGTGACGTAGGAGAGCGCCGCCATGAATGCACCGACCGACCAAGCCAAGCTGGCCAAACCCCATCTGTTCACCGATTGTCAGATCGCTGACATCGGCCTTGCCGACTGGGGTCGCAAAGAAATCGAAATCGCGCAGACCGAAATGCCCGGGCTGATGGCTCTGCGCACCGAGTATGCGAGCACGCAACCTCTGCGCGGTGCCCGCATCACCGGTTCGCTGCACATGACCATCCAGACCGCGGTTCTGGTGGAGACGCTGCAGGCGCTCGGCGCCGAAGTGCGCTGGGCCTCGTGCAATATTTTTTCGACCCAGGATCACGCGGCGGCTGCCCTGGCCGCGCGCGCTACCCCCGTGTTTGCCATCAAGGGCGAAACGCTGGAGGCCTACTGGGACTACACCCACCGCATTTTTGAGTGGCCAAAAAGCGAGGCCAACCCGCTTGGCACCGCCAACATGATTCTCGACGACGGTGGCGATGCCACCATGTTGTTGCACCTGGGCGCGCGCGCCGCGCACGATCCCCACCTGCTGGATCACCCCGACAGCGAGGAGGCGGCCGCGTTGTTTGCCTCGATTCGCCAGCGCTTGGCGAGTGACCCGGGTTGGTACCAGCGGCAGCTCGACAGCGTCGTTGGCGTGACCGAGGAAACCACGACCGGTGTGCATCGTTTGATCGAGATGAGCCGCAGGGGCGAGCTGAAGTTTCGTGCCATCAATGTGAATGATTCGGTTACCAAGAGCAAATTTGACAATTTGTACGGTTGTCGCGAGTCCTTGGTCGACGGCATCAAGCGGGCGACCGACGTCATGATTGCCGGCAAGGTGGCCGTCGTCGCCGGTTTCGGCGACGTGGGCAAGGGCAGTGCGCAGGCTTTGCGCGCGCTCTCGGCGCAAGTCTGGGTGACCGAAATTGACCCGATCTGCGCCCTGCAGGCGGCAATGGAAGGTTTCAAGGTGGTCGACATGGAGTACGCCGCCGACAAGGCGGACATCTTTGTGACCGCGACCGGCAACAAGGACGTCATCACCCGCGCCCACATGGAGCGGATGAAAAATCAGGCCATCGTTTGCAACATTGGCCACTTTGACAATGAGATCGATATCGCCGCGATCAAGGGTGAAGCGAGCGGCTGTGAGTGGATCAATATCAAGCCGCAGGTCGACCACGTGGTGTTCCCCGACGGCCATCGCATCATCATGCTCGCCGAGGGGCGACTGGTGAACCTTGGCTGTGGGACCGGCCATCCGAGTTTTGTGATGTCGAGTTCGTTCACCAACCAGACGATTGCGCAGATCGAGCTCTGGACGCGACCCGAGCACTACGAAGCGGGTCGTGTGTACGTGCTGCCGAAGCACCTGGACGAAAAGGTGGCGCGTCTGCACTTGCGCCAAATCGGCGCCACGCTCACCGAGCTGAGCCCGATGCAGGCGGCCTACATCGGGGTTGACCCCGCCGGCCCTTACAAGCCGGAGACCTACCGCTACTAAGCCGTCAACACGCGAGCCTTGCGCGAGGCCTCGATGGCGGCCAGCCGGGCCGATGCCGTTCTCGTGGAGCGCGGCCTGGCTGCCTCGCGCACGCTGGCCCAGCGCTTGATCGCCGCCGGCAGCGTGCGTCGCGCCAGTGCCGGCATCGAGCGCTTGGTGGCGCGCCCAAGCGAGCTCGTCGCAAGCCACGAGCGTTTGTTGGTCGACCGTGCGGACCCTCTGTTGCGCTACGTCTCGCGCGGCGGCCTCAAGCTCGAGGGTGCGCTCGCGCGCTTGAGCGCGCTCGTCTCGGGCGCTGCTCCAGACGTCGCGCTGGCGGGCGCGGTCGCCCTCGATGTGGGTCTCTCCACCGGCGGTTTTGCCGATTGTTTGCTGCGCCGTGGCGTCGCGCGCGTGGTCGGGGTCGACGTCGGCCACGGGCAGTTACATCCTTCTTTGCAGGGCGACCCGAGGCTGCATGCGTTTGAGGGTTTGAACGCCCGCGAACTCGACCGGGCTTGCTTGGGCGACGCGATGCCAACGCGCGGGTTTGACCTCGCTACCGTCGATGTGTCCTTCATCGGGCTCGCGGCCGTGCTACCGGCTGTGGTGCCCCTGTTGCGGGCGCAGGCTTGGTTGATCGCGCTGGTCAAGCCACAGTTTGAACTGGGGCCGCAGGCGCGTGACCGCGCTGGGGTGGTGGTCGCGATCGACGAGTACGCCCCCTTGTTGGAGCGTCTGCAGGGCCTCTGCACGTCCCTCGGGCTCCTGGTGATGGACCAATTTGAGAGCCCGCTGCGCGGTGGCGACGGCAACCGGGAATTTTTTTTGATCGCGCGCGCGCCCGAAGGGGCGCGGGTGCAAGACCCGTTAGCACAGGAGGCGAGCGGTGATACCTCTAAGTTTTGAATTCTTTCCACCGAACACCCCGGTCGGTGAGCAGCGCCTGCGCGAGGTGCGCGAGCAACTCGCGGTGTGGGCGCCGCAGTTCTACAGCGTGACGTATGGCGCCGGTGGTGCGACGCGGGCCAAGACCGAATCCACGGTACTCGAGATCGCCGCGGCTGGCTGCACCGTTGCGCCGCACCTCTCGTGCGTGGGCGCGAACCGCGACGGGATTAGCGAGTTGCTCGAAGGATGGCGCGCGCGCGGCATTGATCGCATCGTGGCGCTGCGTGGCGACTTGCCTTCGGGCATGGTGCAAGGCGGCGAGTTTCGCTATGCGGCCGACCTGGTGGCCTTCGTGCGTGAGCGCTTTGGCTCGTGGTTTCACATCGAGGTTGCGGCCTACCCGGAAATGCACCCTCAGGCGCGCAACGCCGAGGCCGATCTCAGCGCGTTTGTGGCCAAGATGAACGCCGGCGCCAACTCGGCGATCACCCAGTTTTTTTATAACGCCGACGCCTATTTCGCCTTTGTCGATGCCGCCCGCGCGCGCGGCGTACAGGCACCCATCGTCCCCGGCGTGATGCCGATTCAGGCGTACTTTAAGGTGGCGCGGTTTGCCGAGTCTTGTGGTGCCGAGATCCCGCGCTGGATCGCCCGGCGCATGGAGGCCTATGGCGACGACGTGGCCTCGGTGCGGTCCTTTGGGCTCGACGTGGTGAGCACGATGTGCGAGCGCTTGCTCGCGGGGGGCGCACCGGCCTTGCACTTTTACACCCTGAATCAAGCCGATTTGTGCGCGCAGGTGCTCTCGCGCCTCTCATCGGCTCCCTCCAGCGCCCCGCGGGCAAGCGCGCTCGCGCCGTGATCAGGTCAACGGCCTTGGCCGGTAGCTCGGCTCGGGGCCGAGGGTGCTGGCCTCGGTGACGATGCAATCGAGCGCGATGTCGTGCGGCTGGGCCACCAATCCACCGAGGCGGCCAATCTCGTGGGCGACCCCGACGCTCGGTCGTGGCCACTGTGCGAGGGTTCGGTCGTAGTAACCGCCGCCGTACCCGAGCCGGCGCCGGTGTGCGTCAAAGCCCAAGCAGGGGATCACCAGCAGGTCAGGGACCACGGGCTCGAAGGGCTCCGGTAGGGCCGCTCCCCAAGGGCCGAGTTGAAGCGTTGTCGGTGAATCCCAAAGGCCAAACTCGAGCGCGCTGGCCGGGCGCGTGCGCGGTAGCGCAAGGCGCCAACCGCGCTGCCAACGGGACTCGTACCAAGGCCGGAGGTCGGGTTCGCCGCGAATCGGCCAATAGACGCCGATCACCGGCGCGCGGGCTGCCTGCGCGCGTTCGAACTCGGGTTCGAGCGGAGTGCCCCGCGCGGGTTCGAGCGTGGGGTCGAGCCTGGGAGCAAGCGCGAGGCTAGGCGCGAGGCTAGGCGTGACGCCAAGCGCGGGATCAAGCGTGGGATCAAGCAGGGCGGCGATGGCCGCGTCCAGGCGCGCGGCGAGGGCCCGATCGGCGTGCGCGCGTTGGGCTTGGGGTCCCGTTTCGCGCTGCACCAAAAGCTGCTTGCGGGCTTGCCCGCGAGCCATTGGTTCGACCTTCGAACATGCTAGATTGCCGGGCGCCACGTGCCTTCCTGACCGAGTGTTGTCCGCCATGATCGTATCCCTGAACGGATTTCCCAAGTCTGGTTCGCGCCTGCCCGTGCGCTCCCGCTGGGCGCCGATCGCTGCCTTGCGCGCGCGCTGGTCGCAGAGCATTCTGTTGCTCCTGGCGCTTAGTCTTCCGCTGGCCTCTGTAGGGGCTCCCGCGGCGCCGGCGCCGTCCAAAAAGGCGCCGCAGGCGCGCGCACCTGCGACCGCGAAGGGTAGCAAGACGCAACCCGTCGCGAGCCAACGCAAACCAAGCGCAGTGGCGGCGGCGAAGCCCGCGGGCAGTAAGCGCGCCGTCGGCGCCGCTGCGAAACCCCCGGCGCGCGCCGCCCAGCCTTCCGCGCAGCGTTCCGCCCAGCCGTCCGGGCAGGCGGTGGGGGCGACCGCGTCCGCGACCCCGTCGCGCCGGCGCTTGGGGCGTGCGGGTGTGGGTGCGGCGGCTGCAGTGGGTGCCGCGGCGGCGGCGGCCAGTGCGACGACCCCGGCCGCCAGTGGGAACGCTCAAGCCGGGGCGCCGCCGAGTCCAGCGCCAGGGGCCGTGCCCGAGGCGGGTGCGCCGGTCAGCGCAGGGGCGTCGACCCCTGCGTCCCCACCGATCGGACCGAGTGCCCCGACGCTGCCGATGGTCGGGTCAGCGCCCGCCAGTGCGTCTGCCAGCCCGCCACCGCCGGCGCCGCTCAGGGCGGCGCGCGCGCAGTTGCCGAGCGCGCCGGGCGACGATTGGGTGGTCCAAGCACGCAACGCGTTTGCCGCCAACGATAGCGTCCGCGTGGCCGCGGCAGCGGCTTCGCTTGAGAGCACGCATCCGCTGCGCCCACAGGTCGAGGCGTGGCGCTTGCGTCTGCAAATTAACGAGGCACGCGTTGACGCCGACACGCCCGTGCGCGCGTTTTTGGAGCGCTTTAACGGCACGCTTGCGGCGGAGGGCGTACGACGCGATTGGTTGTTGAGTCTCGCCCGCCGGGGCCTTTGGACCGAGTTCGAACAGCAGTACGCGCGTTTGCCCGTGCGTGCCGAAGACCCTCAGCCCGCCTGTGCGGACGCGCGTCGGCGCGCCCTGGTGGGGGATCCGATTGCCCTGACTGCCGCCCGTGAGGCCTTGCCGATGGGTCGCGAGTTGGGGGAGTTTTGTGCGCTCCTGCTCGAGCAACTGGCCGGTCAGGGCGCCTTGTCGCAGGGTGACCTCTGGCGCCGATTGTTGGCGGCCGTCGATGGCGGCGCGCTGGGCGCCGTACGCAAATTCGCCGGCCTGCTGCCCGCGCTGGACGACGCGCGCGCGCTCAGCGCTGCGCTCGAGCAACCGCAAGCCGAAGTGCTGGTGGCGCCCAATGCCAATTTCCGCGAGCTGGTGGTGATCGCACTCGCCCGCCAAGCCCGCTCGGATCCGGTCGCAGCGGCCGAGCGATTGCGTCGCTACGGGCCGCGTCTCGCGGATGAGGACCGCGCGTGGGTCTGGGCCGAGGTCGCTGCGGCGGGCGCGCGCAAGCTTCATCCGGAGGCCGCCGAATGGGCGCGCCAGGGCGCGATCGTGGCCGGGGCCGGGGTTGCGCTTGGCACCGTGTCCGACGACACCCTGGCTTGGATCGCCCGCGCCGGGCTGCGCAGTCGGGATTGGAAGCTGGTGCGCGGCGCCATCGAACGGATGTCAGAACTCGGTCGTACCGACCCCACCTGGCGCTACTGGTGGGCCAAAGCCGCCCTCGCCGAGGGTCGCACCGAAGAGGCTCAGTTGCAGCTGCGGGCGATTGCCGGGCCGTGGAGTTTTTATGCCTTGTTGGCGGCGGAAGAAATCGGTCTCGCGCAGTCGATCTCGACGCGCCCGATGACCTTTAGCGACGACGAAATGGCGGAAGTGCTGGCCACCGGTGGGGTCGTGCGGGCGCTCAAGTTCGCCGATCTGGGTTTGCGCGCCGAATCGGTGAAAGAAATGGCGTTTACCGTGCGCAGCCTCAGCGATCGGCAGATTCTGGCGCTGGCGGAAGCGTTGCGGCGACGTGGCCTGCACGACCGTTCGATCGCGGTCGCCGAACGCACCGTCAATAGCCACGACGCGAGCTTGCGTTTTCCAACGCCGTATCGCGACCCGCTGAGCGAGGCCGCGCGCGCGCAGGAGCTCGAACCCGCCTACGTCTATGGGCTCGTGCGCCAGGAGTCGCGCTTTCTGGCCGACGCCCGATCCGGCGTTGGGGCTGCGGGTCTCATGCAGCTGATGCCGGCGACGGCTAAATGGGTTGCCCGCAAGGTCGGCGAGTCGGGCTATTCGCCCGCGCGTATCCAGGAGCCCGAACTGAACCTGCGTTTTGGTTCGTTTTATTTGCGCCGCGTACTCGACGAGCTCGACGGTTCGCAGATGCTCGCCGCCGCCGCTTACAACGCCGGTCCCGGGCGGCCAAAAGCGTGGCGAGCGTCGCTCTCGCAATCGATCGAAGGCGCAGCGTTTGCCGAGTCGATCCCGTTTACGGAAACGCGTGATTACGTCAAAAAAGTGCTTGCCAACGCGGTGGTGTACGCTGCAGTGCTCGACCCGGCAACGGCGCAGCGCTTGCCGTCCCTGAAAGCGCGCTTGGGCCAGGTTGCGCCGCGCGCCGCTGTTCCGGGCGAAGCCCCCTAGATTGCCCAGCGGCTTGAGCTACGGAGCAGGATTGTTATGCGCCATCGAAGAATTGTGATTCTCGGAGGGACCGGCTTCATTGGCCGTCATTTGGCGGCCCGTCTCGTCGCCCGCGGCGCCCACGTGGTGGTGCCCACGCGCCGCAGCGAACATGCGCGCGACCTGAAATTCCTCCCGACCCTCGAAGCTCTGCAGGCTGATCTGCACGACAGCGCCAGCTTCACACGCGTGCTGGCGGGCAGTGACGCCGTGGTCAATCTGATTGGAATTTTGCACGGTGGGCGCGGGATACCTTACGGGGAAGGCTTTGCGCGGGCCCATGTGGCCTTGCCGCGGCGTCTGGTGGAAGCGATGGGGCGGGCGCAGGTGAACCGGCTGGTGCATGTGAGCGCGCTCGGGGTGCAGCTCGAGCAGACCGGCCCGTCGATGTACTTGCGCTCGAAGGCCGATGGCGAGCGCGCGGTCGAGCAATCCTTGGTCGACTGGACGATTTTTCGACCTTCGGTGGTATTCGGTCCCGACGACCGCTTTCTCAATTTGTTTGCGCAGTTGCAAGCGCTAGCGCCGCTGGTCCCGCTGGCCGGCGCGCGTTGCCGCTTTCAGCCCGTGTATGTCGACGACGTGGTGTCGGCGATCGTCGCGGCGCTGGAGGATTCGAGCTCGATCGGGCAAACGATTGAGCTCGCCGGACCCGAGGTGTTCACCTTGGCCCAGCTGGTCGGCTGGGTCGGTCGTGTCAGTGGCCACCCGCGCCCGATTTTGGCGCTGCCCGATCTTTGGGCGCGCCTACAGGCTTGGGTATTCGAGCATTTGCCAGGGCCCCCCTTGATCTCGCGCGACAACCTCGATTCGATGCGGGTTGATAACGTAGCCAGCGGACGCGTTCCCTGCTTTCCGCCCACGCTCGGGGTTGTGCCGCAGGCGCTCTCGGCGCTGGCGCCGACGTGGCTGGCCCCGCAGGTGGCGGCGCGCCACGGCGCCGGGCAGTTTATTCGGCTGCGGGACCGGGGCCACGGATGAGGGAGGCGAGCGCCGCCGAGGCTGTCGCAGCACGGGGCGTGGCGCTGCCTCCCGAGGCGCAGTGCTACCTCGTGGGCGGGGCCGTGCGCGATGCTCTGCTGGGGCTCCCCGGTGCCGATCGCGACTGGGTGGTGGTTGGCAGTACTGCGCCGGCGATGCTGGCTGCGGGATTTAAGTCGGTAGGCCAGGACTTTCCAGTTTTTTTGCATCCGCAGAGTGGCGAGGAATACGCGCTTGCCCGCGTCGAGCGCAAGACCGCGGCCGGTTATCGTGGCTTTGTGGTCGAGGCGACTGCGAGCGTGCGGCTCGAGGACGATTTGGCGCGGCGCGACCTCACCATCAACGCGATGGCACGCAGCCCGCAAGGCGAATTGATCGATCCGTTTGGTGGCCAGCAGGACCTGCAGGCGCGCGTGTTGCGCCACGTCGGGCCGGCCTTCGTCGAAGACCCCGTGCGCATTTTGCGGCTGGCCCGATTCGCTGCGCGTTTCGCCGACTTTAGCGTGGCCCCTGCCACGATGGCCTTGATGGCCGAGATGGTCGCTGCCGGCGAGGTCGACGCGCTGGTGCCCGAGCGCGTCTGGCAGGAGCTCGCGCGCGGCTTGATGGCGCAAAAACCCTCGCGTATGTTCGAGGTTTTGCGCGCCTGCGGTGCGCTTGCGCGCTTGCTGCCCGAGCTCGATTGTCTTTGGGGCGTTCCGCAGCCCGCCCAGCATCACCCAGAAATCGATACCGGGGTGCACGTGATGTTGGTGCTCGATGAGGCCGCTCGCAGCGGCGAGCCCCTCGAAGTGCGTTGGGCGGCCTTGATGCACGATTTGGGCAAGGGCACGACCCCACCCGAGTCCTGGCCGCGCCACCACGGCCATGAGGCACGTTCGGTCGAGCTCGCCGACGCGGTGGCCCAGCGCCTGCGGGTTCCCGCCGAGGCCAGACGACTCGCGAGCCTGGTCGCCCGGGAGCATGGTTTGGTTCATCGAGCGGCCGAATTGCGCGCGGAAACGGTGCTGGCCTTGATCGAACGCTGCGACGGTTTGCGCCGCCCGCTGCGCTTTCGACAGCTGCTTGCTGCGTGTGCATGCGATGCCCGAGGCCGTACCGGTTTTGAGCACCGGGCTTACCCCCAGGCGCAGCGCTTCGAGCGTGCGCTGGCTGCTATGCAAGGCGTCGATGGCGGTGCGGTTGCGCAGGCCGTGCGCGAACGCGCGGGCACGGGCACCGCCCTCGCGGAGCCGATCCGCCTTGCGCTCCAGCAGGCACGCTTGGCCGCGATCGTAGCCGCTGAAGCAGCCGGCACGGAGCCAGCGCCACTCGCGTTGGCTGCGCTAGCCACCCCTTCGAGACCGGCATCGGGGGCCCTCTGCGTCCCGCTCACGCCATGAGGGTGCCCGCAGCCCAGGTCGTAGCGCGCGCGGCGGCCGCTGTCGCCGTCGGTGCGCAGCGTGCCGGGTGGCAATTTGCGTTGCTTGCGGCCTTAGGTGCCTGCGCAAGCGTACCGGCGCCTGCGCCTTCTTTACCCTCGGCACCCGCACCCTCGGCACCACGATTACCGTCCGCGTCCTTGGCAGCCCCCGCGGCGTCGACTTCGGTTGCACCCCTGGCGTCTCCCTCACGCGGTGTTGCCCTGACCCCGTTTAGCGCGGCTGCCGAAGGCGCGCAGCTGCCCGGCCAATGGGAGCCCTACCTACTCGGCTCGAGTAAAAAACCGACGCACTGGCGCGTCGCGCGAACGCAGGCCGCGCATGCGCTTGAGGATCTGGTTTCAGCGCCGCGCGGGCCCCTGCAAACGGTGGGGGCAGCGCACGCCGAGCCTGCGTTGCTGATTGCGCGGGTCGAGGTAGCGCCTGCGCAAGCGGTGGCGCAGCCGCCGCTTGCGCTCGTTGGCGACGCGGATCGCTCGGCATCGGGCGTTGCCCACCCGATCGGGCGGCACCTGCGAGCCGGCGAGCGCCTGCGTTGGAGCTGGCGGATCGACCTAGCCCCGCGCGACCCCGATCCGGGTGATCGCACCCGTGAGGACAGTGCAATGCGGGTCGCGCTTTCGTTTCATGGCGATCGCTCGAAAATGCCGGCGCGCGATCTGATGTTGTCCGAGCTGGCCCAAGTGATCACGGGGAAAGAGATCCCCTACGCGACCCTGGTTTATGTGTGGGCGCCGGAGCGCGAACTCGGCGAGATCGTGATCGATCCAAGAACAAGTCGGGTGCGCTCGATTGTGGTGGCGAATCAAGCCACACCCTTGCGCACCTGGTTACGCAGCGAGCGCGACGTGGCGGCGGATTTTGCGGCGGCGTTTGGCGAGGCGCCAGCGCATCTGCATGGCATCGCCCTCTTTGTCGATGCGGACCATACCGATTCGAGGGCGATTGGCTGGTACGGTGACCTGGAGCTGGACTAGGCGCCTGGCGATCTCGCCGAGCTAGTCGCGACATCCGCGTGCGTCAAACCCGCTCAGAGCAAACGCCCGATGCCCGCCGCGATCAGGCTCAAAATGATCGTCGAACCGATCGGTAGGGTGAATTCGCGGCCGCGGATGTGCCAACGCAGGTCCCCCGGTAAGCGCCCGATGCCAAAGCGGCGCAGCACCGGTAGCAAGCCCGAGAACAGCATCAGTGCCAGCAGCGTAACGATGAGCCAGCGAATCATGGGGTCGGCGTGAGCATCATCGATCGGTCGCCGCGCACAAAGCCCAGGGGCGTGCTCTGGGTACGGTGAGCCGGATCGGCAAACGCAATCACTTTAAAGAGTTCGCCCATCTCCGCTTCCGAGAGCAGCAGTTGAACCGCGCTCCGTTGCGCTGCGCTGGGCGTGCTGGCTACGAGTGCTTCAAGGATTCCACAATTGAGTAAAAAGCGCGCCTGGCTGGTGTAGCCGATCAGTTCGAGCCCGCCGGCGCTTGCCGCGCGAGCAATGGCGGTGAAGTCCACGTGAGCGGTGATGTCGCGCTGGCCGACTTCGAGCAGCGGGTTCGGGTCGCTGCGGTGGCCACGGTGGCACATCAGCGTGCCGCTGTGGCGGGCGCGGTGATAAAACTCGGGCCGCGGAAAGCCATAGTCGAGCACGAGCAGAACGCCCTGGCGCAGCCGCTCGGCGATCGTCCGTACCCAGGCGCTAGCCTGTTCGGGCCACTCGCTTTGGTAGGTGCGGGCATCGCTGAGCGACCACCCCGCCTCCGTAAGTGCCTGCGCAACGCCCCCGGCGAGGTCCTCGTCGGCAGCGCGATCGGCCCAGACCAATTGACTGTTGGCGTCGAGCGCGACGCCACGCTCTTGCACGGCGCCCCGATCGCCAACAAAGAGCCGCACGGGCATCGCATCGAGGAGTTCATTGGCGAGCACGACGCCTTCGAGGCGGGTGGGCAATTGCGGCAGCCACTGCACGCAGGGCAGCAGTTCGGGCACTTCGCGCGCGAGGGTGGCGTGTTGGCGCGCGCGCAGCTGGGCTGAGACTTCGACGATGCGATAGCGCTGGAGCGGCTTGCCGCACTGGGCAAAGTGCAGAAGCAAATCGGCGGCGAGCTGGCCACTACCGGCGCCAAACTCGATGACTTCGCGCGCCACGTCTTCAAACCACTCGTCGAGTTGGCGCGCGAGCGCCCCGGCGAAGAAGCGGGAGAGTTCGGGCGCGGTGATGAAGTCGCCGCCTGCGGTGAGGCTGCCGATCGGGTTGGCCTGCTCGTAGTAGCCCACGCCAGGGGCATACAGCGCGAGCGCCATAAACTGGTCGAACGGAATCCAGCCGCCCGCGCGCGCAATCGTTTCGGCAAGGTGATCGTGACAACTCCGCATGGCGCCGATTGTAGGGTGCAAAGCCTGGGCTACACTCAGGCGCCGTGCACGCTGGTCATCCCAGGGTGCGCGCCCGAACGCGGGTTAGCGGTGATGAAGCTCGCCCGTCCTTTCATGGTCTTCTCGAACGTGCGTTGTGGATTCTTCTGACCGATCGCCTCCGATAACGGATTCTGCTGCGCCGGCGTCGCGCCCACTCGCGCTGGTGACGGGGGGCGCGCGTCGCCTGGGGCGGGCGATCGCGCTCGGGCTTGCGCAGGCGGGCTGGGAC
>Ga0114963_10002472_pt1 | contig 12649 bp, 14 predicted proteins | sample C_131016_EF_Meta_FD_87019 | JGI IMG/M metagenome (GOLD analysis project Ga0114963, IMG submission 87019) | Freshwater microbial communities from Lake Croche, Canada to study carbon cycling - C_131016_EF_MetaG | ecosystem: Environmental > Aquatic > Freshwater > Lake | place: Lake Croche, Canada...
GATACTGTTGCTGTTGCTGTTGCTGTTGCTGCTGCTGAGGCGGACCTCCTAACCACGACGGCGCAGTAATGTTGATGGATGGCATGAAACTGGTTGTGTTCGTAGACCCTGTAGTGCTCACATCCACCGAGTTAGAAACAGGGGCAGGTGCTTGGATAGTAGATTGGGGAGATAGAACGGACTCGGGAGATTGGGGTTGGGGTTGTGCGGGCACTTGTTCTTCCACGACAGGTTCCTCGTCAAACATATTGCCCACGAAGAACGTCCCGATGCTCCCTAATATAAGTGGAACTCCGTATAACATTGCCATCCTTCACGCTTATTTATCCCCCTTATATTTCATATTTTAGAATAACGGAATGCAGCATCTCGTTGCTGGAACACTATCGCGCGTCGAAAACAACCTTATTTGGGTCAAGTCTGTGCGTGATGCCGTATTCGCATGGTGGATGAACGCGGTCGTTCTTGTGGTCGTTTTAGGTTCATTCGGGTTCTTCTTGTATTCAAGTTACGGAACTGCAGTTCCAGAAGAGTTGCAGCGGATTCCTTTCCAGCCTAGGTTGTGGAATAACGCGGTGAGAAATGTCCCGCTAACAGAATATGGACAACTTCCTCAAACTGAAACTGGAGATGGTATACAGGGGTTTGGCGCCAGAGGAGGCGCGAACACGCTTTGGTGAATTGAAGGAGGCAAACATTCCTCCTGCAAAACCCGTAAAACGCAAACTACGATTTCCTGCTGCTAAGAAGTAAAGGATGCCGTCTGCAGCATCATACACGAACAAGTTGCGATTCAATACGGAGGCAAGAAATACAAAAATTCAGTATCCGGGCGGAGTGTCGACGACGTTCCGTCCGAACCTGCCTGCAATGTGCACAAATTTCAACACAACTATAACTACGACCAACAACGGCATAATGTCTACTATTGCAGGGACTGGAGTAAGAGGGTATAGCGGAGACAATGGACCAGCAACAAACGCACAACTTAATAGACCATGGGGTTTAGCAGTTGATTCTATTGGAAATATATACATTGCTGATCGAATCAATAACCGCGTAAGGAGAGTATCTGTTGACGGACAAATAACAACAATTGCAGGAACTGGAATTGCTGGGTATAGCGGAGACACTGGACCCGCAATCAACGCACAACTTGACGGACCATGGAATTTAGCATTCGATTCTTCCGGAAACTTATACGTTTCTGACCTTAACAATCAACGTGTTCGAAAAATAAACGTTAATGGAATAATTTCTACTATCGCAGGGACTGGAGTTGCAGGGTATAACGCAGATGGAATCCAAGCAACAACTGCAGACCTTAATACTCCTTGGGGGTTAGCAGTAGATTCTAGTGGAAACGTATATGTTGCTGATTCTGACAATCATCGCATTCGAAAGGTAACCGTAGGAGGAATAATTTCTACTATAGCAGGGACTGGAGTTGCAGGGTATAACGCAGATGGAATCCAAGCAACAACTGCACAACTTAATACTCCTTCTGGTGTCACATTAGATTCTTCTGGAAACGTCTATATTGTTGACAGGTCTAATCATCGCGTAAGGAAAGTCGCAATTAATGGAATAATTTCCACTATCGCAGGGAATGGACGGGCAGGATATAGCGGAGACGGAGTGATTGCAACAGATGTAAGAGTTAATTACCCAACTAGCATAGCATTAGATTCTACCGGAAACGTATACATTGCTGATAGTAGTAATCAGCGCGTAAGGAAAGTAACACTTGATGGAATCATCTCCACTATCGCAGGGAATGGACAGGCAGGATATAGCGGAGACGGAGCACTCGCAACACAAGCAAGACTTAATACTCCCTCTGGCATAGCACTTGATTTTCTTGGAAACTTATACTTCTGTGAAGTTTTCAATGACATTGCTCGGAAAGTAACATACACTACAACTGTATTGCCTATATACACACCACCGTGGTTCACACCTCTAGATTATTCGGTCCCGTGTAATTGTAGTGCTTCTAAGTTCATTGCATGTCCGGCTTGCAAAATACAAACCACCATTTACGATGATTCTGCTCCCGACGGGTCTCTATGCATAATAGACGGTAATGGAGTTGTCGTTCTCGATGGAAACGTATAATGTCAGAGTAGAATAAATGTCGTGTAACACCACACAGCAGGCGCGATTCCAGTTAAGGCGTGGAGACCAGACATATTGGAATACAAACGCAGGAACTATTCCTCTTGCCGGAGAACCGTGTTATAATATCACTACGAATCAACTGAAAATAGGGAATGGATCTGATACGTGGGGCAATTTAACGTATATCAACGTCGCAGGACCTGTAGGGACTTATACAACGCTCAACCCGTCGTTTGCTATCAATTCAACTGCAACTCTAACTGCAGGGTTGAATATATTCACTATTTCTCCTGCAATGTCAATCTCACCAATTGCCGCATCTGCCGTTATTTTTGGTGGAACAGTAGCTGCGCCACTAGTAGCAAACATCCGATACTACGTTCTATCCTCTCCGAATATAAGTTCCATTCGACTTTCACCTACAATCGGCGGAACCAACATAGTTCTTGTAACCGGAGCTTCAAACAAGGCGGGCGCGAATATTACAATTACCGGCGGAGATGCTTCCCAGTTCATCACGTCTTTGGGACTGAATCAAGCACTCTGGTTTACGAGTGTAAGTGATACAGGTCTTTCTACAACCACTCTATACTACCTGCGAGCATTGCCAGTTCCATATAGCGGGAGCAGTGCTACCATACAAGTATCAACGTCCTTTGGTGGTCCTGTAGTGGGTTAAAGCGGAATACTGTCTCTGTATATAAATAACATGTCTTCGTTCTTGAATACGGCGCAAGCATTCACATTGAATTCTGTCGGCGATTCTATTATCACGACAGAATCCCTTACGATGGCTGGCGGAATTTACTTGAAGATTCGCATGCCTGTCACCAATGTAGATTATTCGGCAACGGTTGGAATTCGCTCGAGGGAATACGGTGCGATTTATAGTTATTACCTCAAGTTTGAGTATTTGGAGTCAGTAGGAAGACTAGTCGCAAGTATTTACTACCCACCAAAGAATGGTCTAAGTCCATCCATTCCGTATGCCATCAACGGAGTTATTCTTTATGAACCGTATGAACCTGGCGACCTCTTCACGATGTATTTCGACCAAAATAATTTTGCTGTTACCCGAAACGACTTGGAAATATATACTCGCCTAGTATCGTATTATTTCGGTTCCTACCAGTTTTACGCCGAACTCTTAACTGGCGGTCCCGGAATTGAGTTTACGGACGTATTGTTTAATCCGACAGGACATCCTGGAAAGGACGGCGCATTTATTACTACGATTACCACTATAGATACGGACGGAAGCACCGGTGAAGCACAATTTAACGGCGCAACGAGCAGTCGCGTGTTGACACCTATATCCTTCCGCACATTGGGAAATTCAGGCGGGTATTCGTTAGGAGTGCGGTCTGTAGAGTCTCTTTCGGCAGACTTACAAGGTATTGCCTTCCAGTTCACGCCGTATACTCCCATCGGTGGTAACTCTGAGTCTGGTTACTCGCCTGACGGTTATACGATAGGACTTTCGCGTCAATACAATGACCCTATTTATCCAGATACTCCTACGCCCGATATTACGAATCTCGATTATTCCTTTATCGTTCAATATAATCTCTATAACATCTATTCTCCGCCGGGAACTACACTTACGCAAGTCAATTACGACGGAACATACTCTAGCACCGATATATTCTCGATTACAATTGATGGAGTGACTGTCCGTTATTACAAGAACGGCATTCTTATTGCGTATACTCCTTATGTTCCTAACCCTCAGAACGGAAGGGTTCACGATTTATTCACGATGCGCTGTCAAGTGTATAATGACTATTATGCCGGACCTTACGATGTAACGAACGTGAAGTTCTACTCTACCGGCAAAATTGGTGCTCTTGGTCCAACATTTACGACTCTGACAGCATCTAGTACGTTATCGCAAGTTACGGATTCTCAGACGTTCGTATTATCAAATTACCCCAGTGAATCCGTATATACGTTGGAATCGTTCGATCCTACGACGGAAGGAATATTCTTACAAAGCACACTTCCCGTCTTATCTGGGAATGACAAAATTGACATTCGTTTGGAAGATGTGCTTGGAACTCTAAAGGCAAAAATTGTTTTGGAAGGAATAACTTCTATTGCTGAATGGAGTTCAGGAACGCCATATGCGTTGGGAGACACTGTGCTGTATGCTGGCATTGCTTACATGTCGTTATCTGCTGCGAATGAGGGAAACACGCCATCCACGGAACCTACGTTCTGGAGTCCAGCAGCAAACGGAACTGTATATAATAGCACAAATGACCGAGTAGTGGGACCTGTTGCGTATAACGCTTCTACAACAGACACATCGAACTTGAGTGTGTATTTGGACGGAACCAATGCGTATTTTAGACTCGGAGGAACCACTATCGCGACGGTTCCTTATTCGGGAAGTCAGTCCCTGCGTGCGAGGACAATCGTTACGCAAACTCCGAACAATACGCAGTTGTATACGTTTACAGGGTTTCGATTATATCCTACTGGACGGAAAGGCACTATTGGTCCATCCGGTCCATCCGGCGGTCCATCGGGTCCATCGGGTCCATCGGGTCCATCGGGTCCGTTGGGTCCATCAGGTCCATCGGGCGTCTCGGGACTCCAGCAAACCGGCGGCGTTCTTCGAGTAGACGATGTGTATGGAAATGATACTACCGCGAACGCAAACTCGCCGTATTACACGTATCCCTTCAAGACTGTTGAAGCCGCAATTGCAAAAGCAAGTTCTGGCAATACAATTCATATTTTTCCAGGGACATACAATCTAGCTGCCGGAATCACGGTTCCATCCGGAGTGTCCATGCGTGGCACAAGTCTACAAACGACAACCCTCCAGATGCTGAATGTGTCAACAGACAAGACTCTTCTCACGATGGGAACGAATACGAGGGTGGAAGACCTTACGTTGAAACTCACATCTGCGACGAATGGCGTGAACCTAAAAGGAATTGAATTTCCATTAACGACCTCGGTGACAGGCAAACTGAGAACGTGCGTGCTTACGGTAGATAATAGCACTGTAAGTGTCGGGTCATCAAGCAACGTCTATGGTGTTGTTTCGTCGGGGACTGGAACGCTAGGAAGCGGGTCGTTCTCATTCAATTCTCTGAAGGGGTCTACAATTACTGTCAACTCTAACGGTGCTGGTCTGAAGCGCGGAATTCTCGTGAATGGGGGAAACGTCATCTCTACTCGTGATTTGAACATTTACGTGTCAGGACCTACCGATACGGCATCTACAGGTTCGTATGTGGGCGTAGAAACCAACGCTTCTGGCGCAATGATTCAGATGCGTTCCACTACCATAGGAACTGTGCCTCCGGCAGCAGGCGGGCAAGCGTATACTTCTTCTGATATTCTACAAACCACGCCTTCTACGGTGGCAGACCCAACATACTTGGCGAGTCCTGGCATTCAAGTTGGACCTGGAACCGATTTAGTCACGAAGTCGGCAGGTGGAAAGGGGTTCTCGACGTTCGTATATCCGACAACGGTGTATTTTGGACTCAGAGGTTCTCTTACAGGTTTGACATCGGGGTTCATGTGGCCCGGAACACAAGCTGTTACCGCGAGCATATTCCCTGACGCGTCAGGAATATTGGGAACTACATATCTCAATGTGACAAACATCGGCGGAGGAGGGGGTGCTTCCAACGACATTACAGTCAACACGACGGCAGGTCTTGCTGTCGGAATGCCTATCGTCTTCTCTGGAACCGCCGGAAATATCGTCGCAGGGACCGTATACTATATCTACGATTTCCGAAATTCCACCAACATACGTGTCTCTGCAACCCAATATGGCGGAATCTTCACATTGACTGGAAACACTGGAGTGGCATATACGGCCACCGCATATCCCAACGTAATCACCTATGCGACATTCTGTGATTCTGGAAACAAAATTGCTGTTTCAAGCACTACAGATCTTATTGTAGGTCTGCCCGTCGTATTCGCAACATCGTTCGGGAATATAGTTGCAGGAACCGTGTATTACATTGCGTCCGTTAACGTTGGAACCAGCATCACTATTTCTGCCTCGGTCACGCTGACTCCAGTATTTACTACGGGAATATACACGCCTTCTTCTGCCATCGGCGTTACCGAATATACGACAACTACCCGTGTTTCCGCAACGAATAACGCCACTCCTGGAAATATCACGGTAGGAAATACGGCAGGACTTACAGTAGGAATGCCGGTCGTGTTCAAATCTTCGTTTGGTGGAATTACTGGAGGACAAGTATACTATATCTCCAACATCAATTCAACTACCGTATTCCAAGTCTCAACGACGCTTGGAGGAACTGGAGTTACAACGACAACTACGAGCGGGTTGACTGTGGAAGCCTACATATCCACAATATCATCTTCTCCAGGATACTACAGAATCCAGCAACCGTGTATCTTGAATGGACTGAACTGTTCTCTTTCGATTCCTGCCTCTGCTTCTGGAGGAACAGATACGTTGACTGTCAGTGTGTTCAGGACTCCAGCCTCTGCAAATCTACAGAGAGGAATATCTGCCGTGCCGTTCTTCACCAAGACGTTCAATGCTGGACCAATAGATTATGGGTATTACGATACGTCTCAGAACCTTGGAGTAGGAGACAGAATACACGTGTATGTGAGTGGAACTCCAACGAATACCGCCCACGATTTGACGGTCCAAGTCGACATGTTCTAATTTCCTGCTATTAAAGCAATATGTTTGCCATCGAGTGGATATTCGTCGGCGTTATTGTGGGTCTTTTACTGGTTTCCTTCATTGATCCTCCAGCGCGCGCCGACATGCAGTTGCCAACTCCGTTCACAAAGTCCGTGTTCCGGACTCCTACAGGATGTGTTCGGTTCAAGACGCAAGAAGTTTCGTGCTCGGACGACGCAACCTCTTTGAATTTCGTCGCGTCTTCACACAAATAGGATGTTCGTCCCCCAAATCACGAAACTCCTACATAATCCTCACAGCATAAAAGTCCTTTCGTTCATTGTGGGGTTCGGACTCGCCATCCTGATTTTCCATAAACCGTTTGAGACCCAACTTGGACTTGGCGTATCTGTAAAAGATGTTGAAGAACATACAATCCAGTCGGACGGGAAGTGCTACAAGTATCGCGCAGAAGATGCCGAGTGCGAAGTCTCTGACTCTAAATAAACATGTCAGACGGAGCAACGGATCTGAGTTCTCTTCTTGGTGGCGGACCCGTTCAGTCCCCTGCTTTTGCCCCGATGGTTACGGGCGGAGGTGACCCTTTTATTTCGCCTCAACCCTCCAATCAACCCGCAATGACTCTCAAGAGCAATGACGCGAGTTTTTACATGGTGTATCGCGCAGTGAAAAATCTTCTGACGTACATTTCGTTCTTCCTTGCCGCGGTCGTGATTTCTCTGCCTGCGCCTCGCCACCTGTTCCTCCAGTATATTCCGAACACGTATACCTCTGGCGGTGTGGTGTCTTATATGGGTGCCGGAATTCTCGGTCTTATTGCCGTTGCGATTTCTTACATTCTCAGCACGCTCTTTAACGTGCTTGTTTAGGACGAATACACATACTTTCTCAATCCATACTGCTTCATACACTTTTGAAGGAACATCTCGCAGTCCTCACACGGTTTCGAGTTTCTGATTTCTCCACTTTTATTCAGACGAACAACTTCTAGCGTACATCCGTTCAGTTGTGAAATATCTCCAAGACGTTTCACAACTGCTCGTTCCGCGTGCATACTATGGTCGGACCACCCTGAACCTCGGCATCGTGTTCCAAGAACGTTCCTTGCTTCCGCAAGAACCTTATTCCTACGTCGTATTGTCGCGACATGAAACTCCGTATTGTGAACCTTCATAAAGTCCATCATTCTGGAATTACATCCCCATCTGTTCGGTGAAACAATCCGTTTTAAAACACCCGGCATTATAGATACAATGAGTCACCTATCCGACATCTGGTCGACGGCACGACGGTATTCAAGGGGGTATCTTCAGGATCCTCCGGCAAGGATTCATCCAAGGATTCTGTTTGGACCCGGGTCTTGGTTAGAGAATCGAGAGTTTATACGAGAGAATTCTATCACACACGTCATCAATTGTGCTTTCGATTCAGATTGCCCTGAATGGTTTCGAACTCAGCATCCAGACAAGTATGTGTGCTTAAATGCCGTAGATAGTGTCGATGCGTTCATTCTGCACTGGTATGATGAGTTCGAGCAGACTATGCAAAGATTTCTCCAAGACACTCAGTGTAAGACCGTGTTTGTCCACTGTCAGTGCGGAATCAATCGAAGCGGATTTCTGTGTGTTGCCTTCGCGTGCCGAAAGTTGGGATATCCTTACAATGATGTTGTCCACAGCATTCTGAAGCAGCGTCCATGTGCATTGACGAATCCGAAATATCGACTCCAAGTTTTCCACTTTTGCAATCATTAATACTTTCACACGACACTCTCCATCCAATCATATGGACAACGTCTTCAGAACCAAGAAATACCGTGATATGCCGTTGCGTGCGAAAACGCATCCGCTGATCACTGGAACGCTAGATTCTATCCATCAATCTATAGTATCGTCGTTGAAAGACGCGGATTCTATCGGGTTGGAGGCAAGATGTCTCGAGATTCGCGAACGCGTGTCTGAATTAAGGACATCGGCACGCCTTGAAGATATTTTGGACGTTTCGAAACTCCTCGCAGAACTCGACGCGTGCGAATCTGTATTGCGCGATACCAATGCTATCGAATCCTACTATCTGAAGAATGCGGATATCATGATGAAGTATTACGGGACGCAGGAGAAGGCTCAGATTGCTTCCATACCCGGAAACAACAATACGTTCATGAAGTATTTGAACGCGAGTTTACCTTCGGAATCCGCAGTTTCCAAGAAAGAACTGTTTGACACGTATGCTTCACGAATGAAACTGAATACGGTTCAACCTACGGAACTGGACAGGACAGATTCAGTCGAGCATTGTGTATCCTGCAACGTTGCTCGTGAAGAATTGAGTTCGGAAGGCATTCTCATATGTCCGCTGTGTGGGTCAGAAGAACATATGTTGGTCGTCTCGGACTTCCCGAGTTTCCGCGATCCTCCGAAAGACAGAAATAATTACGCATACAAGAAAATCAATCATTTGAACGAAATTCTGAACCAGTTTCAAGCAAAGGAGTCTACGATCATACCGGACGAAGTCATGCACGAAGTCGTTTGTGAAATCAAGAAACGACGTATTCAAAACATCGCGGAATTGACGGAGAAGGATATGAGAGAAATATTGAAGAAACTCAACAGGTCCAAGTTCTATGAGCACGCGACCCATATTTTGTCGCGCTTGAATGGAAACCCGCCTCCGACCATCACCCCCGAAATAGAGGAAAAGGTCCGTGCGATGTTTCAGGAAATTCAGGCGCCGTTTTTGATGTATTGTCCGGACGACCGGACGAATTTCCTCTCCTATTCTTACATTCTGTATAAGTTCTTCGAATTACTAGAACTGGACGATTACAAGGTGTATTTTCCTTTGCTAAAGTCCAGAGACCGACTGATTGCCCACGACGAGATATGGAAGAAGATATGCGATTACTTGAAGTGGGAGTTCATTCAGTCGGTTTAGCGGCGCAGGACGGTCTTGAGGAGCACCTTGGCGACGAGCACGTAGAGGAGGACGAAGACGACCGCGTGGGTGGCCGCGACCGTGAGGGTGGAACCGCCCGGGGGGAGGGACACGAGCACGCCGGGGGTGAGGACGAAGAAGAGGGCAGCAAGGACAAGGAGCTTGGCGTACATTTTTATAATTGAACGCAGAAAATTTACAGGATGTTTGTTTCATAGCTGCTGCCTCCTAACAATTGAAGAAAATGTGGGATGACTCCGGCCCCGCGCCCATAACTTAGGTCGCCGCCAGGATAACAGAGATAAGGCATACCGGGCATATGCTTGGGCATATCCTTGGGGCACTCTTTGTAGCATAACCCATCGACTCTGTCTTTATACTGATCTCCGCCAGGACCAGGACATTTTCCGCCGTTGTCGAGACGACCACGCACTGCTCCGCCTTCAAGACCGCCATAACATTCTCCAAATAACCCTTTGTTCTTACATCCGTTCCAACGTAGTTCTTCCCTACACGTTAACCCATCGTTCGTCCATCCGGGAGGACAATCTTCTAATCCGACAGGAGTCCCGATGCCAATGTCCGTTGAGTTTACCCAACACACAGGTCCAACACCGTGGTATCCTGTCCGGCATCTCTCGTAACACAACCCTGTATCGAGTTCGGGTTTATCCTTCGGACACGAGTTAGGAGTAAGTGATGCTATTGATTGACCACCAACCCTCAACTGTGTGAATGTCAGATACAGCATTTCGAACTCGCCTGTCAATTTATCTAACCAGAACGTAGACGCATTGAGTTGGAAGTTCTCATACATGGGTTTCAGCATACACCAAATAAATATCCCCAATAAGATCCACGCCAAAATCGCGACGAGGTCCATTATGAGTTGGTGTGATATTTTCACACGACAAACATATACCTAAAAAGTATGTGGGGAACCCATCTCGTTGTTGACGTTGCTCATTGCGCTCCTCACACGATTCGTTGCCCCGCAACTATCTATAAATTTACGGGAGAACTGGTCAAGAAGATTGACATGGTCGCATACGGACCTCCCCAGATTGTCATGTTCGGCACGGGAAACAAGAAGGGATATACGTTAGTTCAACTCATTGAAACGTCCAATATTTGTGCGCACTTCGTGGAAGAGACAAACGACATGTATTTGGATGTGTTCAGTTGCAAGGAGTTTGATCCTCATGTAGTTGTGAGTGTCATTGCAGACTACTTCAAACCTGCCGAGGTCAATACTCGTTTCCTTGTGCGCCAGGCACCTCAACTACGGTGAAAAAGTTCTGGGAGATAAGGTTTTTTAGTTTTTGTTTGTTTATTTACCAATCATAGTCCTCCTCCAGAATACGCTCATACTCCTCATCCAAACTCTCGCCGGAATCGGAGATGTAGAATGCGGTATTCAGAAGGTCAGGTTTCGGGTCATACTCCTCCAACAGGGCGAACATCTTTTCGCTCTGTTCGAGTACGGTTGACTCAATTATCATTCCTGCCGGCGGTGGGTTTCCAATCGACTCGTAATCGGGGATTCCAATCTTTGCGCAGATCGTGGACCACAACATTTTAATCGGTCTTGTGTTTCTTCGTAGGAGGTGCTTCGGTAATAAGTTCGTCAGTGTCTCGTTCACGCTTCATAATGCCTTCTACTACTAGAACATCAAAAATCCATTTTCGATGCTCAAGCAAACGGTCCGTGGATATCGGACGCGATACGGCAGTCGCCGTTCTTGCCCTTCACAGACCCAGTCGGGCAAGGCGCGTCTTGCTTCGTGTCTGGGTTCTCGAAGCGCTCAAGCATAGGGCGAACATACATGTAGACGAGGTAGTTCGCGACGGTGAAATACAGACTGTGAATCACTGCTTGTTCAAGAAGACTTCCTCCTGGGGGAATGCGTATATGAACGCCCGGCACGAGAAACATGAACAGAAGTGCTTTGAGCAACAAATTCACCCACATCTTTGTTTTAGGCGCATAAATTTACGCGAGACTGTAGGTGGGTCCGCCGGTTGCTATGCAGTCGCCCTCTTCCGTCTTCTTGTATCCGTTCGGGCACACCTCGCCGTAATTACCGAATCCCTCGCGATAGGTCCAGTAAACATACATAACCGCGGAGGTTACGAGCGAGAACAAGACCGCGTGAACCACGAGCACAGTTGCCTTGGTTCCGCCAGGAGGAATGCGAGTCAGGACACCGGGCACGAACGCAACAAAGAGCACTGCTGCAAGAATACTACTAATGAGGTCCATTTACTCATTTAGACCGGAAGATTTCTTCGAGCACGAAGAGCATCCAGGTGCTGCAACGCGAATCTTCGAATATGCAACAGCAACAAACATTCCAAGGGCAAGTAGCGTAAGAGCAATCCACATCCAGTCCATTTATCTCAACATGAGTTTTCATTCATCGAGCAGATACCACACAGATGGGCATCCCTTTTTACTTTGCGAGTTTAATCAAGTCTCACAGAAGCATTACGCGGACCGTGAAGCAGAGATTGGATGTGGATGTGCTGGGCGTAGACTTCAACTGCCTCATTCATCGGTATTTGAAAGAGGACAATCCTGTAGGGTCTGTCGTGGATGCGTTCGCACACATGCTGGAAACAGTGTGTCGACCCAAACACCTTTTGATTGCGATGGACGGAGTGGTTCCGTATGCCAAGATTGTGCAGCAGCGGTATAGGCGCATGCGAATCAAGACAGAGGATGATAAGGGGTTTGACCGTAATCAAATTTCGCCAGGAACGCCCTATATGCGCGACCTCGAGAATGCTTTGCGGATCCGATTTCCCTATGCTATGATGAGTTCTACTTTGGAAGAAGGTGAGGGAGAGCACAAGTTGTTCACGATGTTGCGAACTATTCCAGAATCTGAGCGCCGCAACGTATGTATTTACGGTCTGGATGCC
>Ga0114963_10002477_pt1 | contig 12640 bp, 19 predicted proteins | sample C_131016_EF_Meta_FD_87019 | JGI IMG/M metagenome (GOLD analysis project Ga0114963, IMG submission 87019) | Freshwater microbial communities from Lake Croche, Canada to study carbon cycling - C_131016_EF_MetaG | ecosystem: Environmental > Aquatic > Freshwater > Lake | place: Lake Croche, Canada...
CAACACTCATCTAGAGCGAATTGATTCAGAGTCGGCAGACCGGACCGGTGATGCGTCCCATGAATCAATTCGCTCTTGATGAGTGTTGGCGTTGGTGTTTGCCCCAGGAAACCCCGGGAAGCGTTGCGTGCGATGCGTTGGTTGCGTGCTATCCAGAATCCTGCGATCCACCTCAAGTCTTTCGCGACCCAACATGGCCGCGAAGAAACGGAAGCGAACCACTACACCCGCCGCTTCTTGGGCGGACGACAGCCATTGTGCGGCAGCGGTGTGATGTCCTCAATGCTCTTGACGTTCATTCCCGCAGCGGTCAGCGCGGTAATGGCGCTCTCGCGACCGCTTCCCGGCCCGCAGACCCGAACTTCCAGGTCCTTGACGCCGAACTTGGCTGCCTTCTCAGCTGCCTGCTGGGCGGCACACTGCCCCGCAAAGGGAGTGCCCTTGCGACTCCCCTTGAAGCCGCAGGTTCCACCGCTCGCCCAACACAGCGTATCTCCCCGGGGATCCGTAATCGTGACCGTGGTGTTGTTGAAGCTGGCGCTGATATAGGCGATCCCAGCCGACACGCTCTTTTTCTTGGTTTTGGCGACCTTGGACATGTGTGAACTTGAATCTCGGAAAGAAAGGAGGAGATCTGAACGAAATGCGGTGGAACGGAAGGCGAGGGGCGGGCGGGGACTGCAGCAACAAGTCCTGCATCAGAGCGCTACTTGAGGTCTTTGACACCCTTCTTGCCGGCGACGGTCTTCTTGGGACCCTTGCGAGTTCTGGCGTTGGTGCGAGTCCGTTGACCACGCACGGGCAGGCCGCGACGATGCCGCAGGCCGCGGTAGCTCGCGATGTCCTTGAGACGTGAAATGTTTTGGGCGACCTGCCGGCGCAACTGCCCCTCGACGACGTAATCCTTGTCGAGCAAGGACGCCATACGGGCCAACTCGTCCTCGTGGAGATCTCGGGCATTGCTCAGCGGATCAACGCCCGCCTTGTGGCAGAGTTCGCGAGCCACCCGGGGCCCGACACCGTAAAGATACTGCAGCGAGTAGATCGTCTTTTTTTCGGACGGAATGTCGACGCCAAGCAGACGAGGCATATCAGGAATCCACAGCAATGAATCGGGCTACAAGAACAACTATCAATTCCAAAAACGGTTCACTCAGTCCGTGCGTGACACACGAGACACCACAATGTCTCGTGTCGCAGGGTGCCGAGGTAACCGCGGCCAGCCAAGCTCGCACCGGCCTCCACACATCACCCCTGCCGCTGCTTGTGCCGCGGGTCCTCGCAGACGACGACCACCACGCCACGACGGCGGACAATCTTGCACTTATCACACATACGGCGGACGCTAGCGCGAACCTTCATGGACAAGATCGTGGTGACGGCCAACCACGCCTTCAGCTGAAATGGGATGTTGGGGAAGTCCTAGACTATAGAATCACTTGTGGGGCGTTCACAAGGGGGGCCTTCGCAGCGGCTGAAAAACCGCTGAGTGGGCAGTATTTTAACGGCCCAGCCCCCGTCAGGCCGCCGTTCCGACCACCTCGCCGTCGGCGGGGGGGGCGGTGAGCACCAGGGGGCCGCCCTCGGTGATGGCAACCGTATGCTCGAAGTGGGCGCTGGGGAGACCGTCCACCGTTGACTGCGTCCAGTGGTCGGCCAAAACACGGACTTTTTTTGTGCCCATATTGACCATCGGTTCGACGGCGATCACGAGCCCAGGCTCGATCTCGAAGTCGTGGTTCTTTCGAAACGCTGGCGAACAGAAGTTGGGGACCTGCGGGTCTTCGTGCATTTTTCGACCGATCCCGTGCCCGACGAAGTTTTCCACCACTGAAAAACCATGATCCCGCACGAAGTGCGCCATCTCCTGAGCCACATCACTCCAGCGGTTCCGTGTTCCCATCAACTGAATCGCCAGGGCAAGCACGCCCGACGTGCAATCCAGCAACCGCTGAACCTCTGACGACACCGTGCCAACCGGATGCGTGATGGCAGAATCACCACACCAGCCACCGACACTGCATCCCGTATCGATGCTGATGACGTCACCCGACCGCAGCACCCGTGAACCCGGAATGCCGTGCACGACCTCGTCATTGACTGAGATGCAGCATGCTGCTGGAAACGGCACCTTTCCCGGCACACCCTTGAACAAGGCAACGGCGTCATGCTCCGCGAAAAAGCGATCGACTGCCTGATCGATCTCTCCAGTAGTCACCCCCGGCTTGACCAGCGCACCCGCAACCTGATGCGCGCCCCAGACCACAAGGCCGGCCCGCCGCATCAGGGCAATTTCACGAGCGGAACGAAGATTGACCACGCTTCAATTACCCACGCATGAGGACACTGGAACACCGACGACGAACGCGACGTTATCGGCCCGCATCGACGCCGGCGGACAGGCCGGCCTTCAATCGCGGACCCGGGTGAGTATACCGGCACCCATCTGCGCCGCACCACCGCTTCGAAAGTACCGGCCTGAACGCTGCCGCCAGATCAGCGGACGCTACGCGACCTCTCGAAACGCTTCACTGCAGCTTTCACGCGTCCAAAGATTTCATCGGCTGTGCCAAGCCCATCGATGCAGGCCAGCTTTTCCTGACGACCATAATATTCCAGCAACGGAGCCGTTTGCTCTTCAAAGCTGGTGATCCGCCTGGAAAAAATATCTGGATCGTCATCGGCCCTCTTCCGTGCGAGCATCCGCCGGACCAGTTCATCACGCGGAACGGCGAGTTCGATGACTCCGTCAACGCTCATAGCGCGTCGTTCGAGCAAGTCATCCAGGATTTCCGCTTGGTGCAGCGTACGAGGAAAGCCGTCCAGCAGGCAGCCGTTGCGGCAATCACCCGCCTCCAACCTCCGTGTCACCATCCCGACGATCAACGGGTCGGGGACAAGTTGCCCCTGATCCATCGACCGGGCCGCCTGCAATCCCTCGGGAGTGCCGGCACGAACAGCCGCCCTCAGCATCTCACCGGTGGAAAGGTGCGGCACCTTGAGCAGTTCCACGAGTCGCTCGCACTGCGTCCCTTTGCCCGCCCCTGGAGGACCGATGAGGATGATCCGCATGGCGTATCCTCATGAATGGTAAGCGGGAACTGACCGGACCACCGCACTACCATCTCACGAGATCATGATTTTTCCAGAAGCCCTGTGTAGTTCCGCATCACGAGATGGCTGTCGATCTTCTGCACAAGGTCGAAAGCTACGCTCACGGCGATCAGCAACCCCGTCCCGCCGTAGAAACTCGCGATTTGGGCCGGGATGCCCAGCGCCCCTCCGACGATGGTCGGAATGACCGCCACCAATGCCAGGAACCCAGCTCCGACATAGGTGATCCGCTCCATGACCCGCTCGAGGTAATCGGCAGTCCGCTTGCCTGGACGGTAGCCCGGAATGAACGACCCGAAATTCTTCAGGTTGTCTGCCATCTCCTTCGGGTTGAAGGTGATCGCCGTCCAGAAGTAGCAGAAGAAGTAGATCAGCACAACGTACAGCACGTTGTAAAGGAACGACTGTCCCCGCGTGAACGAATCGTGCAGGGCCCCCAGTACGGTACTGGAGGGATACGCATTATGGAGGTACTGGAAGAACATCTGCGGAAACAGCAGCAACGAACTGGCAAAAATGATCGGCATGACCCCCGCCTGATTGACGCGCAGCGGCAGATACTGACGCGTTCCACCATACACCCGCCGACCGCGAACATGCTTGGCGCTCTGCGTCGGAATCCGTCGTTGCCCCTGTGTCATAAAGACCACACCCGCGACAACTCCAACAAAGAGGGCGGCCAACACCAACAGCGTCTCGACGCCCATCTTCCCGCCACCGCCACCCAACTCCCAGTTGGTGTCGCTGCCGAGTTGAACCAGAGCACTCGGCATCGCGGCAAGAATCCCCGCCATGATCAACAGGCTGATGCCGTTGCCGATCCCAAACTCGTCGATCTGTTCGCCAAGCCACATCAGGAAGATCGTGCCCGCCGTCATGGTCATGACGGCCACAAACTGCCAGAGCAACGGGAGCCGGCCATCGACAAGGAAGCTCGATTGGATCAGCGAAGTGTCACCCACTTGTTGCGACGAAAGAAATGCCACGTAGGCCCAGCTCTGCACCAGACAAATGAGAACCGTGGCGTACCGGGTGTATTCGTTGATCTTCTTCCGGCCACCCTCGCCTTCTTTCGACAGTCGTTCCAGAGGCGGCCACACCGTCGACAAGAGCTGAAAGATGATTGACGCCGAGATATACGGCATGATCCCAAGACCGAAGATGGTGGCCTGGGAGAGCTGGCTCGCGGAGAACACGGCGACCGTTCGCAGCAGATCGCCGATGCCGCCAGACTGCTCCGCGAACGCGGTCATAGCCTTGGGATCCACGATCGGCAGGGGCACCTGCCAGCCCACGCGGTAGATCGCCAGCAATCCCAGAGTGAGCAGAATCTTTTGTCGCAGTTCCGGGATCGTGAATACGATGCGCAACTTTTCAAGCACGGAACTGGCTCCTCAACCTCTGGGGATTGGACGGATTCGGGCAGCACGCAAGGCCACCGGACCGAGTGATCCGGCGCCCCACCCTACCCTGCGACCGGCTTTTTCTGCGATGCCGTTTTTGTATTTCGCTTATTCCGCACGACGGGAGCCGGCCCTGGAATCTCGGTGACCGTGCCGCCCGCAGCAAGGATCTTCTCCCGTGCCTGGGCACTGAAGTGGTGAGCGGACACCTTCAAAGACTTGGCAATTGTGCCATTTCCAAGAATTTTCACTTCGTCCCATATCCCCTTGGCCAGCCCGACCGTCCGGAGGCTTTCGGGAGACACTTCACTGCCGGCAGCGAACCGCTCTTCCAAGTCCTCGACGTTGACATCTTTCACGATCCGGCCGTGCCGGTTGTGAAAGCCTCGCTTGGGAATGCGGCGAATGAGCGGCGTGCCGCCGCCCTCGAAGATGGCGGGGGCGCTCCAGCCTGCCAACTGACCCTGACCCTTGTTACCGCGGCCAGCCGTTCTGCCGCGGCCTGATCCAGGGCCACGGCCGACACGCAATCGCTTGCGATTCTTGTGGATGCCCTTGTTCACATCATTGAGCTTCATTGTCTTTGTCTTTCGATTTCCGTGTTCTCGCCGGCTTGGCCGTTCAGGCCAGCCCAGTTTGACGGGGTTCTACCCGCTGGCCATGCCCCTGGCTTTGCCCCTGCACATCTTGTGTTTGCTTACCGCCGCATTCAATCAAACCGCAATCCGACTCTCAAGCCGCAAAACCACACGCCACTAGGAGAGCGAGATTCCCCGCAATCGCTCGACATCAGCACGCGTGCGGAGTTGCTTGAGGGCATCGATCGCAGCCTTCACCAAGTTCACCGGGTTGGTCGATCCATGGGCTTTCGTCAACACGTCACGGATTCCAGCCGACTCACAGACAGCACGAACCGCCGCTCCGGCGATGATACCGGTACCGGGACTCGCAGGAAGCATGATGACCTTCGCAGTGCCGCTGAACCCTTCGACTCGATGGGGAATCGAGCCCGACTCCACCGGCACCTCAACCAGATTTTTCATGCCGTCCTTGATGGCCTTCTCCACTGCGGGTGGAACTTCATTGGCCTTGCCGTAACCACAGCCGACCTTGCCGCGTCCGTTTCCGATGACGACCAAGCCGGCGAAGCTGAAGCGGCGACCGCCCTTCACGACCGTGGCGCACCGCCTCACCTTGACGACCTTCTCTGCAAACTCACCGCCCCGTGATTCGCCTCCGCGGGAATCACGGTTCCTCGAATCCCTGTCTCTGCTGCCACTGGTGGACACGATTAGTTCTTTCGCTTGGAAGACTGTGTGCTAGGTTCGTACGCTCTGAAACACTGCAATGCTCTTGAATCTTGACGGTTCTGCTCGATCAGAACTCGAGGCCCGCCTCACGGGCCGCTTCAGCCAGGGCCGCAACCCGGCCGTGATAACGAAACTCGCCGCGGTCGAAGCAGATCTTCTTGACGCCGACAGCCTTTGCCCGCTCCGCGACCGTTCGGCCGATTGTCGCTGCTGCATCCTTGTTGCCGCCGAAACCAGCCGCATCGCGGAACTGCTTGTCCATCGTACTGGCCGAGGCCAGCGTCCGACCAGAAGCGTCGTCGATGATCTGGGCGTAGATGTGCTTGTGGGCGCGAAAGACGGAAAGACGGGGGCGCTCCGCCGTACCGCGGATGAACCGGCGCACACGGTGGCGGCGACGGATGCGCTGACGGAGGATCGTACGGGCGTGGTCCATGGCGGCTCTAGCTTGGGATGGGGAAGCTGGGGTTGGAAAATTGAACGACTATCTGAACCGAATTCGTGATGCCAAAACGTATTCTTACTTCGTAACGGCTTTGCCGGCCTTGCGACGCACCTGCTCCGCTTCGTAACGGATACCTTTTCCCTTATAGGGCTCGGGTTTTCTCAAGGCACGGACCTCGGCGGCGAACTGGCCTACCAGTTGCTTGTCGATGCCTTTGATGCTGATGTGCGTCTGGTCCGGACAGGCCACAGTCAACCCAGCCGGAATCGGAACCTGCAGCTCATTGGCAAAGCCGACGCGAAGCTGAAGGACGTTCTTTTGGATCGCTGCCAAGTAACCAACGCCCACGATTTCGAGTTTCTTCTCGTAGCCCTTGGAAACGCCCTCAACCATGTTGGCGACCAGAGCTCGCGTAAGTCCGTGGACGCTCCGCGCGACTCGATTGTCGCTGGATCGTGTCACGTTCAGCGACGAAGTGGCGGTATCCATGGCGACCTCGACCGCAGGATGCACACGGTGCTCCAACTTGCCGAGCGGTCCTTCCACGGTCACCGCGCCGGCGTTCACTGCTACTTTTACACCCTTCGGGATTTGTACTGGCGCCTTGCCGATGCGGGACATCGCCTGTGACCTTTCTTCTGCTTGCTACTTTGAAGACCCCGGTCACTTGCGGACACGGTGGTCAAACCGCCATTCAACGGCCGTTCATCTGACAGATCACCACAACTCCAGATCACCACAATTCGCAGAGCACTTCGCCGCCCAGCTTGCGCTGCCTCGCCTCACGATCACTGACCACGCCACTCGAGGTTGACAGAATCGAGATGCCCAATCCACCCAGAACAGGACGCAACAACGCCGAGCGACTGTAGACCCGATGCCCGGGAGAACTCACGCGACGGATGTGGCGAATGAGCCGCTCACCATTGGGTCCATATTTGAGTTCCAACTGCAGTTGGGCCACTGGGGCCGACTCGACTTCCTTCCAGTCCCAAATGAATCCCTCCCGCTTTAATACGTCAGCCACGCCGCGTTTCACCTTCGAACTCGGCAGTTCCACGGTGGCGCGTTCTACTCGCACCGCGTTACGGATGCGGGTGAGCATGTCGGCGATGGGGTCGGTCATCATGTCAGCGGAACCCTCTTGTGAAATCCTCAGACTCGTTGTTGAACGAGCACTGTGTCTTGGACGGGAATCAATTCGTTGTCGTGGTCTTGTCTTGTTGTCTCGTTGTTCGCGAAGCCAGGTCGCGGACCGTGTTACCAACTGGCCTTCCGGACACCCGGGATGAGGCCCTGATCAGCAAGCTTGCGGAAACAGATGCGACAGGTACCGAACTTCCGGTACACCGCACGCGGCCGACCGCACAGCATGCAACGCTGTACCTGGCGGGTGGAGAACTTCGGCGGCCGCTTGGCAGCGGCGATCTTTGATTTGCTTGCCATATGAGTTTCTGGATTCGAATCGACTCGTTCTGATGCCGCTACGCCGCGGCACCGCCATCCTCTCCGTCCTTCTTGAGCGGCATGCCCATGGCGACGAGAAACTGTCGCGCTTCGTCGTCGGTTTTGGCAGTCGTCACCATCGTAATGTGCATACCCTGGGGCCGCGTGTAACGGTCGGGGTTGATCTCCGGAAACACCATCTGCTCCGACAGTCCCAAGCTGTAGTTGCCATGGCCGTCGAATGCGGTATTGGAAAGACCACGGAAGTCACGGACTCGCGGCAGCGCCAACGACACCAGTCGATCGAAGAATTCGTACATCCGTCGACCGCGAAGCGTGACCTTGCAACCGATCGGCAGATTTTCCCGAAGCTTGAAACCGGAAACGGCCGCCTTCGAGAGCGTGGCAATGGGCTTCTGGCCAGTGACTTGCGTCATGGCGCCAATGGCCTCTTCGAGATACTTCTTCTCGGTGACAGCCACTCCGACACCCATGTTCACGACAATCTTCACGAGCTTCGGAATGGCATGCGGATTGGTCCGCTCCAGGGCCTCGGCGAGCTGCGGTCGCACGACATTCACGTAGTGCTCCAGCATGCGAGGCGCTCCCGCCACAGCCGGAGTGGCCGTCTCACTTGCTTTTGTCTTTTTTGCCATCGCCACGATCCTGTTGGAGTCCTGTAGATTTCCTGCCGTTCACCGACCTCTGCACCACATTCTCGCCACGACTACTTGGCGGCCGCCTTCGCCGCACGCGGCGGCCTTACCACGCTGATCTTTGCATCGCACTTCTTGCAGACCCGAGCCTTCGAGCCATCGGCCTCGACCCGCAAGCCGATCCGCGTGGCCTTGCTGCACGCACTGCAGACGACCAGCACGTTTGACACGCTGATAGGCATCTCCCGGCTCAGCCGGCCACCCTGCGGATTCTTCTGGCTCCGCTTCATGTGGCGATAGACGCGATTGACGCCCTCGACCACGATTTTGCCGTCGTCGGGTTGCACGGACAACACCTTGGCCCGCGTGCCCTTCGCGTTGCCAGTCCGCACCTCCACAAGATCGCCCGTATGGATCAACATCACACCACCTCACTGGCAAGGCTGACGATCTTCATGAAGTTCGAGTCACGAAGTTCGCGGGCCACCGCACCAAAGATGCGGGTGCCCTTGGGATTCTTGTCGTTGTCGATGATCACGCATGCGTTCGTATCGAATTGGACGTAGCTGCCGTCCTCACGCCGCGTCGGCCTCTTGCACCGCACGACGACAGCCTTGACCACCGCCTTCTTCTTCACGTCGCTTCCCGCGATCACGCTCTTGACGCTGCACACGATGATGTCACCGAGGCCGGCGGTGCGCTTCTTGCTGCCGCCCAGCACCTTGAAACACATCACTTCCTTGGCGCCCGTGTTGTCGGCCACGACGAGCCGTGTCTGCATCTGGATCATGTGGTGGCCCGCCCTTCCGTACTGTCAGCCGCGGCGCCGGTAGCGGCAGCCGCTTCGGCCTTTGCCGCCGTTTCACGCAACTGAGTCGCCCTGGCTCCGCTCCGCAGCGAGGTCACGTCAACCGCCGTGCTCTTGGTCACGACGCGAACCAGTTCCCATCGCTTCAGGCGACTGCGGGGGCGGCACTCGATGATCTCGACGAGATCGCCGGGCTGAGATTCTTCCTGCTCGTCGTGCACGTGACAGACCGTGCGACGATGCATGATCCTGCCATACTTCGGGTGCCGCACGACGCGCGGGATCTCGACACGCCGCGTTTTGCTGGCGGCTGCGCTCGTGACCGTTCCTGTTTCCACTCGCTTGGGCATCTTCGATGATTCCTAACAGTAACCTGGAATACGTTGTTGATCTCGACCGACTCGGGGACTGTGCTCAGGTGCCGCTCTGGGTCCGTTTCTTGAACTCCCGCTTCTTCGCCACACCGGCCTTGCCTGGTGCCTGAACCTTGGCCCTTCCGCTGGCTCGATGCTTCTTTGCGTGCTTCTCATGCTGTGGCGATGCATCGCCCTGGGTACCGGCGGCGTGGGTTGGATCCTGACCAGGACCGTTCTCGAGAACGCCTCGCTGCGTGAGGATCGTCTGACACCGTGCGATCGTCCTGCGATACTTGCGGACCTCGGACGGCGACGCCAACTTTTCTGTCTGCGCCTGGATTCTCAAACGGAACAGAGACTCCGCCGCGTCCTTCCAGACGAGCCGGATCTGCTCCTCACCCATGTCTCTCAGTTCACGTACCTTGGTCATGGCCTTTGATTCTTTCGCCGATGCTTTGCTGACTGATCTCTGCTCAAACCCTTCCGACCGAACGCTGACCGACTGATCGCACCTATTACATCACACGACGCTTCACAAACCGCACCCGCAGCGGCATCTTGTGTGCCAGACGAGCGAGGCAAATTCGTGCGGCATCCTCGGTCACCCCGCCGATCTCATAGAGAATCGCACCGGGCTTGATGACCGCTGCCCAAAACTCCGGTTCGCCCTTACCCTTACCCATACGGGTTTCGAGCGGGATCGACGTGATCGATTTGTGGGGAAACACGCGCACGAATAGCCTGCCCTCCGTACGGAGGTACTGTTGAGCCGCGATGCGACCCGCCTCAATCGTGGCCGCCGCAAGCCACCCCGGCTGCTCGGCCTGGAGGCCGAAGTCGCCGAAGACGACGCGGTTGCCGCGTGAGGCGTCACCTCTTATACGACCTCTTTGGCTTTTTCGGTGCTTGACCCTCTTGGGCATCAGCGCCATCGCCAGTCTCCTCGTACATACCTTGGTTCACCCACACCTGCACGCCGATGTGCCCCTGCGCCGTGGGAGCTTCGCAGAATCCGTAATCGATCTTCGCCCGGATCGTGGAGAGCGGCATCGAGCCGGCAATCGCCTTCTCGCACCGTGACATCTCCGCACCGCCGAGCCGTCCAGACAATTGAATTTTCACGCCCTTGGCGCCGGCATCCATGGTCGTGTCCAGGGCCCGCTTCAGCGTCCGCCGGAATGCCGCCCGCTTTGTGAGTTGGTCGCAAATGTCTTCCGCAATGAGCTGTGCCTGAATCTCCGGCCGCGAAACCTCTTCAACCTTGAGGTTCACACGACGTCCGAGCAACTCCTGGAGTTCCTCCTGCAGCCGGTCCGCCTCCTGCCCCTTGCGACCGAGAATCACGCCAGGCCGCGCCGAGTGAACAATCACCTTCACCTCGTCGCGAGTCCGCTCGATCTCCACCTTGGGAATTGCCGCGGCGCGGTGCTTCGTCTTCAGATAGCGACGCACCTTGAAATCCTCGAGCAACAGCTCGCGGAAGTCTTTCTTGGCGGCATACCACCGGCTCTTCCATGGCTCGGTGATACCGGTCCGGAATCCGACGGGATTGACTTTCTGACCCATTTGAATCGCCCTGTTTGTGAATCGCCTTATGGACTGCCGCTGCCAACCGACGCGGGGTGCTACTCTGCGGCCTCAACCACCTTCGAGTCGAGCGCCACTTTGATGTGGGACATCCTCCGCTTGACACCAAACGCCATGCCTCGGGCACGCGGCCGAATCCGCTTGAACATCGGACCCGGGTCGATGCGGGCATCCACGACGACCAGGTCATCCAACCCCGACGCCTGCTTGTGTTCTGCATTGCCAAGCGCGCTCTTGATGACCTTCTCCAACATCCGAGCACCGCGATGCGGCTGAAAGCGGAGAATGTCCAGCGCTTCGTCGGCGAACTTGCCCCGGACCAGATTTGCCAAATGGCGAACCTTGCGGGGACTGATGCGGGCGTACTTGTGTGTGGCTGTGTATGGCATAGATCACCTGTGTCGGCTCGTGTTCACTTACCCCCGCCGGGGGCCGCTGCTTCCTTGACCTTGCCGCCGTGGCCGCGGAACGTACGCGTCGGCGAAAACTCGCCGAGCTTGTGCCCGACCATGTCTTCGGTGACGAAAACCTTCATATGTTGCTTGCCGTTGTGCACCATGAACGTCAGGCCGATGAACTCCGGCACGATCGTGCAGGATCGTGACCATGTCTTGATCGGATCCCGCTTTCCAGAGGAGAGCTGCGCCTCCACCTTCTCGAATACTCGAGGATCGATGTAGGGGCCTTTTTTCGCGCTGCGACCCATATGTGCTCTATTCCGTCTTCACTGGTGATTGGTGTTGTGGACGCCGGCAGCTGGAGGCCGCCGGCCATTCTCTCGTGACTATCGAACCTTCAACTGCCCGTAGCGGCGACTCTTGCGACGACGAAGAATCGCAGACCCTGACGGCTTCCTCGGCTTCCGGGTGCCGCCGCCCTTGGCGCTCTTGCCGGTCGGACTGACCGGATGACGACCGCCCTTCGTGCGACCTTCGCCACCACCGTGGGGATGGTCGATCGGATTCATCGCGGTTCCGCGAACCGTGGGGCGAATCCCCATCCAACGCTTGCGCCCAGCCTTCCCGAGCACGACGTTCATATGCTCCGAGTTGCCGATCGCTCCGATCGTGGCGCGGCATGCGGCCGGCACACGGCGAATCTCGCCCGAGGGAAGCGTGAGCTGCGCCCACTGAGCCTCACGAGCGACGAGCACCGCCGACGAACCAGCCGAGCGACACAAACGCCCGCCACGGCCCGCCTGCAATTCGACATTGTGCACCTGCATGCCCAGGGGAATCGCCGACATCGGCAGGCAATTCCCGACTTCTGGCGCGGCGGCTGCGCCACTCTGCACGACCACGCCGACCTTCAGGCCTTCGGGAGCGAGAATGAATCGCTTTTCGCCATCGGCATAGTGGACGAGGGCGATCCGGCAGGTGCGGTTGGGGTCGTACTGAATCGACTCGACCTTGCCAGGGACACCGTCCTTGTTGCGACGGAAGTCGATGAGCCGATAGTGCTGCATGTGACCGCCGCCACGATGACGCGCGGTGATCTTGCCCTGGTTGTTGCGGC
>Ga0114963_10002478_pt1 | contig 12639 bp, 12 predicted proteins | sample C_131016_EF_Meta_FD_87019 | JGI IMG/M metagenome (GOLD analysis project Ga0114963, IMG submission 87019) | Freshwater microbial communities from Lake Croche, Canada to study carbon cycling - C_131016_EF_MetaG | ecosystem: Environmental > Aquatic > Freshwater > Lake | place: Lake Croche, Canada...
AGCAATACAGCCTTTACAACGAGACCTTGCTGCCGGCACTGGAGAAAGAGTCCATTCATATTTTGTCGCATGGTGTTCGCAACCCCCTTCAGAAGAAGTGGGTGCAGGACTATTTTGTACGCGAAGTCAAACCCTTGTTGATACCCGTGGGCTTGGATCCCGCGCACCCCTTTCCCCAAGTCGCCAATAAGTCGCTTAATTTCATTGTTCAACTGAGTGGAAAAGACGTTTACGGGCGACAAAACGACATTGCCATTGTCAAGGTGCCGCGCATTTTGCAGCGACTGATTCGTTTGCCTGACAAAGTTGCCGGGCAAGGCAGCTGCTTTGTGCTGCTCTCAAGTGTGATCAGAGCGCACTTGGCCGATTTGTTTGTGGGGCGTGAGGTGGGGCAGTTCTCGCAGTTTCGCGTGACCCGAAATTCAGAGCTGTCGGTGGACGAAGACGATGTTGAAAATTTAAGAACCGCACTCAGGCAGGGACTTCAGCACCGCCAATATGGGCAAGCCGTTCGACTGGAAGTTTCTGACAGCTGTTCCGATTATTTGAGCGATTTTTTACTCAAGCAGTTCAAGCTTCCTAAGCCTGCCTTGTTCCGCGTGGCAGGGCCTGTGAATTTGGTGCGCTTGAGCCAATTGATCGATCTGGTCAATGAGCCTGAGTTGCTTTTTCCTGGCTACCAAGCGAGCTATCCCAAACAATTGGAACTTGGTGCTTCTGTTTTTGCGCGTATACAAAAAGGGGACGTACTGATTCATCAGCCTTATGAGAGTTTTGAGGGCGTATTGGACTTTCTGCGCGAGGCGGTGTATGACCCGCAGGTTCTTGCGATCAAGCAAACCATTTACCGGATTGGCAACGACACCGTGATGTTGGACTTGTTGCGCGAGGCCGTCAGGCGCGGCAAAGAAGTCACGGCGGTGGTTGAACTTAAAGCACGTTTTGATGAAGAAGCCAATATCAACGTGGCCGAGCAATTGGAGTCTGTGGGTGCCCAAGTGGTTTATGGCGTTGTAGGCTTGAAAACCCACGCCAAAATGTTGTTGGTCACGCGCCGTGAAGGCAAATCGCTCAAAAAATATGGCCATCTTTCAACAGGCAATTACAACCCCCGAACAGCACGCCTTTACACCGACATCAGTTATCTGACTTGCGACCCTCAGCTGACTGCGGACATGGACCATATCTTCATGCATTTGGCCAGCCAAAGCCGATTGAGCCGCATGAACAAACTGTGGGTGGCGCCGTTTTATTTGCATCGCAAAATCATTGCCCAAATTGAGGCTGTTGGCGCCGCTGCGTTAAAGGGCCAGGCTGCAAAAATCATGGTCAAAATGAATGCTTTGACCGACTTGGATCTGATTGACGCCCTCATCCGCGCGGGGCAATCAGGCGCTCAAATTGACTTGATCATACGCGGCGCGTGCATGCTGCCTGCGGAAGTTGAAAATTTCACCGATAACATCAGGGTTCGATCGGTGGTGGGTCGATTTTTGGAGCATACCCGGGTCTTCTATTTTTTAAGCGGAGAGCAAGAAAGCTTGTATTTGTCCAGTGCAGACTGGATGAACCGCAACATGCTGCGTCGCATCGAATTGGCTTGGCCAGTGGACGATCCCGTTTTGCGTCAACGGGTCATCGATGAATGCCTCAGTGTTTATATGCAAGACGGACGCAATGCGTGGCGCTTAGCACCTGAGGGTCATTACGAGAAAATTGAAAAGAAAGGGCGCCATATTCGCAGTGCCCAAGCCATTCTGATGCAGCGCTATTCAGCATCCGCAAAAAACAAAAAGTAGCCCCAACAGGAGACCGATATGGACCTTATCTTTTGGCGACATGCCGAGGCATTTGAGCCCTTGGAGGGCCAAGATGACTTGACCCGGACTTTGACGCCCCGAGGGGAAAAACAGGCCAAGCGTATGGCCGAATGGTTGGATCGGCAGCTGCCCGAGGGCGTCAAGGTGCTGGTCAGTCCAGCCCAAAGAACCCTTCAGACGGCTATGGCGCTGGACCGTAAATACAAAATTCGGGAGGAGTTGGCACCGAATGCGGAGCCTGACAAGGTGCTGCTTGCCGCCGGTTGGCCTGATGCCAAAATGCCGATTTTGATTGTGGGGCACCAGCCAACGCTGGGCCAAATCATTGCGGCCTTGATAGGTTTGTCGGTGCAGGACTGTACCGTGCGCAAAGGCGCTGTTTGGTGGCTGCGCAGTCGCTTGCGCGATGGCGTTAGGCAAACCGTGGTCGTGACAGTGCAAAACCCCGATTTGCTTTAGCGCCAAGACCGGTCAGGCTTTCATGGGGCGTCCGGTTTTCAAGGCCGGGACCTTGGCCAGGATGGCCACCAAGTTTTTATCGTCCATGTCGCTTAAAGCCATGATGCCTGCGCGCAACAACTCACTTTTTTTCGCCGTCCGCAGAAGTCCGGTGGTACGTTGTTTGAGGGTCTCAATGGCCTGGTACTCGTCTTTGGGCATGGTGAAACTGTCGCGAACCAGTTTGGGTTTTTTAGCGGGTTTGATTTTTTCAGGTGCTGCAGCTTTGGGGGCTTTGGTGACGGCAGGTTTCAAGGCCTGTTTTTTGGGCACGGGTGCTTTTTTTGCAATGGCTTTTGGGGCTGGCATTTTACGCGCCATGGAGGCCAAAGGCGCTGCCGCCTTGACCGCTGTGCGGGTAGTTTTAGCGGGGGATTGGGGGGTAACGGTGGTGGACATGCAGTGCTCCTTATGAATGGCGTATACAGTTTATACCGTTTAAAAAGCGCATGCAAGCAAAAGCTGCGAGCTGTTTCAAGTGTTCATTGGCAGTTGTAGGCGACAGACCAGGTCGTTTTTTGCCAGGCAATGCATTCCTCTCGCAGCAAGTGTGCCGATTGCGGCCATAGCGTCGCCCAACCTTTGCGGGTTGTGATCGTGAATCCCGTGTCTGTGCCTTCATGGTCACTCAACTCAAAATCCTTCAAATCGGGGTCTACGCGGGCGTGACACAAAATCACCGCCAATCGCAATGCAAACAACTGATGAACAAAACTGGGGTCATTCAGATGGGTTTCCAATTTACGCAGTTTGCCGCGATGGCCTAAGACCAATTGGCTTAACCGATGCAACTCCGGCATCGAGAATCCGGGCAGGTCGGCATGGTCCAGAATGTAGGCGCCGTGCTTGTGGTAGTCGGCGTGTGAAATATGCTTTCCTACCTCATGCAGGCGGGCCGCCCAGGCCAGTTTGCGTTGCAAGCGCTCTGTGTCGAATTGGTTTTCAGCAGCGGGTTTAGGCTGTCGGGGAGGGATTTTTTTAAATAAGAGCGTTGCGGTTTGGCTGACCCGTTGCGCTTGTGTGGCGTCAATGCCAAATTGCTTGGACAGCCAATCCACCATGGACTCACGGATGTCTGCGTGTTCGTCCCTGTCCAGTAAATCATACAGCGCACCTTGCCTCAGCGCGCCTTGTGCAGCTTGCAATTCATCGATGTCAAGCAGCTCAAACAAGGCGCACAAAATAGCCAGACCCCCTCCTATGACCGCTCGGCGGTCTTCCTTGATGCCGTCCAGTTTGAGACTCTCTGCGTTGCCGGCTTTGATGAGCTTGTCCTTGAGCCATTGCAGCCCATCTCGGCGAACCAAGCCAACCGGCCAACCGGCCGCTTCCAGAATATCGACCACGGCGCCGATGGTGCCGGAGGAGCCATAGGCTACATCCCAGTCTTTGCGCCGATAGGTATTGAGTACTTCGTCCAAAATGGCTTTGGCGGCGACTTCGGCCATTTCAAAAGCCGCGGCGGTGAATTGTCCCTCTGGAAAATACTTCATGGACCAGGCGACGCTGCCCACCCGGTAAGACTCCAACACATGGGCTTGGTAGCCTTGTCCCAAAATCAACTCGGTCGAACGCCCACCGATGTCAACCACCAATCGGCGTTCGTTAGATTGCGCCAGCAAGTGTGAGACGCCCGCATAAATCAAACGGGCTTCTTCACGTCCTGAAATGACCTCAATCGGAAAACCCAGAATCTTTTGGGCTTTGTCCAGAAAAAAATCGCGGTTGCGGGCTTCGCGCAGGGTTTGAGTAGCGACGGCGCGCACCTGACCGGGTTTGAATCCGGCAATTCTTTCTGCGAATCGCGCCAAACAATCCCAGCCTCTTTGCATGGCCACGGGGGATAAATTGCGCTCGCTGTCCAGTCCGCTGCCTTGCCGGACGGTTTCTTTCAGATATTCAGCACGCCGAATTTGCCCGTGGTCCAAATGACCTATCTCAAGGCGAAAGCTGTTGGAGCCGAGGTCCACTGCAGCCAATAGTTGTCCGTTTTTCATGAAAATGTGTCAAGCCTCAGGTGGTTTTCTCTTAATAACCTTTGATTTTGTGACTTTTTCTTTGCATTTTGATGACGCTTCAAAAAAATAGATGCCCGTTTGCGACCTATGCTTCTTCTTAAATATGACATCAAATTGTCATAATTGGTAGATAAAGTTGTACTCTTGTTCGAAAGTAGTTTGAACATTTTTTACCAACCTCATCAAGGACTCTCAATGTTGAAGATCAAATCCTGGGTAGCTGCTTTGGGCTTGTCAGTCTTGACGGCCAGCAGTTTTGCCGCTGAAATCACCGGCGCCGGCGCGACCTTTCCTTATCCCATTTACGCCAAGTGGGCAGAAGCCTACAAAGCCAAGTCGGGTGTGAACATGAATTACCAGTCCATTGGTTCTTCGGGTGGTATCAAGCAAATCAAGGCCAAAACAGTTGATTTCGGTGCCACCGACAACCCCGTGAGCTTTGAAGAACTCGAAAAAGACGGCATGGTTCAGTTCCCCGCCATCATCGGTGGCATTGTGGCTGTGATCAACGTAGAAGGTGTCAAGCCCGGTCAGTTGAAATTGACAGGTGACTTGTTGGCCGAGTTGTTTTCTGGCGGCATTGCCAACTGGAATGACAAGCGCATTGCTGACTTGAACCCCGGCGTGAAGTTGCCTGATGCCGCTGTGACCGTGGTCCACCGTGCGGACGGTTCGGGTACAACAGCCGTGTTTACCGACTACCTGTCCAAAGTCAATGCCAAGTGGAAAGAGACTGTCGGCGCTGGTGCTGCCGTGAAGTGGCCTGCGGCTTCGTCAGTGGGCGGCAAGGGCAACGAAGGCGTTTCGGCCAACGTGTCTCGTGTTAAAAACTCGATTGGCTACGTGGAATACGCTTACGCCAAGAAAAACAACATGACCCACATCAGCTTGCGCAACGTGGCAGGTCAATACGTTCAGCCAGATGACGAAACCTTTGCGGCCGCTTCGGCAGGCACCGACTGGTCGAAGATCCCAGGCATGGGCACCTTTTTGACCAATGCAGCAGGTGCCAAATCTTGGCCCATTGCGGCGGCTTCGTTTATCTTGGTCTACAAAGACCCAGCCAACAAAGCCAACGCAGCGGAAGTGTTGAAGTATTTTGACTTTGCTTTTAAAGAAGGCAAATCAATGGCAGCCGATCTGGAATACGTGCCAATGCCAGATGCCACCACCGATTTCATCCGCAAGAGCGTTTGGACCAAGGTCAACGTCAAATAATTGTTGACACCAAAGAATCCAGACCCGCGGGTCTGGGTTCTTGACACTTCAGGATGAACATGGCCACGTTTGATCAGACCGATGCATTGGCATCACACCGCCAAAAAGTGATACGCACTCAGCGTATTCAGGACTTTGTTTTCGAAAAAACATCCATGACCTTTGCGATGACCACCTTGGTGGTACTACTGGGGATCATTGGCTCTTTGGTCATCAGCGCCTGGCCTGCATTGGCTGAATTTGGTTTGCCATTTTTCTACACCATCGAGTGGGACATCATCAACTCCAAGTTTGGCGGCTTGATTGCCATATTCGGTACGGTGGTGACCGCCACCATTGCGATCGTGATTGCCTTGCCTTTGAGCTTTGGCATTGCCGTGTTCTTAACCGAAACTTGCCCCATGCCTTTGCGCCGACCCTTGGGTACCGCCATTGAGTTGCTGGCTGCGGTGCCGTCCATCATTTATGGCATGTTCGGTTTATTTGTATTTGCCCCCTTGTTTGCGGACTATGTTCAGCCTGCGATTGCGGGCTCTTTGGGACAAATTCCCGGCCTGGGATTTTTGTTCACAGGCGCTTTCAATGGCATTGGCATTTTGGCTGCCGGTCTGATTTTGGCCATGATGATTTTGCCTTTTATCGCGTCGGTCATGCGCGATGTGTTCGAAATTGTGCCGCCCATCCTTAAAGAGTCAGCTTATGGCTTGGGTTGCACCACGTGGGAGGTGGTGACCAACATTGTGTTGCCCTATACCAAAACCGGCGTGGTTGGCGGCGTGATGCTCGGGTTAGGCCGTGCTTTGGGCGAGACCATGGCGGTGACCTTTGTCATTGGCAACGCCCACAAATTGTCTCCCTCCTTGTTCTCGGCTGGCAACTCGATTGCATCGACCTTGGCCAATGAATTTGGTGAAGCGGAACCCGGTTTGCACTACTCCTCTTTGTTTGCCTTGGGCTTGGCTTTATTCATCATCACCTTGATTGTTTTGTCTCTGGCCAAGTGGATGCTGTTGCGTGCGGAAGCCAAGAAGGGAATGAAATCATGAGTACGCCCCTGCATTTCGATGCAAACATTTACCGCAGTCGCAAAATCAAAAGCAAGATAGGTATTTATTTGTCCATGGTGGCCATGGTCATCGGGCTTGTTTTCTTGCTGTGGATTTTGAGCATATTGATGTTCAAAGGATTCTCGGCTTTGAATCTGGCCATGTTCACGCACAGCACACCTGCGCCAGGTTCTGAAGGGGGCGGATTGCTGAACGCCATTGTGGGCAGTTTGATGATCGTAGGCAGCTGCACTTTGATCAGCACCCCTGTGGGTGTGATGGCGGCCATTTACTTGTCGGAGTATGGCGACCGCAGCAAAATTGCTGCTGTAACCCGCTTCGTCAACGACATCATGCTGTCTGCGCCGTCCATTGTGGTGGGCCTTTTCATTTACGCCATTGTGGTCGTCAATGCCAAGCATTTTTCGGGCTGGGCAGGTACCTTGGCCTTGGCCTTGATTGCGATTCCTGTGGTGGTGCGCAACACCGAGAACATGCTCAAACTCGTCCCAGTGACCTTGCGTGAAGCCGCGTTCGCTTTGGGTGCCCCGAAATGGAAAGTCTCTACAACCGTGGTCCTTAAAGCAGCCAAAAGTGGCGTGATGACCGGTTTGCTGTTGTCACTGGCCCGTGTGAGCGGCGAAACCGCACCCTTGCTGTTCACCGCCTTGAACAACCAGTTCTACTCGACCAACATGAACGCACCCATGGCCAATTTGCCCGTGGTGATTTACCAATTTGCCATGAGCCCTTACGAGAACTGGGTCAATCTGGCTTGGGGCGGCGCCCTTCTGATTACCTTGACTGTGCTGGGCCTGAACATCTTGGCCCGCGTGGTCTTCAAAGAGAAAGTTGCAGTCTGAACATGAACACCAAACATCCCGTGGCTGAAGCCAAAAACGTTCTGGAAATTCGCAATCTGAATTTCTACTATGGTGCCTTTCAGGGTTTGAAAAATGTCAACTTGGACATCAAAACCAATACCGTGACCGCCTTCATCGGCCCCTCAGGTTGCGGCAAGTCCACCTTGCTGCGCACCCTGAACCGCATGTACGACCTGTACCCGGGTCAGCGTGCCGAAGGTGAGATCAATTTCAATGGCGAGAACATCCTCAACCCGAAGCAAGATTTGAACTTGCTGCGCTCGCGCATTGGCATGGTGTTTCAAAAGCCTACGCCTTTCCCGATGTCGATTTATGACAACATCGCCTTTGGTGTGCGTTTGTATGAAAACCTCTCCAGCAGTGACATGGATGACCGCGTCGAGTGGGCCTTGCAAAAAGCAGCCATCTGGAATGAAGTCAAATCCAAGCTGAACCAAAGCGGTTTGTCTTTGTCCGGCGGCCAGCAGCAGCGCTTGTGCATTGCCCGTGGCATCGCGGTCAAACCTTCGGTGTTGTTGCTGGATGAACCCACCTCTGCGCTGGACCCGATTTCAACCGGTAAAGTAGAAGAGTTGGTGCACACCCTCAAGAGCGAGTACACGGTGGTGATAGTGACGCACAACATGCAGCAAGCTGCGCGTGTGTCCGACTTTACTGCGTACATGTATTTAGGTGAATTGATCGAATACGGCCAGACTGAAGCCATCTTTATGAAGCCCACCCGCCAGGAAACTGAAGACTACATCACCGGCCGCTTCGGCTGAACAGAAAGAGCCTTATGGAAAAACACATTTCGAGCCAGTTTGATGTGGAGTTGACCAGTGTCTCCAGCCGGGTAATGGAACTCGGCGGTTTGGTCGAATCGCAAATTCGCCATGCCGTTTACGCCTTGTCTCAATTCAGTTTGGAAGTGGCTGAGAAAGTCATTGCCACAGAAGCTCAAGTCAATGCCATGGAAGTGGAAATCGACCGCGATTTGTCCTCCATCATCGCCAGGCGCCAGCCCACCGCGATTGACCTGCGCTTGTTGATCGCCATCTCCAAAACTACGGCCAATCTCGAGCGCGCGGGGGACGAGTCTGAAAAAATCGCCCGCATGGTCAAAGCGATTGTGGCCAGTGGTGCAGCCCGATCTTTGCCCGCTTCCGAGTTGCGGGTGGCCGCAGATTTAGCGTCGGGACTGCTTCGCAAAGCGTTGGACTCATTTGCAAGGCTGGACGTCACAGCTGCCATCAGCATCTTGAAAGAAGACGACCTGATCGATGCCGAGTTTGATGGCTTTGTGCGCAAACTGGTGACGTACATGATGGAAGACCCCCGGACGATTTCGGCCAGCTTGGATTTGCTGTTCATTGCCAAAGCCATCGAGCGCATTGGTGACCACGCCAAAAACATTGCCGAGTTCATCATTTACGTGGTCAAAGGAGCCGACGTTCGCCACACTTCTTTGTCTGAAATCGAGTCTGTTGTCAAATGAAAACACTGCCCCGCGTTTTGATTGTGGAAGATGAACCGGCGATTGCCGAGTTGATCGCTGTCAATCTCCGTCACAACGGATTCCAGCCGTTTTGGGCCATGGACGGTGAAACAGCCCAACGCGAGCTCGACGATGTGTTGCCGGATGTGATCTTGCTAGACTGGATGTTGCCCGGCGAGAGCGGCTTGACATTGGCGCGCAAATGGCGAGCCACTTCGCGCTTGAAAGCCATTCCTATTTTGATGCTCACTGCGCGAGGCGATGAACCTGACCGTGTGGCGGGTCTGGATGCGGGCGCGGACGATTACATTGTCAAACCGTTTTCGACCAAGGAGTTGTTGGCCCGTATCCGAGCGGTGCTGCGCCGCCGCGCGCCTGAGCAAGCTGGGGGGGCCGTGCGCTTGGGGGATTTGGTCTTGGATGCGGACACACACCGCGTCAGTTACCAAAACCAGTTGCTTAAAATTGGCCCGACGGAATTCAAGCTGCTGCAGTTCATGATGAGCCATGCCGAGCGCGTCCACAGCCGTGGTCAATTGCTCGACCGGGTCTGGGGGGACCATGTCTTCATTGAAGAACGCACGGTGGATGTCCATGTCAAGCGACTGCGAGAGTCATTAGGTGAGGCCGGTAATATGGTGGAAACTGTGCGTGGCGCAGGGTACCGTGTGACCAACGCGCCCTTGGCGCCTGCTCAATTGAAATCTGCCTGAGTGAAACCAATCATCAGCCCGAATTCGGACAGTCTTCGGCGATGATGGCGCGCTTACTTTTTGCACTGTTTGTCCTGTTGGTTGCTGCTGCGGCGGGCTACTGGTTGGGTGGCATGTCGGGCATCTTGTGGGCGACGAACACGGCGTTGTTGGTTTTGTTGGTCCGGGATTACTTTTGGGGCCACAAATTGGAGGTGTGGTTGCGCAAAGGTGAACCTTTGGCTGTGATCGAATTGAGCGGTTTTTGGGGTGAGTTGGTCGACCGCGTCCGACGTGGTTTCAAGAGCCGAACCCTGTTGGCCGAGCAGCACCAAAGTCGTTTGAAAGAGTTCATGTCTTCCATTCAAGCATCACCGAATGGGGTGCTCTTGCTCGACGATGAGGGCCGCATTGAATGGTGCAATCAAACAGCGGCTGTCCATTTGGGCTTGGATGACAAAAGAGATTTAGGCCAGCACATCGTGAATTTGGTGCGTGACCCTGTCTTCACACGTTACATGGCGCAAGGGGATTTTAAAAATGAAGTCGTCATGGAAGGGCGATCCAACTCTTTGTCGCAGCTTCTCAAGCTGCAGGTGCAACTGCATCCTTATGGCGACAACAAAAAACTGGTGCTGACGAGCGATGTCACAGCCCGGGCGCAAGCCGATCAAATGCGGCGTGATTTTGTCGCCAATGTTTCACACGAAATCAGAACCCCATTGACTGTTTTGGCAGGGTTTGTGGAGACCTTGCAATCCTTGCCATTGAAACGGGTCGAGAGGCAAAAGTATTTGGACCTCATGGCGGTTCAAGCCACCCGCATGCAAGGCCTGGTCAGCGATTTGCTGACCCTGTCTCAATTGGAGGGCAGCCCACCCCCGCCAGTGACCGAGGCGTTTGACCTGAAAGCTTTGATGTCCCAAGTCAAATCAGATGCGATCGCATTGTCTGCCTTGCAAGGCAGTGATGGTCAAGCTGTGCATGCCTTGAATTTCGATTGGCCTGAGCCCTTGCACATTTGTGGTTCGCGTGCAGAAATTCACAGCGCTGTTTCCAACTTGGTGAACAACGCGGTGCGTTACACCCCCGCGGGCGGCACGATCGATGTGCTTTGGAAATTCAGTCCTGAAGGACAAGCTTTGTTTTCAGTCACCGACAACGGCATGGGCATTGGTGCAGAACATTTGCCGCGCTTGTCAGAACGGTTTTACCGTGTGGACCGCAGCCGCTCGCGTGAATCAGGTGGCACGGGTTTGGGCCTGGCCATCACCAAACACATTGTGCAGCGACACGGCGGCAGTTTTCAGGTGCAAAGTGAATTGGGCGTGGGCTCTTGCTTTTCTTTGTTGTTTCCGCCGTCTAGGGTTAAATACGAAACGCAAGAGGCCTATTTGATGCCCGTTTTGAGCGAAACCACCGCTTGAAGCAATTGCTGCCCGGACGCCTCCAGGCTGTCGTTGTTTTGAATTTCAAAGAATGCGCAGCCCGCTGGCGGCTCGATGGCAATCAGCCGGTTCAAGCGCTGTTCAATCTCGCGAAGTGATTCACGGTTTCTGAGCAGCAAGCGACGTCGCAACACTTCTTTGTTGGCGGTGATGTGCAAAATACCCATGCCCGGAAAAGCCCGAGCCGCATTGGGAAGGTGTTCGCGTGAGCCGTTCACAAAGACTTGCTGCTGGGCCAAAGTCGCTATTTCCACATGGCGAATCCCGTACTGATGCCCGTTGGCTTGCCAATGCATGGCAAAAGAGTGTGCAGCCAACAGGCGCTTGAACTCGGCTGGCGTCACGCTTTCGTGGGCTTCGCCATCGGGTACTCGGGGTCGGTCAATCGTGCGTTGCGCCCAATGCGCGGGCAGGTGCTCAGGCAGGTTGGAACGCAACCAAGCCAATAAGCTGTCTTTACCCACACCGGACGGGCCGACCACATAAATCAAAGCAGCGTTCATGTGCGCAAAGCCACGTTGTCAATCCAAACAAAATTGTCGCCCATTTGAGGCTCAGCAAAGACCGACAAGTGCGTGAACCGGCAAGCTGGCAATGCATCAAACCGCGCTTGGGCGGCAGACACCAAAGCGGTCAGCTCTGCAGCTGGCATATTTCGCAAGGACCCCGTCAATGACATGTGAAACTGAAATTCATCCAACACCCATGGGTAAGACCACGCTTGCAAATAAAGCTCTTGCCGTGCGGTCAGTCCTTTTTGTCTGCGCCGGGCCAGATCTTCGGCCGTTAAGGTTTGCGTCAAAGCTTGCAAGCCGGTCACGCAGGCATCTGCTGTGCTGTGGATGTGAGGGTGATGCACTGTCGGCCTTAAGGCCAGAAAGCCGCCATCGGTGCTGACCTGCAGGCGAGGCATGGCAAAGGCCGCGTGTTGACTTGCGATGCTGCGCAAACCTGTGATCAATGAAGACAGGCTTTCGCCTGCAGCTAGCACAAAAGGCGCCTTGAGCGTGGCGTGCCAACCATAACGACGGGGTTCTTGGGTGTACGTGTGAAAGTGCTCGGGGGCAACACCATCGATCACAGCTTGCGTCATCTGCCGACCAGTGAGGGCACACCGCCCCAGCCAATGGCTGCCTGCTGCCCACCATTCGCTGCTTGCTTCAGGGGCATAGTAAATGGCGTATCGGTAAGCGTTTTCAGTGTTCATCGTGCTGGACCGTGAGGGAGACGCGGTCGCCGGCAAACCACGCACAAGCAAATTCTATGGGCAACTGATTCATGTCAACGTTGATGCTTTTGACGAGCAGCACAGGCCGCGTGACCGATTGCCCCAGCCCAAGTGCCACTGCTTTGCTGGGCAAGCGTGCAGAGATGTTGCTGACCTGTCGTGTGTAATCGCTGACCCCGTGTTGTTTAAAGCCTTCTGTGATCGAGCCTGTGCTTTGCACGATGCTTTCCATCTGCGCAAATCGCGGCAATGGAAAATACCGCTCGCTCACATGCAAGGCTTGTCCCGCACCTTCGCCCATGATGTGCAT
>Ga0114963_10002479_pt1 | contig 12637 bp, 10 predicted proteins | sample C_131016_EF_Meta_FD_87019 | JGI IMG/M metagenome (GOLD analysis project Ga0114963, IMG submission 87019) | Freshwater microbial communities from Lake Croche, Canada to study carbon cycling - C_131016_EF_MetaG | ecosystem: Environmental > Aquatic > Freshwater > Lake | place: Lake Croche, Canada...
ACAGGTTGAAAACCTGTGCTACGAAACGCGTGGCACTCAGCCCAGCTGGGCCATGGCTTCGTCGGGGATGCTGAAGTTGGCCGACACGCTCTGGACGTCGTCGTGGTCGTCCAGTCGCTCCATTAGGGTCAGCACCTTTTTCGCGGTCTCCACGTCGTCCACGTCCACCGTGTTGGTCGGGATGCGCACGATCTCGTTCGACTCGACGCCCAGGCCGGCCTTGCCGAGGGCGTCGACCACTGCCGCCATCGCCGCCGGATCGCAGGTCACCTCCCAGCGGTCGCCCGAGAGCTTCACGTCATCGGCACCCGCCTCGAGTGCCACTTCCATGAGCTTGTCTTCGTCGCAGCCCGCCTGCGGCAGCCGCACGAGCCCCTTCCGCTCGAAGAGGTAGGCCACGCAGCCCGTGCCGCCGAGCTTGCCGCCGCACATCTCGAAGATCTTGCGGATCTCGGGGGCCGTGCGGTTCTTGTTGTCGGTGAGGATCTCGCAGAGCACGGCCACGCCGCCGGCACCGTAGCCCTCGTAGAGCGACTCTTCGAGGTCGCCCCCCTTGAATTCGCCGGTGCCGGTCTTGATCGCCCGCTGAATGTTGTCCTTGGGCATGCTCACGGCCTTGGCCGCGTCGATCGCATACCGGAGCCGGAGGTTGGCGTCTGGATCAGCGCCGCCGTGCTTCGCCGCCACGATGATCGCCTTGGCGAGCTTGCTCCAGAGTTTGCCCCGCTTGGCGTCGATCAGCGACTTCTTGCGAGAGATGTTCGCCCAATGGGAATGTCCGGCCACGCGTGTTCCTCCCTCGCACCTGTCCTGCCACCGTCAGCCGTCCGTCACCGCGGCTTCCGCTTGCTCAGCTCCGATGAGTGACGGTCGCCTTTGCCCTCTGGCTTCTTCGCCGCCGGAGCCGTGGGCTTGGCGGACGGCTTCGCTGGAGGCGTCGGCTTCTTGGCCGCCGGCGCGGGTTTCGCCGGCTCCGGCGGCGGAGCCATCTGCGGCTTGATCGTCAGCGGCTTGCCGACGTTCGGCTTCACCACGAACGGCTTCGGCCCAGACTTGCCGTCGCCCGGCTTCTTCGGTCCCGAACCGGCGGGGGGCATCGGTGTCTTACCCACGGGGCGGGCGGCCGCCTGCGGTCCGGCTGGGCGGTGCTCCTCCGCGGCGTTTCGCGCTGCCTCGGCAGCCTTGAGGCTCTCCTTGTCGGTGGCCGGCGGCGGCGGGGTGGGAGCCGGCAGCGGTTCGCCCCGCTTCGGCATGCGGTCCTTGAGGGCCGCCGGGCTCACGGCCTGCACCACCTTCCGCACGGTGTTGCCGTGGAGGTTGGTGAGCACTTCGATGCCGAACTGGTGGAGGAGCGAACTGAACTCCACGCCCGACTTCTTGCCGATGATCCGCTCGATGCCGGCCACTTTGCCCGCATCGTATTCCGCCTGCGTCGTCATCCCGCAGACGTAGAGCGCTGCAATCGCACCCTTGTCGAGCGGAATCATGTGGCCGTCGAGCGCCGTCGAGACGACGTGCGCCACCACGAACGGCGGCACGCCATGCATGCCCTCGAGAACCTTGAGGCCGTGGGCCAAGGAGTGCTTCTTCGCGTGATCAAGCGAGAAGTTGTAGGTCGACTCAAACACGCTCTGAAGCACGCGGCGGAGCGAGAGGGCCGCATGGGCGGGATCGGGCAGGTCGTGGAGCGTCTCGGCGAGTTCTGCCACGGTGGTCACGCGGATCTCGTTGAGGTCAAACGCCGACTCGATCAGACGGGCGCAGGCCTTCTCCGCCACGTCGTACGGCGCGTTTTCCAGACAGCAGGCGACGAGCACCTGATCGAGAAGCGGCCGGCTGGTGTTGAACGGGACCGGTTTGTACGCCGCCTTGAGCGCCTTGAAGAGCTTCGGAACCAACTGGGCCCGGGGCGGCACCTTCTCCGGTGGCAGTTTGGGCGGCTCGACCACCTTCGCCGGGGCGACGGGCTTGGCGGGAGCGACGGGCTTGGCGGGAGTTCCAGCCTTCGCCGGGGCGGTCGGCTTCACCGGAGCCGTCGGCTTGGCGACGGCTTTCGGAGCGGGCTTGCCAGCCGCTGCTTTTGGGGCGGGCTTCCCAGCCACCTTCGGGGCGGGCTTTTTCGGGGCGGGAGCCGGCTTCTTTCCGGCGGGCTTCTTTGGTGCGGTCATGCGTCGTCCTGCGAGGCCACGGAAGGGGATGATGGTTCGGTGTCGCCGTCCGACGGGGGCGGCGGAAGGACCTCGTGGAGCATGCGGGCGATCTCGATCGACTTCTTGATGCCCCCGTCGAGTTCAAAGCGGAGTTTCGGCGTGTAGCGGGTCTCGATTCGGTCAGCGATCCGCGACTGGAGGAAGCCTGCCGACCGGGCTAGACCCTGGATCGCGAGTTTCTCCTTCGCCGGGCCACCCATGATCGACACATGGACGATCGCCGACCGCATGTCGGGGGCCATCTCCACACCGGTGACCGTGACATCCTTGACGCGAGGGTCGCGGACCTCCGTGAGGATGGCCATGCTGACCACCTCCCGAACCGCCTCGGCCGCCTTCAACAGTCGTCGGGTGCTCACGACAGCGTCCGCGCGACTTCCTCGACGCGATAGCACTCGAAGATGTCGCCCTCCTTCAGGTCGTTGAAGCCGGCAAGCTTGATGCCGCACTCCAGGCCGTCACGCACCTCGCGTGCGTCGTCCTTCTCCCGCTTGAGCGACTCGATCCCGTAGTCGCCGATTACACGGTTGTCGCGGATTACCCGCAGGCGGGCGTTGCGGGCGATGATGCCTGCGATCACGCGGCAGCCAGCGATGACGCCGAGGCGGCTGATCGAGAAGGTCCGCTGAACCACGGCGCGGCCGAGTTCGTTTTCCCTCTTCTCCGGGGCGAGCATGCCCTCGAGCGCCTTCTTCAGGTCGTCGGTCACCTGATAGATGATGTCGTAGCGGCGGACCTGCACGCCCTTGTCTTCCGCCAGCGACCGGGCCCGCTCGTCAGGCACCACGTTGAAGGCGATGATCACCGCGTCGGAGGCGTCGGCAAGCTGGACGTCGGCCTCGGTCACGCCGCCGACCGTCGCCTGGAGCACCCGGATCTTGACCTCCGGGTGGTCGAGCTTCTGCAGTTCCTTAAGGATTGCCTCGATCGAGCCGCGGACGTCGGCCCGGAGGATGAGGTTGAGCGTGGGCGCCTTGTCGGCACCGAGCCGGTCGGCGAGGTTCTCGAGCGTGACATGGACCGGGGTGCTCGACAGGTGCGAATGACGGCGGATGTCGGCCCGCTCGAGGGCCACCTCACGGGCCAGGGCGATCGACTCCACCTCCTGGAATCGGTCGCCGGCACCCGGGGGCACATCGAGGCCGGTGACGAACACGGGCCGGGCGGGGCCCGCCTCGGTGACCTTTCGCCGAGTGAGGGTGTCGAACATCGACTTCACGTGGCCGGTGGCCTCGCCACAGACCAGCGGATCGCCGATGTTGAGCGTGCCCTTCTGGATCAGCAGGCAGGCCACGACGCCGCGGCCCTCGTGAATCGAGGCGTCGAGGCAGACGCCCGCGGCCATCCGGTCAGGATTGGCTCGCAGGTCGTGGAGCTCGGCGATCGTCAGCAGCGTGTCGAGCAGGGAATCGACTCCCTCGCCCGTCACGGCGCTGGTCTTCACCACTTCCGTCTCGCCACCCCACTCGGTGGGCAGGAGTTCCGCGGCCGCCAGCTGCTGGTAGACCCGCTGGACGTCGGCGCCCGGCAGGTCGATCTTGTTGATGCAGGCCACGATCGGCACGCCCGCGGCCTTGGCGTGGCTGATCGCCTCCTCCGTCTGCGGCATGACACCGTCGTCGGCGGCTACCACGATCACCGCGCAGTCGGTGACGTTGGCGCCGCGGGCACGCATCTGCGTGAAGGCCTCGTGGCCCGGCGTGTCGACAAACGTGATCGACTTGTCGTTGCGGTCGACCGTGTAGGCCCGGATGTGCTGCGTGATGCCGCCGCTCTCGCGGGCGGCCACGTCGATGCCGAGGATCTTGTCGAGGAGCGACGTCTTGCCGTGGTCAACGTGGCCGAGGAACGTGACCACCGGCGCCCGCGGCGACCGCAGGGCCGGATCCTCGTCGACGGCGTCGAAGCCGGCGAGCAGTTCCTTCTCGAGATCCTCCGCCGTCTTGAGATCGAGCTGCACGCCCAGTTCGGCCGCCAGCAGTTCCACCGTGTCACGGTCGAGCACCGTCGACATGCTCGGCATCTGGCCCATGCCGAAGGAGAGCAGCTTCTTGAGCACCTCGCCCGCCGACAGGCCGATCGCCTCCGAAAAGGCCCGCACGTTGCAGGGCACCTGAATCGAGGCGTTGGTCTTTCGCGGGGCGGCCGTCGAAGCGCCGCTCTTTCTGGGCCGCGAGCCGCGCCGGCGCCGAGATCCAAACTCGTCATCGCCCATGCCGCGGCCGTCGCTGATCCTCCGGCGGCCGATCTGCCGTTGCTCACGCCCTCCGAGCGCATCGTCCTTGCCGTCGCCTCCCTTGGTGGGCGTCCGCCGCGGTCGTACGCCGGGCGCCATCGGTGGCGGCACGGCGGTCGGTGCCGCACCGGTGCCGCGGAGCAGGCCGCTGGTCCGTTGCCGGGTGGCGTCGGCGGCTCGCTGCTGCTCGTGCTTCCGCATGTGGTCGGCGAGCGGCTTGGCCCCACCTGCCTTGGCACTCCGGATCGCATCGAGCGGGAGTTTCACGTCAGGCTTTTGGGCCGCCGGTTCCACCGCACCGGGCCGCGGCGTGATCGGGGCACGGCCAGCCGCCGGAACGGGGGCGAGTTTGAAGGCCGGCCGCGGCACGGGCTTGGGGCCGTCGCCACCTGGGCGGACGGTCGGGCGGGGCTTGGGCTCGGTGGCCACCGGCTTCGGCGGCGCCATCTCAGGGGGCTTGCTCTTGGCCACACCGGCCGGGGCGATGTAGTCCTCGCGCTTGAGTGTGGTGGTGACGGGGGCGGTGGGCTTGGCTGCGGCAGGGGCGCCGGGCTTCACCGGCGCGGGGGCGGGCCGCTCAGGCGGCCGAGACTTGGCGGCGATGAACTCCTTGAGCTTCGCCACCTCCTCGTCGCTCATGCTGGCCAGCGCCGAGCCCTTGTCCTGAATGCCGGCGCGCGTGCACAGGTCGACAAGCTCTTTGCTGTCGATCTTCAGTTCTTTCGACAGCGTGTAGATTCGGACAGCCACTCGACCCTCTCTCGCAACGCCTTACGTCGATCACCTTCATACGCCCGATTCCAACCATCACGACTCGGGAACGGATTCCGGGGCGGGCGCCGCCCCCGACTCCGCCACCTGCTCCGCTGCTACTGCATCGGCCGCGTCGGCGTCGGCCGTGGCCTTCGCAATCCGATCGGCTTCTCGCTGCTTCCGCCGCTCGTCGGCGGCGGCAGCCTCGACCTGACTGGCCCGTTCCTCGGCCTCTAAAACGATCGCGTCGACCTGCTCTGCGGTCAAGCCGCCCATTTCCATGAGATCATCGGGCTCGATCACCGAGAGATCGTCGTAGGAAAGGAAGCCCTCGCCCACGAGCCGCTCAGCCACCGATTCGTCGAGGCCCTCGATCGACGAGAACCCGGCGATCGCCCGCTCAATCTGCTGGTCGAGCTCCTCGCGGGTCATGATTTCAATGTCCCAGCCGCAGAGTTTGCTGGCCAGCCGCACGTTTTGGCCGCGGCGGCCGATCGCGAGCGAGAGTTGGTCTTCGCGGACGAGCACGATCCCGCGGCCGAGCATCTGGCAGAGGATCACCTCGTCCACCTCGGCCGGCTGGAGGGCGTTGGGAACGAGCACCTGGAGGTCGTCGTTCCAGCGGACGATGTCGATCCGCTCACCGCCGAGTTCTTCGACGATGTTCTTGATGCGATTGCCGCGGACACCGACGCAGGCTCCCACGCAATCGATCCGGTTGTCGGAGCTGATCACGGCCACTTTGCTGCGGTACCCGGGCTCGCGGGCGATGGCTCGGATCTCGATCACGCCGTCGGCGATCTCCGGGATCTCCTGCTCGAAGAGCCGCTGCACGAGCTGCGGACGGATCCGGGAGAGGATGATCTTCACGCGGCTGCCGACCTTCCGAACCTCGAAGATGGTGGCGCGGACCCGCTCGCTGGGATGGTACGACTCGCCGGGGATCTGCTCGCTCCGCGGCAGGATGGCCTCCTGGCTGCTCACCTGCACGGTGGCAGTGGCGCCCTCGAAGCGGGTGACCACGCCCGACACCATCTGACCGACCTGCTCCTCGAACTCGTCGTGGATGGCGTCTCGCTCAGCCTCGCGGATCTTCTGGATGATCACCTGCTTGGCGGTCTGGGCGCCGATCCGGCCCGAGAGTTCCGCCGTATCGAGCGGCTGGCCGTCGTGCGTGCCGGTCACGTTGCCGTTCTCGCGGTCGATCTCAATCGTGATGACCGAAGTCTCGCCGTACTGCCGCGACAGCGCGGTGACGAGGGCGGCCTCGATGGCCTGGAAAACGATCTCCTTGTCGATGTTCTTGTCGCGATGGATCGCGTCGACAATGCGGAGGATTTCTTCGGGCTTCATAGGGTTCTCGGATGCCAACCGTGAAATGGCGGTGCCGGCACGGCCGACGCCATATCACGACATGGGCGCCGAAACACCCCCGCATGCGTTCATGCGCCGGGATATTTGGAAGCGTATCCGCGAACCAGCAGCCATCCTCACGAGGAGCAACCCGTGAAAACTAAGCCGTTTGCGGGGGACTGTCAAGCAGAGGCCGTCTGGCCCGCGTCACGCTGAGGCCCGCCACGAACGGATGACCACCGCCCCCGATTGGCCCTGGGGCGTGACCGAGGTGGAGATGAACACGTCGCCCGCCGGGTCGCCCCGCCGCGCCGCCCGGATGCCGCAGGCCTCGTCGTCGGCCTCGTGGTTGAGGAGTGGAAAGAGTTCCCCGTGGCTGAGCGCCAGGATGCTTGCCACGCACTCCGCGAGGCCGCTGCCGCCGCCGAGGTTGCCGAAGTGGCTCTTGGCCGCCACGGTGGGAACGGTGCGGGCCGCGTCGCCGAGCACGTCACGAATCCCCTCGGCCTCCTCCCGATCGCCAGTCACGGTGCTGGCCCCGTAGGCGTGCACGTGCCCCAGGTCGGCCGGGCGGACGCCCGCCATCTCGAGGGCGCGGCCCATGGCGAGCGCAACGGACTGCCGGCGCCGGCCCACAGCCGCGCGATCGGTCGAGCACCGCGCGGCATGGCCGACGATCTCGCCGAGGATCGTGGCGCCGCGGGCCAGCGCGTGCGACAACTCCTCGAGCACGACCACAGCAGCCCCCTCGCCGAGCACCATGCCTCGGCGGTGCTTGTCGAAGGGGCGGCTCCAGGTCGCCGGGTCGTCGTCACCCGTCGCCACCTGCTCGCTCTGGATGGCGTGCACGGTCTTCATCGGATGCACACGGGTGCCGGTGGCGCCGGCCACCATGATGTCCGCGGCGCCTCGCTTGATCGTGACCGCAGCCTCGCCCACGGCGAGGTGACCGCTGGCCTCGCGGAGCGTCAGCGAGTTGCTGGGGCCCCGCAGGTCGTTGTAGATGGCGATGTGGCTCGCCGGCATGTTGGGGAGATACTTGAGCAGCCACAGGGGCGTGATCTGTGGCATCCCGTCGGTGCCCCAGAGTTGGAAGTCGAACAGCCCGTCGGTGCCACGGCACTTGGCGACCGCGGAGGTGAAATCCTCCGGAATCGTGAGCATGTAGTCCGATCCGAACACGCAGCCGAACCGTTCGGGCGGGTGATGGGCGGAAGCGTCGCCGCAGTTGTGGAGGGCCCGTTGGGCCGCCGCCACGGCCATCTGGCTCTCCCGGCACATCACCTTGCAGCCCTTGCGGATCGCCTTCTTCTTTTCGGGGTCGAGCGGGCCGAAGTTGTCGATCTCGCCCGTGAATGCCCGGGCCTGGGCGGCGTGGTGCAGCGGGATGCCGCGGCTGTCGAAGGCGTCGAGCGGTCCGATCCCGCTGCGGCCCTCGACGAGCGCCGTCCAAAAGTCGTCGAGTCCGAGGCCGAGCGGGCAGACGATGCCCAGGCCCGTGATCACCACCCTTCGGTCAGCCGCTCCACTCATGCGCGCATCCTGTCATGTTCCGGCCCGGCCGGGCCTCGGTCTGTTTGTCGCGACGTTCATGGGCCGCCGCCGAGCCTCGGTTCGACCACGATCACCACATCGCACCGCTTATCGTCGGTCAGCAGCGACACGGCCGACACATTCTGTGCGGGCACAGGCCACGGCACCAACCCGAGCCCGATGAGCAGTGTCTGATTGGCCGGCCAGCGGAACCGCTCGCCCACCCTCACGGCCGCCACCTGCGGCACCTCCACCTGCACCCGTTGCTGGTTCACCGGTGAGGCGAGTGACACCTGGGCCAGCCGTTCGAGCTGGTCGATCCGACAGCGGACGACGGCCTCCACCGCCGTTCGGTCGCGGGAAAGCAGCGGCTGAATGTCGATCGCCAGCCCCTCGTCGCAGGTGGACGACCGCATCTGCCACCCGGGCCAGACGTCGGGACGCGGGGCAATGTCCTGCACGTACGATTGCTTGCGGCCGCCGGCGAGCGTGGCGGGCAGGCCGTTGGCGGCCAGCACCGGGCCGGTGGGCAGTTCATGACAGTCGGACCGCGACCGCAGCCGGGCGAGCACGGCGGCAGCGGTCTCGCGGGGAGCGATCCAGGCCTGCACGCCGGGGGTGGCGGCCGGGATGGCGACGAGCGCGGGGCGGGCCTCGGCCCGCCAGCCGGGGCCGTCGAGTCCGAGCACCCGGACGCTGAAGCGGTGCGGCGTGGCGGCATCGTCGACGAACCTCGCCACGACCTCCTCCACCGTGGCTTGCATCTCGGGACCGTGGAAGCAGGAGAGCGTCTGGCCGTCGGCCGAGAGCGACGCGGGCGAGTCGCCGTGCCAGGCGGGGTAGCCGGTCTCCTGGAGAATCCAGTCGACCACGTGCCGCTGGCTGCCCTCACCGGCCTGCTTCACGTAGGCCGAGATGTCATAGGTTTTCCAAACCTGGCCAGCCGTGGCAGGGACCTGGCCGAACGCGGCCGACGGCACGACGAGCAAGCCCACGAGGAGGATGCCCCAGGAGAGGAGAGTGTCAGTCGGCGATCGATCCATGGCCGATGCCTCCCGCTTCGCTCAGATGCGGGCGAACACCAAACTGGCGTTGTGGCCGCCGAACCCGAACGAGTTGCTCATCGCGATATCGACCCTGGCCTCGCGGGCCACCTTTGGCACGTAGTCGAGATCGCACTCGGGGTCCGGGGTATCGAGGTTGATCGTGGGGGTGATCACGCCGCGGTTGATCGTCAGGGAGCAGACGACCGCCTCGATGCCGCCACTGGCGCCGAGTGTGTGGCCGAGATTGCTCTTCGTGCTGGAGATCGCCAGCCGCTTCGCGTGCCCGCCGAACACCCGCTTCACGGCCTTCGTCTCGGCCACGTCGCCAAGCGGGGTGCTGGTGCCGTGGGCGTTGATGTAGTCCACGGCCTCCGGGGCGATGCCGGCATCCTGAAGGGCCATGGTCATCGCGTGGGCTCCGCCGCGGCCCTCCTCGTCGGGTTGCGTGATGTGGCCGGCGTCGCCGCTGGCCCCGTAGCCCTTGAGTTCCGCGTAGATTCGGGCACCACGCCGGCGGGCGTGCTCGAGTTCCTCGATGACGATCACGCCGGCCCCCTCGGCGAGCACGAAGCCATCGCGGTCGACGTCGAACGGCCGGCTTGCCTGCTGCGGCGCGTCGCCGCGGAACGACAGGGCCCGCATGTTTTGAAAGCCCGCGAGGCCGATCGGTGTGAGCGCAGCCTCGCTCGCCCCGGTGATCATCACGTCGGCGTCGCCGTACTGGATCGCCCGCAGGGCGCTGCCGATCGAGTTGGCGGCGCTGGCGCAGGCCGTGGCGACCGCGAAGTTTGGCCCCTTGGCCCCATAGAGGGAGGAAACGTGGCCGCTGGCCGAGTTGACCATCAGCTTCGGAATCGTGAACGGCGAGACCTTGTCGATGCCCTTATGGAGCATGCGCTCCTCCTGGGTCTCGAACTCCCAGAGGCCGCCGATGCCGGAGCCGATCACCACGCCGCAGCGATACGGCTCAATCTTCTCGAAGTCGAGCCCCGAGTCGGCGGCCGCGTCTTTGGCGGCACCGATTGCAAACTGCGTGAAGCGATCGAGCCGCTTGAGGTCCTTCGCGGTGCAGATGTCCTCGTTCTCAGGCTCCCAGTGCACCTGGCCGCCGAACTGCACTCGGTATCCTGAGACGTCGAACAGGGTGATCGGACCGACGCCGCTGTCGCCGCGCACAATCCGATCCCAGAACACGTCGACCTTCCGGCCAAGGGAGGTCACTACTCCCACGCCGGTGACAACCGCCCTTCGCTTCATTCCGTCGCTCCGCCGTCCGTGCTTTGCGATCAGTCGATCACGACTGGTTCTTTTCGATGAACTCCACCGCCTGACCGACGGTCTGGATCTTCTCCGCTGCGTCGTCCGGGATGTTGATCTCGAACTCTTCCTCGAGTTCCATCACCAGCTCGACGGTATCGAGCGAGTCGGCACCTAGGTCCTTGATGAATGATGTCTCGGGCGTGATCTGTTCCTTGCTCACGCCGAGTTGTGACGCCACGATGTCGATCACTCGCTCTTGAACTGAAGCCACCTTGTGAATCCTCCTGGGGCCCGGCTGCCGGCCGCGTGTGGGCGGCGAGCGGGGCAGGGCGTTCTAACGTAACCGGCGGCAGCCCTCCGAGGCTGCGCACCTTACCTGGGTTGTCGGGGAAGATATACCCGTTCCCGACCGCCAGTGTCCAGCCCGGGAAAAACCGGGCTATCGGGCCGTCTGGACCCGGCTCGGGGCAGCCCCTCGCTGATCTGCCGTAGCACAGGTTTTCAACCTGTGTCGGAGCCGACTGGCAGCGAGGCCGCGGTCAGCCGATCATGCCGCCGTCGACCACGAGCGTCTGGGCCGTGATGTAGCCGCTCGAGGGAGCGGCCAGGAACAGCACCGCCTCGGCGATCTCCCAGGCCTCACCAAGCCGCTTCGCCGGCACCCGCTTCTTCACCTCGTCGAGCAGCACCGGCCCGAGGGCCGCGGTCATGTCGCTGGCGATGAAGCCCGGGGCGACCGCGTTGACCGTGATCTTCCGGCCGGCGAGTTCCTTGGCGACGGTCTTCGTGAGGCCGACGAGCCCGGCCTTCGAGGCCGAGTAGTTGGCCTGCCCAGGGTTGCCGATCAGGCCCGACACACTGGCCACGTTCACGATCCGACCATATCGCTGCTGCATCATCGGCCGGCTGGCAGCCCGCATGAAGAGGAACGGACCGCGGAGATTCGTGTCGAGCACGGTGTCCCACTCCTCGTCGCTCATCCGCGGCAGAAGTGTGTCGCGGGTCACGCCCGCGTTGTTGATGAGGATGTCGAGACGGCCACACTTCTCCACCACGGCTTCGACGACCCGCTGCGCCTCCTCGGCCTTCGAGACGTCGCAGGGGACCTCTTCCGCTTTTCCTCCGGCGGCGCGGATGCCGGCGGCCACCTGGGCGAGTTTGTCGGCCGAACGGGCGACGAGGGCGACGGTCGCGCCGGCCGCGGCCAGCGTCTCGGCGATCGCGCGGCCGAGGCCTTGCGAAGCGCCCGTGACAAGGGCCACCTGCCCGCTGAGATCCACCTTCAACCGCTTGGGTCCCGTCTGCGCAGCCTCGTCAGCCATGGTCCGTCTCTCCTTTTCAGCCAGTGAACCCGGTCAGTCAGTGAATCCGAACCCCGGATCAGTCAGTCGAAGACGCCCGAGCAGGCGACGCTCCGGTCGATCCGCTTCATCAATCCGCGAAGCACGCGTCCGGGACCGACTTCCCAGATCGACCGCACCCCTGTCGAGAGGATGTATGCCATGGAGGCGTTCCACTCGACAACACCGACCACCTGCCGCGCCAGCAGAGCTTTGATTTCGGCTGGATCGGTGTGCGGCTTCGCATCGACGTTGCTGACGACGGGAATCCGTGGGGCCCGAAACTCTGCCGCTGCGAGGGCGGCCGTGAGCCGCGCGACGGCAGGCTGCATGAGCGGCGTGTGGAAGGCGCCGGCCACTTCGAGCGGCACGCACTTCATGGCCCCGGCGGCCATGGCGGCGGCCTCGAGCCGCCCGCAGGCGTCTTTCGAGCCGGAGGCCACGATGTTGCCGGGGCAGAGCACATTGGCCACCTCGAGGACATCGCCTCCGCGGCACTCGTCGCACAGGGCCACAAGCTTGTCGCGGTCGACGCCGAGCACCGCGAGCATCGCCCCGGGCCGCTGCTCGGCGCATTCCTGCATGGCCCGGCCGCGGACGTCGACGAGCCGGACGGCGTCGTCGAAGCCGATCGCCCCGGCGAACACCAGCGCCGTGTACTCGCCGAGCGAGAGGCCGGCGGTGATCCGGGCGGAGTCGAGCGGATGCCCGTCGCGACTGCGGAGCACCTCGAGCGCCGCCAGGCTCGTCACCAGGATTGCCGGCTGGCTGACGGCGGTGGTATTGAGCCGTTCGGCGGGACCGCTGCGGCAGACGGCGAGCAGGTCGTAGCCAAGGATCGCCGAGGCGCGGGCGAAGAGTTCGGCCGCTTTCGGGCAGGCTTCGACCCAGTCGCCGGCCATGCCG
>Ga0114963_10002481_pt1 | contig 12627 bp, 12 predicted proteins | sample C_131016_EF_Meta_FD_87019 | JGI IMG/M metagenome (GOLD analysis project Ga0114963, IMG submission 87019) | Freshwater microbial communities from Lake Croche, Canada to study carbon cycling - C_131016_EF_MetaG | ecosystem: Environmental > Aquatic > Freshwater > Lake | place: Lake Croche, Canada...
GCTGCCTCATTAGCAGCAGCTGTCTCAAGCAATGCCAATCGATTGGCCTCCGCTTGAGCAGCGGCTACTTTTGCAGCCTCTGCAGCCCGTTGAGTCTCAAGTGCATTGGCTGCAGCCACAGCGGCAGCTTTAATCTCAGCAAGCTTCGACTCCTCCAAGGCTGCAATGTCAGCCGCTAATTTTGCTGCTGCTGCTTTCGCAAATTCCGCAGCCTGTCGTTCCCCCTGAAGCCTTGCCTCTTCAAGTGCTTTTGCTTTTGCAGCATTTTCAGCAGCTTGCCGTGTCGACTCTTCTAGCGCTTTTTTCTCATTTGCAGCAGTAAGAGCTGCTTGAGCAGCGGCCTTGGCTGAAGCGATATCTGCAGCCGCTTTGATTGCTGCTTCCGTTTGTTGCGCCACCAAAAGCGCTGCCTCCTTCGCAACCTGCTCGGCTAACGCCGCGAACTTCTCCCTTTGCTTTTCAATAAAGGCATCCCACTGATCCACAAATGTCTTCAGAGTTGGATTAGCATCAAGTTCAGCTTGGGTAAAAATAGACCGAGCGGATCGCACAGAATTTGTGGCGGGATCGAGAGCCGCTGGATTACTCAATTTATAGTCATTCGCTAGATTTTTGTTTTCAGTAGTTAAAGAATTGAATGTCGATGTGGATGCAGTCTGGGCGCTGGTAGCTGCGGCCGCAGCAGCACTGGCGGCAGCATCTGCAGTTGCCTTTGCCGATGCAGCTGCAACACGTGCAGCTTCTGCTGCTGCATCCTGCTGTGCTTTTGTTGTAGCCGCATCCAGAGCTGCTTTTAATTGGGCGGCTGCTTGCGCTGCTTCTACTGCAGCTTGGGCTCTTGCACTCGCCTCTGCCTCAGATTTTTGTAGGGCAACAGAGGCAGCTGCAGCAGCCTCTTGGTCTGCTTTTGCCTTTGTTGCAGCGGCATTTGCCGCTGTTTCAGCCGCTTTTGCTGCTGCCTCGGCCGCAGCTTTATCGCCTGCGTTCGCAATCTGAGTATTGAAAACGGCTGCACTTGCTTGCGCATTCGCCAAAGCATTTGCAAGCGCATCTGCTTGGCTCGCAGCTTCAGCTGCTGCCCTTGCCGCCAGATCCGCATTGCTAGCAGCTAATGCAGCTGCTTCCGTTGCTGCTTTTGCCGTGGCAGCCGCTTGGGCCGCAGCAGCATCAGCAGCTGCTTTATTGGAGGCATCTGCATCCGCAGCAACTTTTGCAGCTGCCGCTGCATCCGAAGCTGCTTTGGCCGATGCTGCGGCCTGAGCAGCAGCAGCATCAGCAGCCGCCTTGTTTGCGGCCTCTGCAATTGCAGCCAATCTCGCCGCTTCTGCAGCAGCGGCAGCGGCTTGTTTCGCTTCACGGTCTTTCACAGCCGCTTCATAGATCTTCAAAAGTCGTTCGTACTCCTTTTGATTTGCGGCAGCTAAGTCAGCTTTGGCTTTTGCCTCTGCTTCCTGAGCTGCTTTTAGTGCGTCGGCTGTTGCTTTCGCATTTTGCTCTGCTTGCAACTGTTGGATTTGGGATGTGGCTCCTATATTTCCACTGCCCGCTCCAATTCCTCCTGCTTTGCCACCTTCTGTTCCAGAAGCCGTATCCACAGAAGGTGCATCGGCTGCACCTTGAGAAGAGGCTGTGGTGATTGCTGAGATTGATTTCGCATCCAGACCTGGAGTCGCTGCGATTACAGCAGCAGCAATTTTTGAAGCGGCCTCAGGAGCCACCTTCGATACCGCTTGCGCAATTGCAATCGCTGCTTCAGGAGCTTTCGCTGCAACCGCAGCGGCAATGTGCTCAGCCGCAGCAGGAACCGCCTTCGCAGCAATCGCCGCCACTTCCGCAGCCGCATTCGGAATCATGGCCGCCACGCTCGCCGCCACATTCGCGACCATGGCACCGACTGTCGACTCAACAGCTTTCCCCGCCGCCAGAACAGCAGGCGAATTCGCAGGGGTTGCTACAGGAGTTGCACCCGGAGCCGCCTGCTGCCCAGCCGGAATGGAGACCATCTTGCCCGACGAGTCCCGACTTCCCACCGTACCCCGCGTAACGGTCGTCATCATCTTCCCACCCACAAAATTTACTGCAAAGACCGTCCCCTGAGCCACCGATTCCCCCTCTTTTGTTTTCACCCGCACATCAGTCTTCTCCTTGTTCCAAGGGGCAATATTCATCACAACCAAGCCGCTCTCCGAATTCACAACAGCTTCGCGACTTTGTAATTCACCGTTCTTAATTTCAGAACTCATCTTCTCAAGGATCGCCACACTCCCAGACTCAATCGAAAGAACTACCCCGGGCGCCATCCCCACCAAAATCCGACTTTCCTTGCCTGTTGTGATCTTGTCGTTCATGGCAAGAACTTGACCGACCATGATCTTCTCTTTCTTCCCATCCAGCTTGCAATCGCCCTCGACCAGCAAAACCTGTCCCTGCTTCATTTCCAGATCGATTCCGTCGATTGCCAACCGTTCCAATCTTTGATCTAGAGATTCCAAAGCGTCCACCTTCGCCTGCACCTCTTTCGAAAGTTTCAAGCCCTTCACTCCCGAGGCTTGGGCAATCACCTTCAAAGACTTCGGATTCGCCAAGAGACATTGTTCGGCAATTGTCTGAGCCAAATCCGGATTCGCTTTCACTGCTGTCGAAACAATCTCCTCCACCGCCTCTGGGCAGGCCTTCACTCCATCCCGAGCAATATCAATCAAAGCGGTGTTTCGAGCTAACTCCTGCAAAGCGACAAGAGAGGATTTCTCGGGACTGTTCGTGGATAGGGCACGAGGTTCTCCCCCCTTCGTTCCACTCCAAGTTTTTTCACCCGAAAGAGTCGCCACTTCCTTGCCACCCGCCTCCTGCGCCAAAATAACTTTTCCTGAAATCGAAGTGAGCGTCGTGGTGGGTTCCGGTCCCGCGGTCCGAGCGATCTGGTACGAAGCATCCAAAGTCCGTGCTACTTCGCCGTTCCCCAATGCGATCAAGGAACCCCGAGGAGCCTTGAGCGGTTCGGCAGTAAAGGTCTGAATCGTTCCCTCAGTCAGTTCGACCTTAAGATCAGCACTCCCCGCTTCCAATTTGCCCAGAGAAAATACGGTCCCAGGCAAGGCGAGATGAAATACCCCTGCTCCACTCTGAAAGAGCAATGGTTTCTTGGTTCCAACCGTGATGACCGCACCCGACTGAAATGCTTCGCTTACCTTAATCTCCCGATCGGGAAGTTCTCCGACCTTCACCGAATCCCCACCTTCAGTTGCCAAAATCTTTCCTGACTTGTTACTCCACCCACCCTTTCCTCCGATCCAATCCGCAAACCGCTCGCGGCATCGGATGAGATTTTTCGACGGCGCCGTATTCGAAGCCAATTCCTTGCCAGCCGCTGTATCGAGATTGCCTAAATCCGCCATCAGGAACCGTGAGCCCCCTGTACGATCCATTTCGAACTTCGGCTTGTTGTCCGCACCAAACCTCACCAGCACGGTCCCTTCCGGCTTCATCCCAACAGACAAACCAAAAGCCTCGATCTCCATTTCGGAAAGCGGAGATTTCGCATCCCGCAACGTGACCTCAGGTTGCCCTGAAGAATTCTTAATAAAGGAAATGTTCAGGCTCGATTTGCCCGACGTGACCGTCTCCCCCTTTGCGCCTTCCGTTACATCGGTGATTTTTACCGCATTCGAATCCATCACCTCCAAACAGGGAAACTTTTGATTATATCGAATTTTAAAATCCGCGGCCGCCTCTACGCCCACTACAAAGAGGAAAAATGCAAGGCAGCCCATGCCGAGCGATTTGCAAGTAGGCATATAGTTAAAACTAAACCCGCTCCGATCATTTATCAAGGGGTCCTTTATTATTTTCACCTTTTTCGTATATAGTAATATCATCAAGGGTTTAGACACTTAATCAGCCACATCGTTCACCGTTTATTTTATCTGACTATCAATAATTTACAAAGATTTGAATCGATGGTTTTCACCCATTCAAGCAAGGAATTCCACACCAGCCCCCTTGCTCCTGTGGCATAACAAGGCATGATCTGATCATGCCTCAGCTTTCTGCGCCGAATCTTACCCAACATCCTCCTCGTAGCCCTCGCGTTCGTCTCGGTGGCTACGTTCTTCTTCCTCGGGTGCTCGACAAATGTCGCGCCACTCTTCGCAAAAAAAACGGCGAATACAACTATAACTGCCCACTCGACCAGTACTTTTTAAAATTCACAGGAGTCAATCCCGTCTCCCTGAAAAAGCAGGTCGCCCGTGGTTTAGGCGATGGAGAAATTCTCCGATGGATCGAAAAAAATCAAAAGCATCGACGAAGCGGACAGGAGATTGAAGCTTGGTCCGACTTTATGAACCGTCGCACCCCCGCCTCGATCGAGCAGCGGGAGCGCATGAACAGCTACCAAAAAACCGCCAATTCTAAACGGGAAGACATCAGCACCTGGTTTGATGTCCTCGATCTCGACGACTTCGCATCCTTCGGCGGGCCCGCGTAACATCCTACCCGTGATCGCACCTGCACGTCCTCCTGCTCTTGTCATCGGTTCCGGCTTCGGCGGTCTTGCTTCCGCCGTCCGACTCCAAGCCCGAGGCTACGACGTCACTCTACTCGAAGCTCTCGAACAACCTGGAGGTCGCGCTTCCGTTTTCCGTGACAAAGGATTCACCTACGACGCCGGCCCCACCATCCTCACCGCCCCTTTCCTCCTCGACGAACTATTCGCCTTGGCCGGAAAGAAAACCTCCGACTACGTCCAGATCGTCCCCTGCAAACCTTTCTACCGGATCGCTTGGCACGACGGTCAATCCTTCGAATACACCGGCAACCAAGCTGAAATGGAAGAACAGGTCCGGCAACATTTTCCCGATGATCTCGAAGGCTACCGCCGCTTTGTCGGAGAAACCCACGCCATCTTCCAAAAAGCTTTCGTGGAACTGGCCGACCAACCCTTTTCCTCCTTCACCGACATGCTCCGCGTCGCCCCCGACTTGATCCGACTTCGCTCCGACCGATCCGTTTGGCAGATGGCTTCCCGTCATGTGAAACACCAGCGACTCCGCGAAGTCCTCTCCTTTCACCCTCTCCTCGTCGGAGGCAATCCGTTCCAATCCTCCTCCATCTACGCCATGATTCACTATCTCGAGCGCGAATGGGGCGTTCATTTCGCCATGGGCGGAACCGGAGCCTTGGTCCAAGCCTTGGTCAAACTTCTACAGGATCTGGGCGGAAAGATTCGTCTCAACTCCACCGTCGATCAACTTCTCGTCGAAAATGGTGCTGCGGCAGGAGTTCGGCTTCGCTCGGGCGAGACGCTTCGTGCCAACGTGGTCGTCTCCAACGCGGACGTCGCAAACTTCTATCAGAAAAAAGTTCCTGCAGCCGCACGGCATAAATGGACCAACCGCAAACTCGATTCGATGCGCTACAGCATGTCTCTTTTTCTTATCTATTTCGGCACGAACCGCACCTACCCCGACCTCGCCCACCACACCATCTGGCTCGGCCCCCGCTATAAAGGCCTCCTGGATGACATTTTTAAAAATCGCATCCTTGCGGAGGACTTCTCCCTCTATCTCCATGCGCCAACCCGGACCGATCCGTCTTTAGCCCCCGAGGGCCACGAATGCTTTTACGTCCTTTCCCCCGTTCCTCATCTCGGCTCCCCAGGGGATCAGATCGATTGGGAAAAGGAGAAAGAAGGATATGCGGATCGTATTCTGACCGCCCTCGAGAAAACGATTGTTCCCGACCTTCGCAAACACCTCGTCAGCAAGCTGATCTTCACCCCCCGGGATTTCGAATCCCGACTCGATGCACACGTCGGTTCTGCTTTCCAGTTCGAACCCATTCTGACTCAAAGCGCCTGGTTCCGACCCCATAACGTCTCTGAGGATGTTCCCGGGCTGTATCTTTGTGGTGCAGGCACCCACCCAGGAGCCGGGGTTCCAGGGGTCCTCTCCTCCGCCAAACTGCTCGATCGCGTCATTCCTAATCCATCCCGCCAACTGTAAGTTTTTCTGATACTTCCTTCTCACCGCTTGCATGCCCCCCACTGAATGGCAATTTAGCCCAATCCAGATATGATTTGTCGGACTTCCGAAGAAAAACATTCAGACCGCCGATTTCAGTGCTGCCTGAAGCCCTATCTCAAGGTGAAAAATCACCGGACGATGCGAAAATCAAAAAAATGTCGGACTCCCAAGTGTAGCCAAGCCAAAGCCATCCCATCCGCCGACATCAATCATCTCTTTAACCATGAGGCGATGCTCGCCGTCAGCCACGCCATCGAGGATCTCGCCCATGAAACCGCAACGGGCGAACTGATCTCCACCTTCCAGCACTTCGATAATTTTCTCCACCAGGAAGAACGATACCGGGAACTCGGACGGCGATTGGATGCGGTCCGGGTCTGGGCCGAAGGAGAACCCCCCGCCCAGTTGGACGACATCGACTTTGTCCCGATCTTCCATCCTGAACTCAGCCGCTACTGGGTCGTGCTTTTCGACAGTCCGAAAATTCATGCCATTCTGTTCTGCAAACAGGCGAATCAGACCGACCATTTTCAACGGAAGGTCTTTTCCGGATACTACAGCTTCAATCCCTTCGTGGTCCGCTCTCTCCGTCGGCGCTTCGAACTCCTTTCCTGCGGAATGTCCGGCGTCGTGAACCACTTTGAACGCTATTTTTCGCCCCAAATGCCCGATTCACTGAACGACTTCGACACTCTTCTCGCCACCGCTTAGGCCGAGTTCGTTTCTTTTTTCTCTAGACCCAACCCAGCTTCATTTTTCCCTCTTCGCTGATCATCGATTGCGTCCAAGCGGGCTCCCAGACCAACTCCACCTCCGCCTCCTTCACTCCCGCCACCGACAAAATTTTATTCCGGGCATCCGCTTGGATCGTCGGCCCCATTCCACAACCCGGAGCCGTTAACGTCATCTTTACTTCCGCCCTCGAGCCGCCCGCCGGAAGAGGCTTAAGTTCCATGCTGTAGATCAGTCCCAGATCCACCACGTTCACGGGAATCTCAGGATCGAAAACTTCCTTCAGTTTGTTCCACACCTTCTTCTCATCCGCCGGTTCGTTCGAATCCATGGCCACATCGGCAACCGACACCGGCGCCAAACCCAGAGCATCCTGATCCTTCTCCTCAATTCGTGCCAAACCAAACGCTCCCGCCACCGTGTGACTCCCCCCCAACGACTGGGTCAACGTCACCTCCGTATCCTTGGGCAAAATAAGCGGCGACCCTGCAGGAATCGCCGTGGCCGGGACCTCCCGCAAAAGCTTGGTCTGCTCTCCAGGTCTCATGGCAACATCAATGGGACAGCCCTTGCAAAGCTCGAACGTCGAGAGTCTCATTCTCTTTCTCACGAGCGGCCTCAATCCGACTCCCCCTCTTTCCTAGTTCGGAAGGAAGTGAACGCATCGCTGCAAATTTCCCTGCCACCGCCGACCGTACTGCCTCCCCGATTTTTTTATCCGGAAGCCGCTCGATCACTTCTTCAAAGAATCCATGGGCCAAAAGTTGCGCTCCCGTCCTCGGATCGATCCCCCGCGCCATCAGGTAAAAAAGCTGGTCTTGATCGATCTGACCCGTCGTTGCCCCGTGAGTACAGCGCACATCATCATTCAAAATCTCCAACCCAGGCATCGAATCCGCCTCCGCTTCAGGATTCAAAAGCAGATTTCGGTTGTTTTGGTACGCATCCGTTTTCGCCGCTCCAGGAGCAACACGGATAAGCCCCTTGAAAATCGATTTCGAACGATCATCCAACGCATTTTTATAAAGCAGATCGCTCCACGTGTTCGGTACGTCATGACACTGCAACGTTCGCTGATCAAACTCTTGCCGATCATTCCCCACCGAGAGCCCCAACATCTCGCTTCGGGCCCCACTCCCCATCATCGTGCTGCGACTTTCCTGCCGAGCGTACGCCGCCCCCAGATTCACAAAAAGGGAACGCGCCTCTCCATCTTTCTCCACCCTCGCAGAGTTCAGCTCGAAACTGGTCACTTGCGACCCCCACTGCTGAAGACAGACGTAATCCACTTTCGATCCAGGCCCTACCAGCAAATCATTCAACCCGCAGGCCAATCCCTTCCCCCCCACCTCAGTCGAACTCAAGAAATCCACCACAGTCACTTTTGCATTTTCTCCCGTAACGATCAGGGTGTGAGGAAAAACTGCCGACTCGTTCCCATCCAACCAGTGAAACGACACCAGCGGCAACTTCAACTCGACATTCTTCGGCACATAAATCAACACCCCCGCCGAGGCGTGTGCTGCATGCAGGGCGGCAAACTTTTGTGCACCCAGATCCACCGGGTGCGCCATAAAGTGCTTCTCGAGCAATGCAGGATGCTTCTCCAAAGCTCCCGTAAGCGATTCGAAAACCACTCCCTGTTTCGCCAGCTCTTCTCCTCCTTCGATATGGAGAAGTCGGTCGTTCGAGAAGACCGCTTTCGCCACATGCGGAAAAGAAGTCGTACTCCGTTTCAGCAAGGCCTCGCCCGATGTAATCCCTTTTTGACCGGGCTGGAAATCCCCCAGCTGAATTGCATCGATGGTGGCAAAGCGCCAATCCTCTTCATTCCGCCTAGGCATCGGCATGGCTTGAAACTTCTTCCAAGCCGCCGCTTTCCTCTCCTCCCACCATGCCGGCCCAATGGAGCCGTTCCGACTCAGGGGAGTCTGCCCAGATTTTCCCGTCATGCTCCGACCTTAAGCGCCGTTATTGCCGATCGCTTCGACGGGGCAACCTTCCATCGCTTCCTTCGCGAGCTTCTGCTCCTCAGGACTCTCGGGCTGCTTGTAGACGAAGGAATAGCCACCGTCGTCGTTCCGTTTGAAGCTGGCCGGCGCCGTCTCGCGGCACAGGTCACAGTCAATGCACTGATTATCTACGTAGTAGGCTCCCGCGATGTTTTCGGGGTAGCGATTGGCGGTATCGGCCATGGTCAGGGTTCTCCTATTCGATGGTTTCTTTTTTTTAACCGACCGACCCCTCCATCTCGAGGTCGATCAGCCGTTTCAACTCCACACTGTATTCCATTGGAAATTGGCGGACGAGATCGTTGACGAAACCATTCACGCTTAGGCTCATCGCCTGCCCTTCCGTCAATCCTCTCTGCTGCATGTAAAAGATTTGCTCCGCACTCACCTTCGAAACGCTCGCTTCATGCTGCACCGAATTCCCCTCTCCACGGGTGACGATTGCGGGATAGGTGTCGGTTCGTGACTCCGTGTTGATCAGGAGGGCATCGCACTCGGTGTTGTTTTTACAACCCTTCAAATGCCGCGGGATATGAACCAAACCCCGATAGGTGGCCCGACCCGACCCAATCGAGATCGATTTGGAAATGATGTTCGAAGTCGTCTCGTCCGCAGCATGAATCATCTTAGCACCGGTATCCTGGTGCTGACCGCTGTTCGCCAAGGCAATCGACAGAACTTCCCCCCGCGCCTTGCGACCCTTCAAAATGACCCCCGGATATTTCATCGTCAGCCGGGACCCGATATTGCAGTCGATCCACTTGATCTCCGACTCCTCATGAGCCAACCCACGCTTCGTCACGAGATTAAAAACGTTCGGACTCCAGTTCTGAACGGTGATGTACTGCAACTTGGCCCCCTTCATCGCGACCAACTCCACCACCGCACTGTGCAATGTGACTGAATCAAACTTGGGAGCCGTACAGCCTTCCATGTAGGTCAGCTCTGCCCCCTCATCCACAATGATCAAGGTTCGCTCGAACTGACCAAAGTTTTCCGCATTGATCCGAAAATAGGCCTGCAAGGGATGTTTCACCTTCACCCCTTTGGGCACGTAGATAAATGATCCACCCGAAAAAACAGCACTGTTCAGGGCGGAAAACTTGTTGTCGGCCGTTGGAATGACCTTTCCAAACCACTTTTTGAAAATTTCCGGATGGTCCCTCAATCCTTCCCGGCTTCCGACAAAGATGACTCCCTGCTCCGCCACCGCCTTCTTGATGTTCGAATAGGCGGCTTCGCTGTCGAACTGGGCCTCCACACCCGCAAGAAAAGCCCGTTCCTTCTCCGGAATCCCCAACCGCTCAAAGGTTTTTTTGACGTCGTCGGGCACCTCATCCCAGGTTCTCTTTGGCTTCGCCCCTTTTGAAAGATAGTAGCGAAAATCATCGAAATGAATGTTTTCGAGATCTTTGCTGGCCCAGTGGGTTGGGAGCGGTTTTTCTTTAAAAACTTTCAGTGCTTTCTTTCGAAATTCACGAACCCAGTCGGGATCTTCTTTCGCGTCGCAAATGTAATCAATCGTCTTCTCTGTCAGTCCCGTTCCCGCATCAAAGGCGTAGTCTTCCGGATAGGAAAAGTTTCCCTGATCCTGATCAATCGTTAGATCCGGTTTTTCCAGAGTGTTTATTTCGCTCATAAAAATCCTTTTAGGCCGCCGCTAGGTTTTCCACCCAGTCATACCCTTTCTTTTCCATCTCCAAAGCGAGCTCTTTCGGACCGCTCTTCACGATTCGACCATCCACCATCACGTGAACCACGTCCGGCACGATATAGTCGAGCAAACGTTGGTAGTGGGTGATCACCAAAATCCCCATCTTCGGACCACGGAGACTGTTCACCCCGTGAGATACAATCTTGAGCGCATCAATATCCAGCCCGGAATCGGTTTCATCCAGCACCGCATACTTCGGCTCCAGCATGGCCATTTGTAAAATCTCGTTCTTTTTCTTTTCTCCTCCCGAAAATCCATCATTCACGGCCCGGGAAGTGAAAGAGCGATCGATCTTCAACAGATCCATCTTTTTATAGAGCTCGTTGTAATATTCCACCGCATCGATCTCTTGGCCTTCCGGACGACGGGCATTGAGTGCCGCCCTCATGAAGTTGGCAATCGTCACGCCAGGAATTTCACTCGGATACTGGAAGGCAAGGAAAAGCCCTTCCCGCGCCCTCACATCCGGATCAAGACCCAGAATCGTCTTTCCATCCAACAACACATCTCCTCCCGTCACCTCATAGTCAGGATGTCCCGCCATCACTTTAGCCAAGGTGCTTTTTCCCGAACCGTTCTTTCCCATGATTGCATGAACCTCCCCTTTCGGAATGGTCAGATTCAGTCCATGCAAAATTTCGGTTCCGTTGATTGCTGCCTTCAGTCCTTTGATTTCGAGCGAGTTCTTCATTTTGATTTTCCTTTCGCCAAATGACCACGGAAGACCAACTCCACCGAGTCCGCCTCGTACTCCCCCGGCAAAACACCGGCCAGCTCCTGCATCATGCCTGATGGGACCGGAACGTCATACACCCGACCCGTCTCGCGGCAGTGAAAATGAGCATGGGGAGAAAGATTCGGGCAGTAGCGGGTCGGTTCGCGCTCAATATTGACCTGCTTCACCAAACCGCAACTGACCAAGGTCTCCAGACAATTGTAGACGGTCGCGATCGAAATGGTCGGCATCCGCGACTTGGTCCGGGCATAAACCTCGTCCGCGGTCGGATGATCCCTCTGATCCAAAAGAACACTGAATACTGTTTCCCTTTGGGGGGTAGTCCTTTGACCGGAATGATCCAGAGCATCGCTTAAGGCACCCCGATCCATCTGTTTGAGACTATTCATTAGCCCGTCAACATAGTTTAGAATTATTCTAAATCAAATTCTAAATAGCAGGATCCGGTACTATCCGCCCTATTCGCTTGAACCTTATCTACTTTCGCCGATCGAAGCTCTTTGCCGATCTGACCAAACCTTACAAATTCCCTTCATTCTTGATAGAATATAGTACGTCGTCTGACTCCTCACCCGCACCAACTGCGCCCCCACAATCTTAAGCACAAAATCACTCTCTAGCTCCATCACCGCTTTCGGCATCGTTCCCTCCAACCCCTTGCACAAAATCGCCGCCATCGCCTTCGTTAAAGTTTGTACCTGCGGTCCCAGCGTCATCCGAAAATGACTCTTTCCCTCCTCATCCACCTTCAAAAAGACACCTACCGTATCCGCACACTCCTCGTCCTTCCTCACATCCTCCAAATCGAACTTCTCCCCCTCCGCTGGTTCACACGACTTTGTGGTCAGACTATACGAAACCAGACTCTCCCGCTTCTCCTCCTCCGGTAGATGCTCAAAAAGAGAAACAATCTCCTGCAGCTTTTGCGGGTAACTCATCCCTCCGCCCTCGTTTTTGCGTCCTTTTGGGTCCAATCCCAAAGCGACGTCAGCTCCTTGCCCAACTCCTCCTTACTTTTTACCAAATCCTCGCCCGAGCCCACCTTCCTTTTCCCAAAAAAGTAGCACTTCATTTTCGGTTCCGTTCCCGAAGCCCGCACCGCCACCCGAAATCCATCTCCCAGATCAAAAATCAACATCCGCTCCTTCGGTAGTTCCTGCCCCTCCAAGTCCACATGCCTTCCCTTTTCGTAATCCTGTACTCCCACCACCTTCCGTCCTCCCCATACCTTCGGCGGGTTGCTCTGATAACTTCCAACCGCTCGGGCAATCTGCTTCGCCCCTTCCGCCCCAGACATTTCGATCGTTCCCAACTTTTCCAAATAAAGTCCGTGCTTCCGATAGATCTGGTCCATCTCCTCCAATAAATTCCGCCCCTGCGACTTCGCCCACGCAGCCGCCTCCACCAACA
>Ga0114963_10002483_pt1 | contig 12623 bp, 10 predicted proteins | sample C_131016_EF_Meta_FD_87019 | JGI IMG/M metagenome (GOLD analysis project Ga0114963, IMG submission 87019) | Freshwater microbial communities from Lake Croche, Canada to study carbon cycling - C_131016_EF_MetaG | ecosystem: Environmental > Aquatic > Freshwater > Lake | place: Lake Croche, Canada...
ATATAAAATTAAAAATAAATAAAAATGATTTATATAAATATAAAAACTAATTCTAAGAATTATTGCTGTTGTAATTATGGTGAAAAACACCCAAAATAGGCCAATAAATGTATTAACTTTTTTCAGAGATTTAATTTTAAAAGAATTAGCTTCAACTATTGAGAGAACTCTTTCGTTGAGTAGGTCAAAATTTAATGACATTGCTCATTCCTTCTTTTTAATTTCATAATAAATCATTCTAAATCTGTTAATGCCTTTAATGACTTTTTCAATTTTTGCAGGCTCAATAGTCACATTTTTCAGTTGACTTAGGAGTAAATCATACTCAAGCTTGCTTCTTATAAAGCGCCCTCTATCAATCATATACATGAAACGCGCAAAAAGTGGAGTATCATAAGTAATGGTGATGTCGATAAAATGAAGAGATTTACCTTTTTTAAGTTTGGTTGTAAGTCTTTCTAATATATTTATTAAATCATTATCATTGAGATGATGACCTGTACCTGCGCAGATGACGTGATCAAAATCTTCAATATTGAGTTTGTATGCGTCTACACATAGAAATTTTATGTTTGGAAAGTCTTTGGCTGGGTATTTTTCCTGAGCTCTAATGATGGATGGAAGGTGAATATCAACCCCAAGGTATTCACATTCTTTGAAGCCAATGGCAGTAATTCCTGTGGCACAACCAAAGTCAAGTACTTTTTCACTAGGTTTACAATTTGAGAATTGGGTGTAAAGCCTAATTTTTTCTGTATTTCCTCCAAAAAAATTCTGTAGAAAATCCCAACAACCCATGAATAAAGACGATTTCATTATTTTCCTATTGGAACTTTATAGAGACCAAACCAATTGATAAATTTCTGTAATCATCCCCAAGTCCGCTATTGATAGGAATGAATCTATATCTTGGCTCAATTTGAATCATTGCGTACCCGCTGTCAATATCTTCCTGGGTAATACTATGTCTAATTATATTTCTTCCCTCATCAAGGGGAATCAAGGATTGGCTGCCATTTACGAAGAGGTTTAATTTTTGTTTTCCAATCGATCGTGGGAGTGGGTTATTGATGTTTATCAAAATTTGAGTGGGTTTTTTATTATCAAGCGGTATTGGTAGGGTTATTTTACCTGATGCGCCGCTCAGCCATGTTCCCCATGCTTCAGGATAACTCCATCCAGTATCCCTTTGATCTTGGACGCCTATATCAAGCAAGAAAGAAACCCCCTTTTGTTCCCCACTAGAAAAATAGATCTCCTCTCCAATGACATATGCCGGGACATTATGTTTGATTAGTCGGCTGTCAAAGGTTTTATCATTTTTATTTCGCGTTAGCCATTTTGGTGCGAGTATATTAAATTCGTCTATACGAGCGAATAAGTCTTCTTTCATGTTAATACTTTGTAGAATCGGTATTACGAGATCATCGTCAATAATAAATAAAGCCTCATCATCATAAATTCCAGTTTTGATCATATGGTTAAACTTAGCCTTTGAGTCTTTTAGTTTTGCTGAGTCATATCTGGCCAAGTGCACTGAATTTGTCGATAAATGATTTTGATTGGCTAAATTAGCCCACATATCCCATTGATCTACATACATCTGTGATGGGAATCTAATAGGCAAACGGATAATTTTTTTATAATCACCAACATAGCTTTTCCAGAATGGATCAACTAATTTCTCATTGAGCGATATGGAAAGCGGTTCATTTATGCTACTTTTTTTAATGGACCAGCCTGAACTTGTATCAATAATTTGAATAAAAAGACAGGCCGAAAGTAATAGTATTGATTTAGATTGCGAGTAACCTCTGAGAATGAGAAAAAATATTAATAAGATAATCACATAAAATACAGGCCAAAAAAGCCGACCAGAAGATCTAAAACTGCTTGCTATTGAGGTTAATTTCTCCGGTATTGGAAGAGTTATATTAATTGGACCAATGCCAATATTATTAGTAATTGAATAAAGAAATAAAATTACTAAGGATAATAAAAAATATTTATATTTTATTACATTAGTTAATATGAATTTGGTCGATTTAATTTTAAATAAAGCAAATGGAATTAAAAATATAACTCCGGAACCAAGGTAATTAAAACCTTCATATTCATAGGGATTTTTTGATTTGTAAAGTTGTTTAAATAAATAAGACCATCCATCCGGATTAAATAAGGATAGAATATTCATTTTGTAGTATCCAAAACCTATCGCTGCTGCATTGGATGTTTGGATTGAGAAATAGCCTAATTGCCAAAATAAAATAGTAATGCAGAGAAATACCAAAAAAATCTCTAATACTAAGTTATTATTATCTATTAATTTGTTTGATTTCGTATCAAATAAATTCCCAATCCATAATAAAAAAACCATGAATAAAAAATATATATGAGTTGCAGAAGAAATTATTATTAATAAAATCCAATATAATAATCTATATCGATTAGAATCTCTTAAGCATAAGTATATTGATATTATTATTATAGAATGATTTACAAGGTCATTATGATAATCAATTCTAAAAAGTAATGGCGGTGAAAAACAGATAATTGTTGTGCAGAGCGCTCTTAAAATATTGCTTTGAGTAATTAATCCAATTAACATCCAACCAGCAAGAGCTTGAAAAATACAGCTAATAAATAGCCACATCCCAAAGTATTGAAAATTCTGTGGTAAAAAGGGATTCATTAGTTTGAAAAAAACTGCCGCTCCTGGTATGGATCCTGAGTAGACAATAGAAGAGCTAATTTCTAGCCCATAGTTAGGATTAAGCCCAATGGGTAAGGTCCAGGGGCTATTTCTGAAAAATTCCCATCCCAAATGCTGAGTTAACAAATCACCCCTGGTAATCCATTTTGTGTTTGTTGGGTCAATGATTGAAAAGGGTAAAATAGTTGCATAAAAAAGGAAACCAATTGCCAGAGGTATCCACAGATTTTGGCTTGGGGTTGCAATTTTCATTTTGATTATCTTGAATTAAAGCTATTAAACTTTAATGCTGTTTTCAAGATTTCTTCGTTGTATTAATTTGAGGAGATAGACACTTGATGCCCCACTTGGACCAGACGCAACGCAATAAAGCGTTTCATAGGCTTGTCGAAATGCATTATAAAGCCAAGGTTGGGCACTTGGGAGGAAATCTTTCTTGTTTGGATGCAATCCTCGTTCTTTTTCATGAAATTTTGAAGCCCGAAGATGAATTCATTTTGTCAAAGGGACATTCCATAGGAGCTTTGTATGCTGCCCTATGGAGTATTGGGGATCTTAGTAGCGAGGACTTGGATACTTTTCATGCAAATGGAACTTTATTGCCTGGTCATACTCCTATAGGCGGGCTTAGGTCGACACCTTTTGCAACTGGAAGTCTAGGACATGGATTTTCATTGGCATGTGGCTTGTCGCTTGGGTATAGGCTTCAAGGGTTGGTTGGTAAAGTTTTCTGTTTAACCTCAGATGGCGAGTGGCAAGAGGGCTCAACCTGGGAGGCCCTTATTTTTGCGGCCCATAACAAGTTGAATAATCTGGTTATTTTGATTGATGAAAATGGATTTCAAGGCTTTGGAAGCACCAAAGAAGTAGCTTCATTAGATCAGCTTGCATCAAAATTAGCTTCATTTGAGGTTTGTATTTCAATTGTAGATGGTCACAATCTTGATGATTTGCGAGCGGTCATTTCAAAAGCTGTTGATCGTACCCATATTATTGTAATGAAAACTGTTAAAGGTTATGGAGTTGAGTCATATGAGAATAAGATGGAGTCCCACTACTTGCCGCCCAGTGAAGAGCAATATATTGCAGCCTTAAAGCAAGAAAGAAAATGAGAGATCAATTTTGTAGCGCAATGCTTGAGCAGGCAAAAGATCCAAAGACAGTATTTTTAACTGGAGATCTTGGATTTATGGCTCTTGAGCCTTTAGCAAATACCCTTGGCGATCGCTTTATTAATTGCGGAGTTGCAGAGCAAAATTTGATTTCGGTTGCTGCCGGTATGGCGAAGGCCGGTCTGCGACCATGGGCTTACAGTATTGCTCCTTTTGTATATGCTAGACCTTTTGAGCAAATTAGAAATGATATTGCTTTTAACAATCTTCCCGTGAAGATTGTCGGTAATGGAGGTGGTTATGCTTATGGTGTTATGGGTCCAAGCCATCATGCCATTGAGGACTACGGTGTCCTACTAACACTACCTAACTTTTGTGCATGCGTTCCAGCTTTTGATATTGATATCGATGGTGCCATCGACTGGGTAGCTCATAATGGAAGACCGACATATTTAAGGCTTGGTAAGGGCCCTCTTCCAAGTGGGGTTGAGGTTCCTCAGTTTGCTGGATGGAGGCAAATCATTCAGGGGGGCGGCCCAGTTCTAGTTGCTATTGGCCCACTTGCTGCAACATATTATTCAGACTTGCAAGCCATGCCTGAAAATATTAGACCTCAAGTATGGGTTGTATCAATCCTACCGCTTGACCTAAATCCACCGCCCGATAATTTTATTGCTCAAATAAGGCTTTCTCAATCTTTATTAGTTGCTGAGGAACATGTTGAAAGAGGCGGTTTTGGCTGGGAGCTGATAATGACCCTTCAAAAAATGAACATTAACTTAGCTAAGTTTAAGCACTTTTATGCAAGAAAGCATATGTATGACGAGTATGGATCTCAAGATCTTTTGAGGCAGAAATCATTTCTCGATGTTGCCTCAATAATTTCTAGTTTGAAAGATTTTTAATAATGACTCTAGTACAAGACTTTCAAAAAAATATCGGGGTTCTTGAAGGACCTATTTTAATTATTGGAGCATCTGGTTTTATAGGGGCAAATTTATTAAATGGAATTTTTGCGGTCAGGGGTGATGTATATGGCGTCGTTAAAGGAGGAAAAGGTTGGAGGTTGACTGATATCCCGGATGACAACATTATTTCGGTTGATATTAACGACAAGAATTCGGTTAAGAATTTGATTCAGTCAATTAAGCCCAAAGTAGTTTTTGACTGTAAAGCATATGGAGCTTACTCTTTTGAAACCAAAAAAGATCAGATTTATCAGACAAATTTTATTGGAACGGTTAATCTAGTTGAGGAGCTAGCAGACACTGGCATAAGGGCATATATACATGCTGGAAGCTCTTCTGAGTACGGGGTAAATTCAGAGGCTCCTCTTGAAGGGAGTGCAACGCTACCTAATAGTGACTACGCAGTATCTAAAGTTGCAGTATCTGAATATTTAAAATTTAAAGGGAAGCTTCACAACTTTCCCTGCATTAATCTTCGGCTTTACTCTGTATATGGCCCATTAGAAGATCCTGGGCGACTAGTCCCCACATCAATTTTTCAGGCCATTGAAGGTAAATTTTCGCCTTTCGTGAACCCTGAAACCACTAGAGATTTTGTATATGTGGATGATGTATGTAATGCGTTTGCGTTAGCTGCGACTCACATGAATCCAAGTATTGCTGGGGAAAGCTTAAATATTGGTACGGGTAAAAAAACATCAATTAAAGATTATGCTGAGCTTATAAAGAAGCTTTTCCACGTGCCAGGTGAGCCAACTTTTGGATCAATGCATGCTCGATCATGGGATCTTCCCAAGTGGTATTCGAATAGTAGCAAGGCTAGCGAGACACTTGGCTGGATTGCAAAAACAGAACTACACGAGGGGCTCGTAAAAACAGCAGATTGGGTGAAGACAATTCCTCGTGAGGAGTTCGGATCAATTTCAAAACAAAACTTAATCAAAAAAAATCGCTCAATAAGTGCAATCATTGCATGTTACAAGGATGGAGACGCAATTCCGATTATGTATCAGAGATTGACTAAAGTCTTTCAGTTGCTAAAAGTCGACTATGAAATTATTTTTGTCAATGATGCCAGTCCTGACAGTTCTTCATTGATCATTCAAGAGTTAAGCAGGCTCGACCAACATGTGGTGGGTATAACCCACTCACGCAATTTTGGATCTCAAATGGCTTTTCGAAGTGGTATGGAAATAGCGACTAAAGATTCCGTTGTATTGTTGGATGGCGACTTGCAAGACCCGCCTGAATTGATCAAGGAATTTTATTCAAAATGGGTTGAGGGTTATGACGTAATTTACGGTGTGCGTGTCAAAAGAGAGATGCCTTTTTTTACAGGTTTAATGTATAAATCCTTTTATCGCATATTTTCTAAATTTAGTTATATTGCTATTCCTTTGGATGCAGGTGATTTTTCATTAATTGATAGAAGAGTTGTTGGATGGCTTTTGCTTTGTAGCGAACGAGATTTATTTTTAAGAGGTTTAAGGGCTTATGTTGGATTTAAGCAAATTGGCGTCAACTATATTCGCCCAGAAAGAATGTTTGGAAAATCGACAAATAATTTATTAAAGAATATTGGATGGGCAAAAAAAGGCATCTTTTCATTTAGCGATACCCCTCTAACACTTTTGACTGTCTCTGGAATTGTTTTATTGATAGGTTCAATTTTATTGGGCGCCGCAATGGCAATCTTGCGAATTCTATATCCAGATATTGCTCCAAAGGGGCTGACTACGGTTTTGATTTTCACTCTTTTTTTTGGATCATTAAATTTATTTGGTATTGGCTTGGTTGGAGAGTACGTTTCAAAGATTACTTTAGAAGTTAAGCAAAGACCTAGGTTAATTCGGGCATCGATTACTAGAAATGGTCATCAAACAGAATTGCTGCCAGACTCAAAAATTTATACGGAATTTCGCGGACTTTAGCGGCGAGTATGAGAGTTCTTAAATGAATCAATATCGAGATAAAATTACCCATCAAAATCTTGATGAATTTCTTCAATCAGCTCCTAGGGAATTGATTATTAGGGAGTTGGTTCTAAGGGGGAATTTTTCAGAGCAGCAGGCGGGAGACTTTATTGATGTTTACTTCAATGAAGCATTTGTGTCGCTTGATTTGATAAATAATCAGATCGACAAGAATATGAAAATATTAGAAGTTGGGGCAGGTATCTGTATTTTTAGCATATTTCTTAAGAAAAGTGGATTTAACATTGTTGCTTTAGAACCGTCAATTAATGGGTTCAGCAAATTCTCAATTGCAAAAGATGTATTGCTTGAGATATATAGCGATATAAACTTGGAAATTTTAGACGCACCAGCACATGAACTGAAATTAATGGATAGAAAGTTCGATTTTATATTCAGCAATAATGTGCTGGAACACATCCCCAACCTTAAAGATTCTTGGCTGGGAATGGTTGATGCCTTAAGTTTAAAAGATGGAAAGATGATTCACCATTGCCCAAATTATTTTTTTCCATTTGAACCTCACTTATCTATTCCAGTGATTAAGTATTTCCCAGAAATATCTAAATATATATTTTCATCAAAAGTAAAAGCTAATTTAGAATTATGGAATTCATTAAATTTTATTTCATACAGGGATGTTAAAGACTTAGCAAAAAATTCTAATTTGGCCATTGTTTTTAAGAGGGAATTATTGGCAAAAGCTTTTGTTAGAATTGATTCTGACCCACTTTTTCGAGCGAGGCATTCGAGTAAGTTTTTTTTAATTGCTTACAAGTTAATTAAGAAAACACATTTTTATACTTTATTAAAATATATTCCCCCTTCCTTTTCCACGCCAATGACTTTTCTTTGCTCAAGAAAGTAATCGGATGAAATTTATTTATGCAAAATATATTTCTATTTTTATAGGGCATACTAATAAAATGCATAAACAATTATGTAGTAATTTATCTCTAGCAAAACTAAATTTATTAAAGATACTTTAATAAGAAAGTCCACATTCATGAAAGCAAACTACTTTATTCATCCCTTGGCAGATGTAAGGACGGCTAATATTGGAGATGGTTCTACTATTTGGCAGTTTGTAGTTGTTCTTGAAGGCGCAAAAATAGGGGAGAAAGTGAATATTTGCTCGCATTGTTTTGTTGAAAATAATGTGGATATTGGTGATAACGTAACTATTAAAAATGGGGTTCAAATATGGGATGGCATTCATATTGGTGATAATGTATACGTGGGGCCAAACGTAACCTTTACAAATGATAAATTTCCGCGCTCTAAATCTAATCCCAATGAATTTCTTAGGACGGTGATTCATCATGGAGCCTCAATTGGTGCGGGGGCTACAATTCTTCCTGGATTAACGATAGGCGAAGGCGCAATGATTGGGGCGGGTTCAGTTGTAACTAAGTCTGTAATGCCGCATACAACCGTTTTGGGAAATCCAGCAAGAGAAGTTTAATTTGATTTTTAATGAAAAACAATGTCGATTCCATTTTTAAACTTAAAAGAAATTAATCTTAGATATCAGAACGAGCTGAGGCAATGCTTTGAGAGAGTTCTTGATTCAGGTTTATATATTCTGGGTAAAGAGGTAAGTAATTTTGAAGAAAAGTTTGCAAAATATTGTGGTGCTGGTTATTGCGTTGGCGTAGGAAACGGAATGGATGCTTTGCATCTAATATTAAGAGGCTATCAAATTGGCAAAGGTGATGAAGTTATAGTTGCATCCAATACCTATATAGCTAATTGGCTGGCTGTTACTTATGCGGGTGCTTTGCCAATTCCCGTCGAGCCAGTATTAGATACCTACAACATCAATCCACAATTGATAGAAGAAAAAATCACCAAAAGAACAAAGGCAATATTTGTTACGCATTTATATGGGCAAACAGCTGATATGAATCCAATAATCAATTTGGCAAAGAAATATAGCCTAAAGGTAATTGAGGATGCAGCCCAGGCACATGGCGCAAAATATTTTTCTAGAAAGGCCGGAAACTTAGGAGATGCATCGGCCTTTAGTTTTTATCCTGGAAAAAATTTGGGTGCATTAGGGGATGGGGGTGGTATTACTACTAACGATGCTAGTCTTGCGGAAAGGCTCCTAATGCTGAGGAATTATGGTTCAAATATAAAGTATGTCAATGAGCTGCAGGGCTTTAATTCAAGACTAGATGAGCTCCAAGCTGCTTTTTTAAGTTTGAAATTAAATACCTTGGATGCTTTGAATAATGAGCGCACAAAAATTGCGGAATTCTATTTAAGTGAACTTAGGAATGTTAACTCTATAGTGCTTCCAAACAAATTAGAAAATTTCGATCATGTGTGGCATTTATTTGTAATAAGAACGCAAAATCGCGACCAGTTGATTGATTTATTTAATAAAAATGACTTAGGCTATCTAATTCATTACCCTATTCCCCCTCATTTACAAAATGCATATAAAGATTTGCATTTTGTAGAAGGGGATTTCCCTATTGCTGAGAAAATCCATAGGGAAGTATTTAGTCTTCCATTATGGCCAGGGATGCCGCCAGCACATTGCGAAAAAATAATCAAATTATTAAAATCAGCTTAGGATCATCATTAAAAACATTTACTAATGAACAAAAAAATTGTATCAATAGTCATACCAGTCTATTTTAATGAGTTTAATTTAGAGCATACTGTTTCAAGATTAATGGGTCTTGTGGCTCAAAGATCTGACATAGAATTTGAATTCATATTTGTGGATGATGGGTCTGAGGATAATTCTCTAAACATTCTTCTAAAGTATAAAACTATTTACCCTGAATATATTAGGGTGGTGAAGTTAACTAGAAATTTTGGCACTATGGCTGCCATTCAGGCTGGATTTTCTGTATGTACGGGTGATTATGCTGGATTTATTGCGGCAGACCTTCAAGATCCGCCTGAATTATTTCTTGAAATGATCAAAACACTTGAATCTGGAAAAAAGGTGTGCATTGCTGTCAGAAGCAGCCGAGAGGATCCATTTCTGCAAAAATTATTAGCTAATACTTTTTACTACTTATTGAGGAGATTTGCCTTAAAAAATTATCCGAAAAAAGGTTTTGATTTTCTGCTTTTTAACAGGGAGGTATTAAATCACGTCAACTTTATAAGGGAAAAAAATTCAAACATAATGAATTTAATTTTTTGGATGGGTTATGACTTTAGTTCATTTCCATACACCCGCGAAGCACGTAAATTTGGGGTATCCAAATGGACATTTAGCAAGAGAATAAAGTTATTTATAGATTCATTTGTAAGTTTTTCATATTTTCCAATTCGTTTAATTTCCGCCTTGGGATTTTTTATCTCATTTTCATCATTTGCATATTTATTATTTATAGTATTCAATTGGTACAGTGGTCAGATAGCTATTAAGGGATGGGCTACAACTATAGTATTCGTAGCATTTATATCTGGCGCTCAAATGTTAATTCTTGGAGTTCTTGGGGAGTACTTGTGGAGAACGCTAGATCAAGTTAAAACTAGACCAACTTATATAATCGACGAAATTATAGATTGAGAGAATTTTTAATATCGATCACTTTTCCCAGATATCCATTTTTTTCGAGATTTGCTCGAACCTCTGATGGTATGTGCCATGCAAGATTTATAATGGGTTGAGATTTATCAAGATTAAATAGATCTGCTTCAGGCAAAATAGGGATCTTTGTGCCCGGCACATAGTGACCGGTTTTGAAGGACCCCTTAATCTCGTAAACTGCAGAAATCTCATTTTCACTTAAGTTAAGAAGTTTAATTAAAATCGCAGCCCTACCGGGAAAGGCTTTTGCCCTAAGTTTTCCGTGAGCTTTAACCAAATTATTTATCAAATTCTTAGTCTCAGCTTTCCAGCTCTCAAGATCGAGCCTCATTTGATTGAATTGAGATAAGAAATTAGATTCATCAACTATTGAATTGCACGGCGCTCCTTTTCCAAGGAATACTCTGATATTTCCACCATATCTACTAACAAATTGCGCAGAAATAATTTCTAAATCAAGTTGTTTGGCGATGAATTCAAAAGACCTATAGCTGTAAGTCCTCGGATGTTCATGGTAGAAGGAATCAAACTGCCCACGTGAAAGAATGTCACCAAGATAGTGATTTTCAATGATTAATACTGTTTTAGGGCTTATTATTTTTTTTAAATTAGAAATAAGCTCCGGAAGATTTTCAATATGAGCAAAAACATTGGTGAAGGTAATAAAGTCAAAATTCTGATGCTCTAGTAATAATTTATTACAGATTTCATTGTCAAAAAATGCATTGTAAGTTACATGGTTGGAGTCCTTGGCAGCGTCTGTTGGCTCAACTCCAACTGTACTCATTCCCTTGCCTTTGAAAAAATTTAACAGGCTTCCATCGTTGCATCCAATGTCAACGACTTTTTTCCCCTTTAGGGCGCCAAACATTTTCTCGGTAGTATCTACAAGTTCCTCCATTCCAGACAATACGCTACCTGTCATTCTTGCTCGATAATGGTATGTCGGCTGGAAAAGTTGCCTTTTAGGAACTTGATATTTTTGATGAGCAGTATTACAGTTTTTACAAAATAAGATTTCTATTGAGTACTCTTTGCAAACATCGTTAGATCCAATTGGTAATAGATCATCGCAAAGAGGGTGGGAGCCCAGATCAAGAACCGACTCAAGATTGGAGGAGTTGCAAACTTCACATTTATTGTAAATATTCATACTTTTTTTCAATGGCGATAATAAGCAATTAATTATAGTCCTTCAGGGATTATTCGCTACTCAGAGAAGATGCCTGAAACTAAACCGATACCTAGTTTCCTTACATCATTATTTATATTCAAACTCTTGGGGCTTGCTGCTGATGGCAGCTGAAATTCAACTAAAACGTAATCTTTCTTGCCTCCACGGGGAAGGTAAATTTCAATTAAATTTGAGGATTCTGAATCAAATGTGATGGTTGTATATGGAATTCTATTTATTAGTATCTCTATTTTCTGTTTAGGGTGGTTTTTGGTAACAAATGCCGTTGTATTTAAAGTAAGCTTCCGAGGAGAGAATCCCTGCGGGAAGGGGATAACTAATTTTGCTTGATAGCCTTCAGACCAAACTCCCCAGGTTTCAGGGTATGACCATCCCCAGCCTATACGCTCACTCTGCCCTATACTCAGCAAATAAGGGACTCCAATTCCATCTTTTCCAAAATAAAAAGGTTTATCAAGAGCTGGCACCACTATTGGCGATGGGATTATCAATTTATCCGAAGAAATTTTAGGGCAATCTGAGCAGGTATTCCAGCCAGGTGCAATCACATTAAATCCATCAAACTTTGCAAATAGATCAGTATTTGTTTTAATGTGTCTTGAGGCTGGTAAAACATGAGTATCATCAAGAACATAGATCGACCTGGGATCATAGTTACCCGATGCAATAGATTTATCTAGTTCGTTATTGAGCCCCCATTTTCTTTCTTGATTTTCCCTAGCTAAAGCAACCAAGTTTAGCCCCATTTTATGATCCCCAGCATAATGACCAAAGATTTCCCATGCTCCAAGGTCATCTTTAGGCCCCTCTAGAGGTACTCTAAGAAGATTATCGTACCTACTGATTTGTGGCAATTCCCAAAAAGGGTCTTTTAGTGTATTTACAAAGTTTGGAGTGCTGGTTGTGGCAGAAATTGAGCGAATTATTAACCACCCTGCGCTAGTATCAACAATTTGTATTAAAAATAATGTTGAAACGATAATGTTTGCAATCTTTAAAGTAAATGATTTATACAGTATGTAAAAAATTGCAAAAATAAAGAAGTAGTAGAGAGGCCAAACAAGACGATGTGATGAGCGCAATATACTTGCTATTGAATA
>Ga0114963_10002486_pt1 | contig 12611 bp, 13 predicted proteins | sample C_131016_EF_Meta_FD_87019 | JGI IMG/M metagenome (GOLD analysis project Ga0114963, IMG submission 87019) | Freshwater microbial communities from Lake Croche, Canada to study carbon cycling - C_131016_EF_MetaG | ecosystem: Environmental > Aquatic > Freshwater > Lake | place: Lake Croche, Canada...
AGAAATTTTCGATAACGGCCTGCGCGAAAATCGTAATAACGTAGCTAGACCCGCAAAAGCCGAGACTCCGAACGCACTTAAAAACACAGTCAACGAAAGCATATATTCGTCTACCATGTTTTTGACTCTCTGTTAAAAGGTTGTCGTAAGCCCCTGTGATCCCCTTCCACAGGACCGAACCCCGGCGAACCGGGGCAAAGCAATGACTTTCTAAGGTGTAAACTCAACCTCGTGCGGCATTCATTGCTCCACCAACCGTGAGCTCGGCCGCAGCCTGACCACGGATTCCTATTAGGGCGTCTCACATCCCTGCTTAACACCCTAACGCTAACCAGCCGGCCACCACGACTAACTTACGACAAACTCATTTTAACAGTGCGTATACGTAACCCGAAACGGTTATAGAATCTTTGCTGCGATTAGGCAGCCGCGGGCTACAGCGTGGAGCGGGTCAGCAGCGTGGCGGACCTCTTTAATAGCGAGCGGAAAACCGCTCTCCTGGAGTTTAGTAGAAAAAGCGGCAACAAAACCGGCAGCTTTGCTTGTACCGCCAGCAACAGCAACCGGCAGCGGGTGTTTAAATTGCGGCAGTAACTTATGCCCAGTTAGCGCATGTGTAAGCTGTTTAGCCGTGTAGTCGACTAAGCGCTCATAATATGACGCCACGGCTGCCAAGGTCGGATTGTCGTTGGGCTCGCCGACCTTGAATACGCCATGCTCTTTTTCGGCCTGCACTACGCTATCAGGGACATTTACAGCTACAGCAGACATTCGGTCAACCCAATCGCCGGATTTGGTGGTCGAGAACATAACTGTCGGTTCGCCGTTGAGCATGACGCAGCAATTTACCATTCCAGCGCCCCAAGACAACGCAATACCAGTGTAATCGTCGTTCTCGAACTCTGAATAACACAGCGCTTCTGCTTCGTTAATGGCTCGAGCAGCGTAACCAACCTCTGATAGCACCATCTTTACAACGTCTTCGTGGTACCCGACGTCAAAGTCCTCGTCTTCTTGATCGACGGGTTGTGCGGGAATGCAGAAAACAAGCTTTTCACCTGGTTCGGCTGCAGTACCGGCTACTTCCTTCAAGATATACGCCAAAATACGTTTAGCGTCTTTTTCCTTAGGGCTAACCACGCCGCGATACATAGGGCGTTTCGCGGAGTCGTTGCGCTCCACGGCTTTTTCAATAGCATCCTGGCCAAGCAAAATAAAACTGCCGTCAGCGTCTTTAACGAAGATTTTGCCCTGCAATCCCTTTTCAATCATCTTCGTGGCGACGGGCGTTGTCGGCTTAATAACGTAAAACGCGTCACGGAAATCTTTGTACTGCACATTACCTTCCGCACCGTCCTGCGCGAGTACGACAAACGATGTACCGACGTCTAAACCCTTGGCCATGTTATTTTCCTTTGAGCTGTGCAAGCTTTGATACCGATGCTTGAATATCATCGTTCGCCACAGTCGTTTTGCCAAGACTAGTGTCGGCATTCTTCGTCAAATCATCCGTTTTGACCGGGTTTACAAATTTGCGCGTGTCTATATCCAGCGACGTCTTTGGCTTTTCTGCCGGCTGGTCAAAAAAGCTACGCGGCTTTACGGCTACTTGATTTTGAGTGGCAGCAACTGGGGTATCTGAGCATTTGGTTAAAAAAACCAAGAAGTCTAGACGCCCGACAATGTAGCCAACCAATAAACCAACAGCTGCGCCATTAATTAGGTATTCGTTCATTCTGCAGGCTTACGCCATCCTTTGTGTGATTTAATTCTGCCGCAATTTACGCTGCGCATATGCCCCGGATTTAAATTACGCTCGCGGCAAAATGCTTTCAAATTTCTAATTGCTACAAGCTCGCCGTCGGGGTCGCAGAACGTGTAATCTTTCGCGTACTTGTCTCTTACAACGTCGCCGCCAAGGACTGAGTTGCGGCGCCGCTCCTCTTGGCTGAGCCCATGCACGCCTTTGCCGTGTAATTTTGATAAATGGCCGCCCAGCGTCGCCCATTTTTTGTGTGCTTTTTTCGACATACCGGCAAACCCAGAACCGGCCTGCCGCGATTTTTCAGCGGCTGCTTTATACTCGGCGGGTGTCAATACGATACGCCCGCCGTAATTACGGTTTAGGCAAATATCCGGACCCAGATGCTCGCGGTTATCTAGCGCTGCCCGAATATTAGCAGCTTCCAGCACGCCAAGAGCTAACGCATGTTTCTTGGCTTTTGGAAGGTGCGCGGCCCAGAGAATGATTTTTAGCGCGTCTGACTGATACTCGGCGTGCTCTGGGTCGTTGTAGTGGCTAAAAGTCACAGACGACCCGAAGTAATCGTGGTCGTCCGCGGGCGCATTTTTTGTTATGCGCGAGCCGTAGTAAAACCTATACCCAAGCGACGGGTATACGATAACGTAGCAGTAGTACCAACGCTTCTGCATACACTGAATCCGTTCAGTGCGTCAGACCTAGCCGAGATCCATCCCGGCGCACCCTATTAATTTACAGTAATTCTAGGCGTTTTCGAAAATAGTGGGGCGTTTGGTACCCACATATCAGTGGGCGAGATGTCTGCGTTGTTAAATATTGGTAGTGTTTCACACACAGGAAATTTAGACTCGAGCGCCTTGAACTCTAATGTATCACGTGCGCCGATGCCCTCAGGCATGTCGTCTATCCAAATATCAATTGCGTAACCGCGCGCTTCGACAATCGCGCGCTTCGGCGAATGGTTGCAAAAAACGCAACCGCCAAGAAGCTGAAAATAAGGCTGGCCGAATACCGCGGCTACTTCTGCATGATTGCGTGGGCAATCAGTGCGACCAGTTACGCATATCACAGTATGCCCGCGCTGCACCGCAATCGTTATGAACATGCGCCAGAACTCGACATCGCTCGTAAACGTGCGATCGAAATCTAGAGCCATTACGGTTTTGCGATGTGGCAGCATCCGGCCATCACGACTTAGGCGAGTAGTCCAGGTTATCCATATACCGGCGTACAAGCTTTACAACGTCGTCGACTTCGATCATCACCATGCATTTTGGCACCCACTGCCCGTCTTCCATCATCATCGGCGCTTCGCATAGGCTGTTGTTTTTTTCGTCGTTATCGTCCATAGCAACAACGCGGCTTTTCCAGCAACCACCTTTAGCGCAACAGGTCAGCATACCGCTAGTGTGCAAATAATGATGGTCTGGACCCTGCTCCCAGTGCGACGGCTCACGCCCGCCGGCAATGGTAATATTTGCGCGGCTTTCACGTCTAAACCTAGGGTGCGCTGGTACGGCATAAGCTAAGTGCATCGGAAAGCTCACGCCAGAAATTACACCAAACGAGTTGTAAACTAGCCGAATCAATTGCCGCGTATCTGTCTTTCCTACCATACGCGTTAAATTGGGGCCGTGAAGTTCTGGATGTATGTGCTCTTTAGCGCCAACCTGTACAAACTGCACATCGGGCAGCGCATCTACTAGCTCCTGGTATCGCGCAAATGACCACGTCTTAGCGGTAAAGTCAGATTTATGCCCGGCGTTTAAAACCCAATATGGCACGTCACGTTGCAGCACCTCGTGCATCGCCGAGTACCAACCTTTCTCGTGCGCTCCAAGCGGAATAACCCCCGCAAAATTAGCTGGCTTAATAGGCCTACCAATTTGATCTGCTAGATATGCAGTGAAAGCAGTAGAAAAACGGTAAGGCCGGCTGTTGCTCTCGTTGATTTGCGGGTATTCCATTTTAATTACCCGCACATCAGGATCTTTTTCGCTTAGCTGCGTAATTAACGGATTTTCAACAAACAGGTCGCGCACCGTCACGTTTACATCTGTGACGTACTCGCCAGGATACGTTTCGTGCAGACTGGTCAGTGCGTATAGCATCATGACCAAATCGCCAGGGCTTTGATGATTACGCAAAATAAGCTTTTGTGGCATGTAGCACCTTACACGTTACAGTTTGGAGTACTCTTCGATGTAGCCGACGCACTGCGGATAGTATGGAACAAATTCTGGAGTAAACTGCTGCTGCATCTCGCAGGCCTCTGGCGTTCCAGCCCATTTGCAGCCGTGCTGAAATAGCACGTCTCCCGTAATGTCTTTCTGATAGAAGAACGGCCAAGGCGCGGTAGACGGATGCGGAATAGCGTTGTATTGTGTACCAGTTCCGCGCCAGCCAAGCCGGAACGTATCTTTATCGCCGTGAATCTTTGTGTACCAGTAGACGCTCTCTTCGTTAATCCAATTAGTCATCACGACAGCCGGCCAGCAGCGCGCCCGGTCCACAACCATCTGCCCAGTTTCAAACTCGCACTCGGGTCTGTATGGTACGCCGGTCAACTCCCAAATCTTGGCATGCGGCGGCCATTGCCCGCGATCCGGCCAGAACAACGCGCCGTGTTGCTTGTAAAACATCTCATCAAACAACCGCGTGACATTTTTAAGCGGGATGTTATCTGCATCAAGAAGCATTACCTCAGCAAATTTTGTGTGCAGCAATGCGTAAGCTTTAAGCTCCCAGCCGTTTAAACGCTGATGCGGAAACGTCTTTTGAATTTCGCGCCCGTCAACAAACACCGCGCCAAGGGCCTCAAAACCAGGGCGCACGCGATCAGGAATTTCCTGCGGGCCAAGATGCCAAATTTCTACTGGCAAATCGCAGTGGAAGTACCGCAGCATCTTGATATTTACCCAGGCTGCTGGCAAATAGTTGTTACCTGCGCAAATAACAATACCGCGGCCGCGCATATCGTTTGCTTGAGGCACAAGTTTGGCGGCGTTGCAAGCGTCGGCAAACCACTGAGCAGAAGTAGATTCGACAAGCGGGCGATAAGCCGCAACTGCCGCCGGTTGCACCAACGCCTCCGAAAACGTTGGTAACGTAACAGGGCGCGCCACGATAGCCTTAGGCGTAGCTGTGTGCGATAGAGGATCAACGACGTCACGCGGGCTGATGCGATAAACAATTTTACTGTGGAATGTGAACAACTCATCCACACTAAATCTGTTAAGCGGATAACGCGCTTTGTTGAGCGGCGCAAATTGCCCAGTTTGAATATCCCGCTTATCGTCGTCTTGGTGTACACAATTGATTACAAGCACGTCGGCCGAAGGCCGCGCGGCAAGCAACTCTGTCAAAAACTGATTTACATCATCAGATGTCCAATGCTGTAACACATCTTTAATGAGATACACGTCTGCTTCGGGCAGCTGTGTAACCGGAGCTGCGGCAAAATCAATAGATTTAAACTCGTGCGTTGTGCTAGCGTGCGTCGCCCTATTCTGCTCAATTAGGGCATCGATACAATCTATACCGATATATTTAACACCTGTATTAGCGACCAACGCTGGCTGCCACTGGAAATCGCCACAACCCAAATCGCATAATGTTTTAACGTCATGATCCGCGAAGTATGTCGTCAAGAAGTTAACAAGCGGCTGGCAATACTCAAGCGTAGCTCCTGGACCGCAGCCTGACCCCCACGCGCCGTCTCGGTGGAGCTGCGTGAACACGCGCTTCGAATCAGTGCTGCGCAACGTGGCGCGATAGCCCACCAGCGTTTTTTCGATGTGGGTAATTGGCCCTAATTCTGTCATCTCTTCTAGTGCTTTTTTTACGCCTGGAACAGCGCCGTTATCCACGTCGTGCCACGCGAGCACGCCCGGATGGTTTACAAGAGTAGCAGCCAGTCGCGTGTCCTGCAGTACAGCTTCGTACGAGTGGTCGCCGTCGATAAAAATAAAATCGAAGGTTTGACCGGTCCAGTCGATGTCCGTAAACGCTTTTTTGATAATCTGCACATTCTTATAGCCCGCGACGCGGGCTCCGATTTCTGACTGCGGCAAATGCTCGCCGCTTTGATGCTCGTTGCGCTGCCCGTCAGCAATCTGATCACCCGGGTCACATGTAATAATTTGCAGATCGGGAAAGTTGTCGGCAATAATTTGTGTGGTCTGACCTTGATTCGTGCCGATCTCTAAAAGTGTCCGCGGCTTATATGTCGAAATCAAATGCAGCAACGCCACTACGTCAATCGCGGGAGTGTACATCTTGTTGACGTAATACTTTAATACGTCGTACTGCGTAAGTGATGTAGCGTAAAAAAACTCTCCGAGATCTTTAGTTCGCATAGCTGGCACCAGGTAGGTATGGGGCAATAAAGCGCAAGTATAAACGAGCTGCAGAAACGCGCAAGATTAACGGACAGGGAGGGATTCGAACCCCCGGAGCCCTTTAGGGCTCGCCGGTTTTCAAGACCAGTGCATTCAACCGCTCTGCCACCTGTCCAGATTACAAACCCGCGAGAATTCACATTAAATGATCCAGATCTTCGCGGCTGTCTTTGATCTGGTCTTCTAGGAAAATTTCAATCCATTTCACATCAACAACTTCGGCAGAAGATTGAAACACTACGGTAGATAGCTGCACAATGCGCTGCGCGTAGTTTTTAACCACGTCTTCTTCCATAGCCGCGGCAGCTTCAAGTATCATCTTGGCGCTTGTGAGTTTTGGAAACTCGTTTATCTCGATGGTCGGAATTACACCAAAGCCAAAAAGCAAATCAGAAAACTGCTGTACGTGCTTCATCTCACTGGCGGCTTGCTCGAGTAAGAACTCTTTATACTCGTGCGCGTGCAAACCTGTAATTGCGCTAGCATGATGCAGATAGAACTGCATATGCTTCCACTCATTTTTGAGATCTTCGTTGAGCAGCGTGACGATTTCGTGTAATTGCATAATGGCTCCTAAGCGTTTAAGCCACTATAAATCACGCACAAAACTTGAGCAAGTCTGTTTTTACAGCTTACGCAATACGGCAGCTACTAGCGGATGGCGCACGACGTCAGCATGAGTAAATTTATACATACCAATACCAGCCGTGCCTTTAAGCCTGTCCACGACTTCTGTTAGGGCGCAATCTTCTCGGCGCCCTGTTACGAGATCGCTCTGGTCTGGGTCACCCGTAACAATAACTTTTGTATTTTGGCCAAAACGCGTCAGAAACAATTTAAGCTGCGTGTACGTGGCATTTTGCGCCTCGTCAAAAATGCAGATTGAATCATTAAATGTACGACCGCGCATATAACATAGCGGCGCCAGCACGACAGCTTTGTTGATAATCTCGCGCTTGGCTCCCTGCTTGCCCAACAACACCTCCATGGTGTCGTAGAGCGGCTGCATGTACGGGTTTACCTTGTCGCCAAACGTGCCGGGCAGAAATCCAAGTTTCTCACCAGCTTCGACAATGGGCCGCGTCAAAACAATCTTGTCTACCTGTTTAGTCAGCACCTGATTAATTGCATAAGCCATGGCTAGAAACGTTTTGCCCGAACCCGCAGATCCCAGCAAAAAACTCATGTCATTATCGGCGACAATCTCAAGAGCTTGACGCTGCGCATCTGTGCGCGGCTTAAACTCTACGGGCGAATAAACGTTCGTGTCCTGTTTGTCTTTACGCACCTGTTTACGTTCTTGCCGACGAGCAGACTTATGCGCAGTTCGGCTAGGCTGTTTTGCCATGTGACATCCTTGTTGTTAATTATTTCAGCGGCGGAACTTTAGCGTCAACCGGCGGAACAGTAGGAGCAACACGAGGAATCGGTTTGGGCTTAACAGTCGCGGGCGTTTCTGTTTTTCGAGAAACATTAGCAACAACCGGTTTTGCCGGCGGAACGGCTTTAGGCGCAAATTGCGTGAAGTCTACTTTAGCCGTTTTGGGCGGCATTTGATCCATTGCGGGCCGCGGTGGCGGTACGCCCGGAACAAGACGCGGCGCACCGTTGGGCGTGCGCGGAATAGTTGGTTTAACCGGACGCGGTACGGGGCAACCACCCGGACCGCAAGGCGACGGACGTTTGGCAACTGGCGGCCGCGCTTGCGGTGCTTGCACTTGCGGCGGCTGAGGAGACCCGGGCTTAGCTTGAAACTTAGGTCTATATTTGCCGTACTGCGTATTAAAGGCTTGAAATTGTATCGGGTCGAGTGAGCCATTCTCAAACTTGTTGATCATCTCCATGTACGCCGCCTCGTCAGACATATTACTAGCCGACGGGCCAAGTGTTTGGCGCGCGTGGTCGGCATTAAATGGCCGCTGGCTGTATTTTCCCGTGTAATACTCGCCGCGCTTTTCTTTCGGCTCTGTGTGATTCTTACCTTGAATCACTTCCTTTTTTGTCTTCTTGCTGCCAGTCGGGCGGCAAGAACCTGAGGTGTACGCTTTGGTGCCCGGCACGCGCTCATACCCCGCCCAACATTTAGCGGCTTTTTGCATAACTTCTATTACGCGTTTCTTATCTAACATAAGTCACCATTTCAAATTTTTATACTTGTCATACGCCCAATTAGCGCCCTGTGTTCCTAAATCGGCCAACCGGCCGACGTTTGTCATTTTGCCCAGTTCAGTCGCGACGCCGGCTGCTTGCTGATACGGTTTTACATACGCCTCATGGTCAGCTACATACTGCTGCCCCATAGCGATTTGCTTCGCCATCGGGCTATCTTTTTCGCTGGCCATTTGCGCAGTCTGCACGGCATTGCGATAAACTTGCTTAGCTACATCGGCAGTTAACGGTTTACCCTGCGCGCGACCAGCGTGCATTAGCCACGGCACAGCCACACTTTCGCTAAGGCCGGCGAGTTGCTTTACAGCGTCTAATTCTTTAAGCCTTAGTTGAGTTTTTGTCGCGAGTTCTTTGCGGGCGTCAGCGCTACGAAACAGCTTAATTTTATCCTGCAAGCTTGGCGCAGAATTCATGACTTCCGCGTGAATATTAGCCGGCGCGTTTTCGCCTACAAGTTTGTCGACTGGTTGTGCGCCCTCAGGAATATTCATCCCCATCATACGCCCGACGGTATCAATACCCTGACCCATCATGCGCTGGCTATCTTCACCAAATGCACCGTTAGCTGCGCCAAACAACCCAGCGGCACCTATACCTAGCACACCCAGTAACGTCGCGATACCGGAACCGCCCATCATGCCGAGCAACGCTAGCGGCACGCCTAAACCGAGCGCCGCCATGCCTTCGTGGCCTATCGCGTTCACAGCCGAGTTCCACATACCCTGTGCCTTACCGTACAGTGTCGGGTCGCTGGGATTCTGTGCTGTAATTGATTTGATGTATTCGTCGCCGACCGGGCCAAGTTTTTCGTCTATAAATTTGCGCGCTGCGTCAGTATTGAGATTACCAGCGGCAACGTCTTTAGCGCCGATTGCGTGATCTTCAGACACCGCTGGCAACGAGGCGGCTAAATCTTGAATAACCTTTTTCTGCGCTTCCGGTGTTTTTGCCGCAGCCCACTGTTGCGTATAGTCTGGCTTTGCGGCTTCCGCTGGTGCTGGCGGTTGTGCCCCAGGTTGAGCAGTTGGTTGAACGGCTGCTGCCGGTTGAACTGCTGGGGCCGGCGGTTGTTCCGCAGTGGCTGCGGGTTGTTGAGCAACAGGCGGGACGACGGGTTGCGCAGGTGTGGCGGCGGCGTCTTGCGCGACTTCTGTCTGGTCAGTGTTATTTTCCGCTGCAAAAGCGGTGGCGGCATCTTGCATTTCAGGCTGGCCGTTGTTTAAAGCGTCGGCCATCTGGTTGTAATTAACGCCAGATTGCTCTACGTTATTCTCAGTCGCAAATTCGTTGGCGGCGTCTTGCATTTCAGGGTTGCCGCTATTTAAATCAGCCGCCATCTGATTGTAGTTAACGCCAGCTGGCGCTGGCTGCGCTGATTGCGGTTCCGCCGCTTGCGCCTGATTGCCCATACCTACCGTATTCGCTAAGACTCGAATTGCCTGCGGGCCGCCTAAACTTTGATAAGCCGCGTTACCAGCAAAATAAGCAGACATACCGTTATTTGCAGCTGGCAATACTTTACTAGCAGCGCCAAACGCTGGTCCGGTCGCTAAGCTGCCAGTGGCTAGCTCAGCTGCGCCGTTTGCTGTGTTAAACAGCGCCTGCTCGCTTGGGCCGAGCTTTGCGCCCTGTTGCGCCTGCAGTGTTTGCATAGGGCTAGGCTCGTCAAGCGCGCTAAACATTCGTGAGGGCGCTTGAAGCGCTGTTTCCCAACCCGCGCGAGCGTTTGACTCAAACGACCGCGCGGCCGCACCTCGCGCGGCGGCGTCATTCAGATACTGCTTATTGCCGGTAAGAGCGTAATTACCGTACGACAACCCCTGCCCAATACGCGCGCCGGCCCCAAACAAATTACCGCCCAAGCCGTGACCAGCGCCGTAAAGCCCGTGGCCGGCGTTGCCAAAGAAATTACCGGTAGCCGTGCCGGCAGCCGTAAGTGCTTTGCCAGGTGTAGTTAATGATGAGTTTGCTGGCTTTGGCTGTCCCGGGGGCGTATATGACCCAGCGCCAAAGTCACTCTGCCCGACAGCTGCTTTAATCAACTCGCGCGCGTAAGCGCGCTCAAGAATTTTCGTCGCTATCTTCGTCTGTTTCGTCATCAGCGCCGTCCTTGGCTTCTTTATCACCCAACCTCACGACGTCCTTGTCTGAGTGGTGGGTGCTGAACTCAAAAAGCATGGATTCCTCGAGCCCCTTGAAACGGTGCCACATGCCGGGAGGAATGTGAAACGCCATGTCAGGAGTTAGCGTGAGCTGCGCCGCAAATTCTGGGTCTGAATCCCAGCCGTACGTCAGCAGCACTTTACCGCGCTCGAGATACATTACCTCGTCTTTGACTTTATGATAATGAAAGCTGCACTCTTTGCCTTTTTCAATGAACAACTTTTTGCCGCAGTACCGCCCATTCCAGATCCAATCTTCGTAACCCCAAGACTTCTCTACGTATACTCGCTGTTCAGCATTCAGGACAAACTTCTTAGCAGGCGCAGCCACAGTTCACCTCGTAAGGACAGTGTCAGTATATCAAAAGCCCAAGCCACGTTCCGAAGCCCATACCAAGCGCGCTCGCAATTTGCACCAGCCACCGACGTGTATTTGTCGATTGGCTTGTGAGGAGCAAAATATTAACGCCCTTGGTCATGGAAATAGACATAGCCATAGCGACGGCAAGAGTGACGTCGCGGTTAGCCAGCGCGCGAGTATAGATCACAATTACGATATCAGCAATTGCGGTCGTTAAAAAAACGCAAACCAGCAACGCTAAAAAAGCATTTGCTGGTTTGCGAAAAAGCATAAAACTAAATAGCCAGATTATTTTGCCGGATACGATGACGCGTTCGACATAGGCGGCGTGCTGCTCGCGTGCGCTACAGCGTCGCTATAGCTTGCGGCGCCATTTGCTGTATTAAAACCGTCCATGTTAAGCGGCTTCTGGCCGCCGCGAGACATCAGCGCCGCAATAATCGGCAACAAGGCAGCACCGCCTACAGCCCCAAGCGCTGGAGCCATGATCGGGGTTTTCTTCTTCTTTTCTTCATCGGACTGCAGCAGGCGCGAGAGGCCGTAAAGGGCCCCGCCGCCTAATCCCGCGCCGGCTGCAGCCAAACCGAGATTTGCAGGCGTGGCATTGTTGTACAGCGACTTAGCTGCGCCAGTAATGCCCTCAAGCCCCTTGTTCGCTGCGCCAGATACCGCAGAACCGGCAGCACGTGCGCCCATGTTTACCTTGTCGGTAAGGTCGGCCGGCTGCTGCTTAAGCATGTTTTTATTGTGCACATCGCGCTCGGCAGCCGACATCGCAGCTGGATCTTTCATCTCAACCGAAGCGAGCTTTTTGGTAAACCGGCGCAATACCTGTACGTCAGATACGAACATAGTGTAAATCTCCATAATGTGCGGAATGTACGTCCAGCATAGCAAATCAATAACAAAGCGCCAACGGTAGTTCTAACCCAAAATCGCCTATTTGCATTTACGCTGGCTCATCGCTTTGCTGTACAGAATAGCCATTTTCCGTACATCTTTGTTGTAGCAATGGTAGTTCATAAAGTGCCCAAACGTAATATGGCACGGGGAAGCGCACAAAGTAATTAAATTCTGCGGGTCGCACTCCAAAACGGGCGAGACACTCACCGGAATAATGTGGTGCACCTCAAGGTTCGCAGAGCGGCCGCAGGCTACACACGCCGGCTCTTTTAATAAGTGCGCCGCCCGGATCGACCGCCACTGACCGGCCCGTTGCCGCATATCCAGGATATGCCTGGGACGCAGCCAAAGTGGCATAAGGCTATAAAAGAAATTAAACATAGCCAGAACTTTATGTAGAGCATTGTCCGCCGTCGCAGCATGTTTCGTTAATCGTGTGACACTCTTTGCAGATCAGTTTTCCGCGTATTTCCTGCAGTTCGCCTTGGCACACAAAGCACACCGGCTGAATTTGCTTACTGCCGCCAATATGCCTGGGGATATACGGGCAATTTTGGCATCTCCCGCCACAACACCTGCCATGTGCCAGCAATATCTCCCTGGATAACGGCTTGCTCATTTTTTGAGTTTTACGATGATGTACGTGCCGATAAATGCGCCGGCAGCCAGAAAAGCGATATATGTGATATTCCGCGAATACGTAATCACGCCGTAAGCCGCAAGGCTGTACAGAAGCGAACTCGCCACAGCTGCCTGCACCTCCTGCCGCTTACCGACCGCGATGATGTACCACGCATATAGAATATCAATCAGGACGTACGTGATAAAAATCAACGCCGCAGTCGTCCAGCTAA
>Ga0114963_10002487_pt1 | contig 12604 bp, 16 predicted proteins | sample C_131016_EF_Meta_FD_87019 | JGI IMG/M metagenome (GOLD analysis project Ga0114963, IMG submission 87019) | Freshwater microbial communities from Lake Croche, Canada to study carbon cycling - C_131016_EF_MetaG | ecosystem: Environmental > Aquatic > Freshwater > Lake | place: Lake Croche, Canada...
TCCATCTTTGAGCGGTTTATTGGATTCCCAACCTATCTTTTCGCGGAATAGTTTATTATCTGAATTTCTACCACGAACCCCGATTGGTCCAGAAATATTTTTAATTTCAAGAGACTTTCCAGAAATATCAATTACCATTTGAGAGAGATCATTAATGCTGATCATTTCTTCTGATCCAATATTAACAGGCCCGCTAAAGTCAGAATCCATAAAACGACGAACTGCCTCAACACACTCATCCACATACAGGAATGAACGAGTCTGTTTACCATCCCCCCATATTTCAATATGACTTCCATCCTTTGCTTCTGCAACTTTTCGGCATATTGCAGCAGGAGCCTTTTCCTTACCGTTATTCCATGACCCTTCTACTCCAAAAATATTATGAAATCTACCTATTCTAACTTGCATTCCATAATTACGAGAAAACGCTAAAAATAATCTTTCACTAAACAATTTTTCCCAACCATACTCACTATCAGGAGCAGCGGGATAAGCAGAATCCTCCGAACAATTAGGGTTATTGGGGTCTTCTTGATTATGAGCGGGGTACATACACGCAGAGGAGGAGTAAAATATTTTTTCAGCCTTGGTAGTGTGGCATCTTTCCACAATATTTATATTAATTAATGCGGAATTATGCATGACATCTGCATCATGTTCTCCCGTAAAAATATATCCAGCACCACCCATATCTGCTGCAAGTTGATAAACTTCATCAAATTTTCTATCAAAAACTTGATCGCAAATAGATTGCAAACGAAGATCCCCTTGAATAAAATCATCAGCATAAGTTGAGGAATATTCTGGATATTTTAAATCTACTGCTCGTACCCAATATCCTTCCTTCTTCAATCTTTTTACTAAATGAGAACCAATAAAACCGCCGCCTCCTAAAACTAATGCCTTTTTCATTTTATGTTCCTTCCTTTATGTAATAATCACACATTTTTTCTATTCCCTGCTTAATACTAGTTGATGGCTTCCAATAATTTAGGATCCAAGGATCTGGTTCATTTCTTGCGTTTTGTTGAACCATGTCTTTTACTTCTGCGGGGACAATATCGCACGGTATCTTTTCTGATATGAAATGAGCAATATCTATAACTTTTGTCCATTCAAAGTTTGTTACATGATATTCTTTGCTTCTGTCTAAAGAATCATACAAGGATGACAATTCATATAGACATTCGCAACAATCATCTGCATATAAGAATTGTCTTTCTTCGGAACCATCAGTCATCATGTCTATGACTCCTATTTTTGCTGCCTTGTTTATAAAGTCAGTAATTACATGAGCCTTAGATTCATCTTTTTCTATTCCATATACATTCCAGAATTTTACAGTAATGCCATTCAATACACTTGTATAATATTCACCTATTCTCTTTTGTGTTCCATAACTTGAGTAGTCCATGTTTGACATTTGAGAGGATGCAAATAAGAACGGCTTGCCCGTTTCTTTTAGGCAAGAAAAAGCATTGTCCATTATTTTTGTATTGTTGCTGATAAAGTCATAGGTATTCTGATATTTTTTCAGGTATCTAGAACCTCCAACATCAAATGCTAAAAAATAGACAAAATCACAGTCATTCATTCTTTCCTTCAGCAACATATTGTTGTGAATACGCAAATCTTCGTCAGAAGAACTTACGATATCAAATGTTAATACAGTATGTCCCTTGTCGGAGAGGTACTGTACTAAATGACTCCCTATCTGCCCATCAGAACCAAGCACCAAATATTTCATAGTCATGCCTTTTTTCGAAGTATAGTCAATCCATTATTGAACGGAAGAGTAGCAAATTCCCACTTTGAACTATCAAGTCCAGTAACTGCTCTATACGGTCCTCCGTTGTCGAACTCGCCAGCCTCACCCCACCGGCAATCTGTTCCGCTTTCACTCTTGTTATACTCTGGATTTGTCCAGCCGTACATCAAATCATGTAGCAGTATTATGGTAGATTTGTCGCAATACGGTTCAAGAAGATCCAACTCCTTTCGTACATGATTACCATCATGCCAATCGTCTATAAAAATCAGATCATATTTTTGTGTATTTGCAGTCAGGAACTGTATTGCCTCTGATTTTACAAAATTCCAGTTGTGAGCAAACGCATTTGGGCATTGAAATGTTGGGGTTTCAATATCAACAGATGTAACTCTTCCTCCCAATAAGGAAGCAGCGTACAGGAGGGGTAAAGTGCTTTGTCCCGATCTTACTCCCAACTCCAAAAAATTCTTGCAGCGGGTTGTTAGTGCAATACCAAAAATTGCAGCGGTCAATTGATCACCATCGCCATTTCCATGTATCGTTTGATGTATGATGTGTTCTATCATGCCGAATCTCCTTAATTTAGCGTATGCTTGATGTATATGTCCCGTTTTTGGAACCCTCAAATGCTATAGGAGGTTCAACCCAATAGGTTACAAACGGATGATATGAATTATTTGATGAGATATTGTATATCTGCCAATCTGCTGGCCAACTAAAAGGAATGCTCTCTCTTAATGCAATTTCACACGCTCTTTTTGATATCAGTTGAGCATATCCACATCTACCTTTCGGTGGCTCCACTTTGTGGAAACTCGGATTAGATGTTGCATTGGGATGAACAAGACCGCAGCAAGAACCTAGAGAGACAACATCAAAATCCGATGGACAGTTTGAGAAGAGTTCGTCAAAATCTTTTTGAAAGGTTTTAGTAAGATACACATCATCTTCAAATATTAGTCCGTAATTGCTATCACCTTCTACTATCTTTCGCATTGCTGATATGTGACCGAGCATACATCCGATTTCACCAAAATTTAGTTTACCGCAATTACCTTCTCTGTAATATTTTGTCAGTATATCTTCTGTTATGTCTTCTCTCTGCCCCTCTAATACCCAAGTCGGTACAATATTGTTCTGTTGAAACCATTCATCAAGAAACTGCTTTCTATTCGTCATTTTTTTGTAGTGAATAATGAATATTGGGGTATCTTTGATGCTAATTTTCATAGTATCCTCCGTAATACATGGACTATTACTTGCTCTTGCTCATAACAAAAATAGCACAACCATTCCACCAGCCAGCATGATCGTTTTCACTAACGAACTCTATCTTCTTCTCGATTTTTAGATTGAGGTCTGCTATTGCGTTGTATGTTCCTGCTTGTACCTTTGACCAAGACCAATCATCGACCATGTATACAAAAGAATCTGACATTGCATTATAGTAGTAAGTCAACGCTTTGTATTGATCTTGCTCTTCGTGTTCTCCATCATAGAAGTATACATCGATATTCGATATACCTTTTTGGGCAACATCTATTCCAAAACAATCCTCATCAATTAGATTGGGTTGCACCTTAAGATGAGTCAAAAAATTCACAACAAATTCTGTCCTTGGACCACCAAACAAAACCCAGTTGTCAATAACCCAATGGTTCAACTTGCCGGTGTTTCCATACAAAGCGGCGATTGCGGTGGATCCCTTCCACACTCCTATTTCAAGGTAGTTCTTGACAATATCTTTGCCCAATAGACGATTTGCGAACTTCTTGTATTGTTTTCCAGAATACCCCTCTATCTTGAACACATCATCGGGTATCTTGCTATCTATTTCTGCAAGGCTAGCATCAACAGCATCTATAAGTCGCTTCACTCTTTCGGTCATATTCTGTCATCCTTTGATAATAGTATTTGCTATTCTTTCTTTCCACCAAGAAAACTTCAGTAAGTTCAAGTCAAATTTAGAAGCATCCGATAGTCTTTTCAAACTATTATTGAGCAGTTCTTCCGTGACTTCTTTCCATTCATTCACAAATAGAATGGGTAGATCTTCGTAGTATCTATTGTTTGTATCTCTCTTTACTACAGGAATTCTTCCAAGATAGAGTGTTTCCCATAGGCGATGAGTGTCTATTCCATTTCCTCTTGGACAAAGAACATAATGATGAGAACATACGCTATCTAAAAATTGGTTGTATTGTACTTGTTGTACATCCTGTTTACAATGATCTGTAACCCAACTGTGCTTGCCGAGTGTTTGATGAGCAACTAGTCTTTCATCCCTATTGGTCCAGAAACTAAAGTTTAAATATAGAAGTTGTGTGGGTAACACAGAATTGGATGTTTGTGCTTTTGCGTATAGAGTTTTTCTCTTCTCCAATTCTGGAAACCACTTATCGTTTTCCAAACCTATCGGCAAAGAACAAATCAGATCAGTAGGAGTACAAGTAATATTTTGCCCAAACCATTTCTTCAAATTTGGAATAGTTTTTGCTATTTGAACTAATTCATCGGTTACCGATAGATCGCCATTGTGAGTAACAAGAACGAAAGGTTTCCTAATGAAGGGAGCCGTAGTCTGCAAAAAGCCACGAACATTGTCTATCTTTTGGTAGAAAACTGAAGAGATATCTACAAGTTCATGTTCGAACTTGTTACCCGTGATTTGCTCGTCCATAGAGATGTAAGACATATCAAGCATTACTCATAAACTCCTGCATACGCTTGCAATGCATATGCAAACTGTGGATCTTATGTTTTGTTTGCGTCTTAGTATTCAAGACTGAATAAAACTTTCTTCCCATGAAGTCCTTCTCATACACAATTTTATAAAGTCTTGTGGCTATTCTTGGACCAAGTTCGTGATGCATCATAATCGTTCCTGGCGGAGAACCATTATGACAACCTGCAATATAGTGACTAATAGTGATTGGATCGAATATGCCTTCTAGTTCTTTACTGTGGTCAGAGTAATCTCCCATAAACCAAATCGGAAGATCTGATACTAGAGAATTTCCCTTTCGTTCCCATACTTTATGAAGCAGTATCATTTCGGTAAGGCGATTATTCTCTTTGACTTTTACAATATCAAGCATCTCTTGGTTTATGGATTCAATTGCAACTGCATCTTTAATCCACATCATGCCGCATATTAATTCTCTTCTATCTTGTCTTGTGATTGCTGATGATTGATAAAGAGTTTCGCACTTTTTTCCAATAGATTCAAGATCAGAGTAGATAAGAACATCGTTATCAAAAGTAAACACGCTTTTTAGTCCCTTGTCTCGGACAAGGCTTTCGATATAGAAGAACCGCATAAATGCCCTCTTCCAAAGAGGGTTGGACTCATCAGCAAAATACCAATCCATTCCCACTCTGTCTTTTGGAAGAGATAAAGAATCAATATGGATACATTCGACTGAGTACTTTTCAAAGTTCGAGGAGTCGGGTATCTCTGTTTTATCTTGATCTACTATGAAGTATATGGGTATAGATGAATTCCACAAGCGAATCTGCTCTATTGTTTTCCAAATGTGGTTTCTCCAAGGATCGTAAAACTGCTTGGTTTTTGGATCCATTGAATGTTTACCCGAATGATAAAGTACAATATTGCTCATTTACATCCTCACATTAGATTGGACAATCGCTTGCAATGGACATGGATGCTGAATATTCTTGTTAAAGAATTGCTGTTATTGTCTCTTACAAAATATTGTTTTCGATTTGCTTCGTCTACGGATGAAACAAAACTCCACTTCGATGGATTTTGAGCAAGCATCTGATGGATTACATGATGTGGGAAGAGGCATCCTGGCGGGTTTCCATTATCACAACCCAGCAAATGCTGTCCAATACTTGAGGGATCGAATATCCCACCAATTACTTTGTGCATTTCGGAATACCCATGTCCTCCTGCAACCCAAGATGGCAGTTTTGCAAGATACTCGGTTCCCATTTCATCCCCGACCATCTTCCAAATGAACATATCGGTTAGGTACTTACCTTTGTCATTCAATGCTTCCCAGAACTTATCGTTGATTGCCACTAGTGAATTATAATCCCTGATGAACATCATACCAAGAATAAACGAAGCCATAGATTCTGATGTTATTGCATTTTTGTAGATGGCTGACAGTTTCTTACCTATGGCTTCAAAATCACAGAAAACAAGCACATCGTTATCGAAAGTAAATACATTACTCAATTCGTGCTTCTTTATCACTTGTTCGATGTAGAAATACCGAAATGCACAGGCGCGAGGAGTGGGATTTGGGTCATCTATCAAATAATCAAGCGAATGTACATCATAGCGAGGAGTCAAGTCCTTTAGCAACTCTACGGTGATGCTTAGAGTCTGAAATTTTTCCTTGTCGGGAATAGAATCGACATCATCGACAATCATGTAGATTGGAAGCGATGGATTCCATTTTCGGATTTGCTCAAGACAAAGCCATATATGACTGGTCCAAGGATCGTAATATCTTTTCTCGGTCTGCTTATATGATGCCTTGCCTGTATGATAAAGAATCACGGAACTCATAATAATGTATCTCCTAGTCCACTATTTATTCAGCGAGATCCAATCTTTGAGGACAACTTCGGGATTTCATCCAAAATGATTTGTCTCCTGTATATCATTTTGCAAGTAAGTTAGAGGATAATCTGTACAAACCCCAAGAATATCGTGAGAGAAATTATTTTCCTTTATACCCAACGATACTGTTATGCCATTCTTCTGATAGTTGTTCGGGAAACACCACGGTATTCCCTTACTGGTTAATGTAAATCTATCATTTTCGTGCCAGAAACAATGAATATTTGATATAAGAAGTTGAGTAAATGCTTCCTTATTTTTTGCATGACACCACAGAGGAAGTCTGCGTAACCATTTTAGGTTGACTTCATATTGAGGCTCATCATGTCCTAGCAGATATTTCGAATCAATAACCCAAACATCTACTTCAACATCAAATCCTGCTTTAACTGCCTCAAGTATAAAGTCTGGACTATTTTCTCTCTGTGGTTCGCGCCCATCTATATTTCCACGGTGAGAGATCAATATCATACAATTTCTTTCAGATACGAGTTTAAGTCTTCCGGTGTTCCTATTCCATGCATACTATGGACAAAAAACGGAATAAGTTTACACCCATTTGCAATCATTTCATTATACACAGGTGCGATATAGAACTCATTGTTGACCCTGATATTCCTATCCACCATACTCTCCGCAGCCTTCACAAAATCCGAACCTTTTCTGTACCAATAGACACCGCAAGTTGCTATATCCGAGATTGGATTTTTCTCAGCAACTTCTGTGATTATTCCTCTAGAATTTGTTTTTATGAATGACCATTTAGGATGCACAGCATGAAATGCAAAAACTATACCATCAACATCTGTGAGAGATTTTAACATATTAAAATTGTCGGGACTATATTCAATGACTTGATCAGAATTTGCAATAAGTAAGTCTTCATCGTTGTCGATGAACTCTTTGGCGAGAAGTGCAGTACAGGCTGCTCCTTCCGTTAGACTATCAACTCTGACTATCTTAAATCTACCATTTGTTATTCTATTCAAAGTAGTGTTCAAACCTGAATACTTTTCGAGATGATCTTTGCGAACCAGAAAGATGTATTCAGCATCAAAGTCCAGATTTTCGACAACTGCCTGAATCATTGGTTTGCCTTTTACATCGATCAGAGGCTTTGGGAAAGTATATCCTTCTTTAGCAAATCTACTTCCCTCTCCCGCCATAGGTATCAATATCTTCATTGCTTCTCCTCTGAATCAATTACATACTTGTCATCCTTTACACAAGGTGTCTTGACACATACTATTGTGCAATCCTTATGGAAAACAGGATCTGCAATTTCACCAGGTTCAAGAACGAATATATCCCCTGCGACAAGAAGGGTGTTCTGTAAGGTTAATTCTCCGAACACTATAGCGTTGATTTCTCTTGCAATCTTGTGGTAATGGGTGTCCCATTTCTCACCCTGCGGATGGACTTTCACGGATACTTCAAAATCATCGGTCTTATGAACAGATGGTTCAAAGTTTCCAACAAACCATCCACCTTTCATTGTATCCATTCGATAGATTTTCACGACATAAACTCCAAGTAATTCTTAAGTGTAACTTGTTGTGCGTTTTCCACTTTCCAAATCATTCGTGCATTTGATGCTTCTGCTGCCGCTATTCCTTTGGGAGAATCCTCTACACAGATACAATCAAAAGGGGTTAGGCTCAACTTTTCTATTGCATAATTGTAACAATCTGGATATGGCTTGTTTCTTTCTACATCCTCATTACAGACAAGCAAATCAATGTAATCATATTGACCTGTATATTTTAACATTGCCTCTGCTGTTTTTCTTATGGAGTTTGTCACACAAGCAACTCGTATATTTTTCAAGCAAAGATAAGATAACAACTCCATCTTTACGCTATCTGTCGTTGCTCTATCTCTTATTGTATCCATAGTAAATTGCTGCTTTCTGCCCCACACAACTTTGGACTCTTCGTCATTTAGATTCAGCATCTTCAATTTTATGCCTGTAGGAAGACCATTATATGTGCTAAGATGATCTTCTTTAGATATTGCTGACTTCCCAATTGACACCAAAGCACGGTTCAATGCCTCAAAATGCCAGTCGCAAGCATCCACTAATACCCCATCAAGATCGAATAGAACGGCTTTTGGTTGCATAATAACCCTTCATCTTATAATTGCGTAGGGAGTAGAGTCGATTACCTTAACACCCTTCATTATATTTAGGCAATAGTGCGCCATAAATTCCTCTGCATTACAAGGAGGAACATTATCTTCTTGATATACTTTCAGTATGTTATCGTATTGCTCTCCATATTTTTGCATCATCGTTGGATTACCATAGCACCAATGATCACTTATTACAGGAGTCGTTAGTCCACAAGTAATATAATGATCATTGAAAACATCTCTTCCCACTTCGGGAACATAGAACTTATTGTCTCCGCTGTCAATATGGTACATACTCATTTTTGATTTGTACTCAATGTCAAATCTAGTCCGCATCACAGCATTGTAACTATTCTTAACGAGTTTTATGCCTCTCTTCACCGCATAGAATTGGGAACGATATCGCTCAAGATTTCTTGTTCCTACATTGCGCCGCGAAAGATACGCTCGTATGTTTGTATGGAAACAGTCGTTTGAACGATCATTAAATACAAATGGCTCTCTAGTTTCTTCATATTCGTCATGCGATAAGATTTCATATGATACTGGTTTATAGATGTCTAATACGGCGGACACATCTATGGGATTGCCCATCTCATCTTTGTCCCAAAAACTCAAATAGACATCTGCATTATTGATATCTAAAACATTTCTTTTGAGGGAATAATTAGTTTTGGCATATGTCCGTACAAGCCCTGTCAATACTACTGCGGCTGTATTCACTTCAGCATACTCCAATATACATCAATTGCTTGTTGCATAATAATTATTCATTTCTCTGATAAGATTGCTATAGAAATATTCAAACACCTTTTGTGGGGTGTGATTAGTATTGTAATTAATCCATGCTCGTTCTGCTTGCTCTTTATATCTTTCATTCTCCAACAGATACAGTATCTTTTCTTCCATATCTTCCATATCGTAGCGCATGGTAGTGTAATTAGATTCATCAAATGGCAAATAATCGGCAGTTATTGATAGTAGAGGCAACTTTGGCATTATCATTGCGGTCTTCGTACTAGCGAGTTGCCAATTTCTCCATTGATCGTATGAATTACCAGGATAATTCATACCGATTTTTGATTGATTGATAATCTTCTTGAAGTCTTCCGTAATCGTTCCTGTAGTTGGAGAATACGATAGATACCACTTCAAATGCTTCAATCTTCCTGTGGCGAGTTCCTTCAATTTGTTAATGAAGGGTATTCTCCTTGGATTTGTGTTGTTTCCCAAGAAGCAAACATCATACTTCTTCTCCTGCAATGCTTCATCGTACATTGATGCGATAGGAAAATGTATGGGATACCGCTTGCATCCATATGGATTGGGAGTATCCTCTCGGGTCTCTCGCTGAAAGATCAAGTTTGGTTTCTTGTCGCTCCAACTTCTTCCATCCGTACATTCGTTGTAATCGGTATCATCCATGTATACAAAAAAGTACTTGTTTCCAAGTTGACTCAAAACTCTGTTTACATGAGGGAATGGTCCTGTTGCTCCATGCAAATTCAAAACAACAGATCTATAGTTACAAGAAGGTACAAAATTTTGAATGTCAGTTTCATCTACAAAGTCGCATGAATGTCCTTTGGAAGCAACATAATCGTACATAGGAACCCATTCCCAACATTGGGTCTTTGCATAACGCAGAAACAGAAAGTCCTTTGTCATATTGTTCCTTTAAGTTGTGATCGTAAAATTCAAGTTCTTGTTGAGTTCAGTCAAAAACCAAGTTCTGAAAGGTTCTGGTGTCTTTACTTCCTGCGGGAAACTAGTAAATGCTCCTAAATTCTTCACCCAGGTTCCGTGCTGATAGGTTATATCCTTAACACACCAAATCTTACTATCAGGAAGGAACATATGCACTCCGAACCAATGAATGGGCGCATCCCCCCATCTGCCATAGTAGATCTTTCCTGTCTGATCCAGACAGTCATAGTATGACATATAGTCTTTATCTCTGAAGAACGAGAACTTGGCAATTTCGAAGTTGGTATAGAACATATCCCAATTCCATTCTCCATCCTTCAATTTGTCATTCAAAGATGCCGGAATGATATTATTGTCTGCCATGAACTTCTTGGTCGTGTCCCAGAGTCCCTCGGCAACAAAACTTGCTTCCTTTTCATATTCTGCAAGATAGGCATACTCATATCCTTTTTCCGCCATATGATCAAACACATCATATTTGATCTCGGAAAGAAGGAACGAATCAGAATCCAATCTCCAATACCAATCATATTGCAATAGCGCGGGATGCTTGTATAGTTCTCCAGAATGCAATCTGCACATATGTCGATAGCCCATTCCGAACTGTGTCAGGGGTGGATTGTACAAAGAGGGATCGGCGGAAATATGCGGAGGAAGTTCAAACTTGAGTATTTCGAACTTAATGTTCGGAACAAATCCTAGGCTCTGATTCAATGCTCCGAATAGTTGTGCCAAAGTAGTTCGCTGAATGTCATCGTGAAAAACTACAACAGGATACTTATATTTGGAATTGAAATTCTTGTATAACAAAACAAGACTGTGGTACAACAAACCCACATCCCGTTCTCTCGAAAGATAGATGATTACCCCATTTTGCATTACTTTACTCCTAAATCGAAGTTATTTGTTTTACGATGCCGATACACTTCTCGATCAACATTAGCCCCTATCTGCATATTGCGTTGCATTAGAGCATCTTGATTCTCTGCCCACTTGTGGACAATTGGACGGCGGTCGATATGACAAAGTACTTTTAACTTCTCGAAGACTTCTGTCTGCTCATTATCGCACCACTCTGACTTGTAGGCAGGATGGTAGATGTACCCGAAGCGATCATACAATTTGCGACCAATGACAGGAAGAGTGATTAGCGTCTTATATCCTTCTGCGCCCTTTGCCTCAATGCGAGGATCGTTGTTGTAGTTCAAGGCTCCATTAAGATTGGGGAACTCCCGCAGCATATCTTGAACGATAATGTCATCCCAATCTTGCTCAACTGGCTCCATATCATCGGCGGTGGAAATGATAATATCCCAATCAGTAGTAGGAACCCCGCGATTGATAGCGGAAATCTTACCTTCGCTATTACCGTATGAGAAGGTTACATCAATGTCACCCTTGATCTTGTTTGTCAGGAAGTATCGCATAGGATTGTTGTTCATGGACGAATCATCATTGTCCATCGTTACCACAACGGTAATCTTATGCTTGCCTGATGCCGTGTTCAAATAGGCATTCAAGTTGTTCATAAACTTAATTGGTCGATTGCGGGTAGGATACTTAAGTAGAATGTGCATTACGATTACCCCATACTTCTTTTCTTTTGTTCATACGAGAGACAGTAGTACGATAGTCTATCAATCTTGGATCAATATACCAATCCTCAAAAACATATCTTCTATGCAAATCTTCAATGTCTGCAAGATCTCCCGCATTGTCAACAATCCGAATATATCCCTTGGCGGAAAGGTAATTGAAGATTTTATTCTTGAATTCCGGTCCTTGGCAATATAGATTGTGTTCAATTGTTAGTACTTTGAAGGTATATCCTGCCTCTATTAGGGAAGCAGTTGCTATCAGATCATATCCTTCTATATCTACTGATAGATAGTCTATCACTTTAGGTGCATTGTTTTTAACCAATACATCAGCCAAAGTTGTGGTTCCATCAAAACCATTTCCAATCATGCCAGATTCGCAGATACAAGATCTCCCTCTCAAACGATTGGGATCAGAATCAATAGCAATTCCTTTCCATCCCCTTCGTTCAAAAACAAGACTATTGCTTCCACCCCAGTCTTTTTCAGATTCTGTTCCTGCTCCGACATCGACAAAGAACCCGTCTTTCTGTAAAATTCCATTATTGCTCATCAATACAAGATCTGCAAATTGATCTTGCCAGGCTTGACTTCTGTAAGTTTCGCCGTTTACAATTACAGTATTAGGTGCATTAGTTGTTGGCATATTGAATACTTTCTGATGTCGCATCGCTGTACCGGTATTGGTGCAGTACTTTATCTAGGTGTGTTTCTGATGTGACATATGGCAACATCCGCGAAATCCAATCTAAATCTTCACCATATGATGATGGACGGAACTTCACATTCTTTGCA
>Ga0114963_10002491_pt1 | contig 12596 bp, 7 predicted proteins | sample C_131016_EF_Meta_FD_87019 | JGI IMG/M metagenome (GOLD analysis project Ga0114963, IMG submission 87019) | Freshwater microbial communities from Lake Croche, Canada to study carbon cycling - C_131016_EF_MetaG | ecosystem: Environmental > Aquatic > Freshwater > Lake | place: Lake Croche, Canada...
AATGAAACGTACGGTTGAATAAGGTTTAAACGCAGCCGATCTAAAAAAGAAGTTCGGCAAGCGCAAGCTGCGGCTCAACAAACACAGCATGGCACCCACCGCTGCTGTGCTCTTTGGGTCGTCAATGCGACCGTTTTTATGAAACGGGTACCAAGGGCCGGTGCGGTATTGATGCATGGGCAAGATGCGCCCTGCTGGCAAGGCCAGCAGCGAGCGCACATACGCCAAGACCCCTGGCATGCGTGAGGGACGACCGGTCAACAATAAAACATCGGGTTGATAGGCATACACAACTTCAGACATCGCTTTCAAGGTCTTGCAGATATTCATCTCGCCGCGTAAAAACAGTTCATGTAAGCGGCGCAAGTTGATCTGAATGCCGATATCAAGAATACTGAAACCAATGGCTCGTGTTCCACCCGCGCGTTGTACCGCAGTGTTGATGTAAGCCAGCACGTCACTGGTCGGTTGCCCTGCCTCGCTGAGCAACTCTGACACAAGCCTAGAGCCTAAGTTGCCGGGCTCGAGCGGATCGTATCTCTCGTATTCTTTAATCACGCTCAAAGCGGCTGGGTAAAGCACTTGCAGCGCAAATTGCTGCCTGAGTACCGCAATTTGCGCGTCAAGCGACTCACTGCCCATTAATTTTGAGACGAGCGCATCAGGTTCGGGTACACCTGCCGTTTTAAAGCCCGTGGTGATCGCGGGCAACACGACCGCTCGAATAACATCCAATACGATGTCATCACCCGCTATTTTGAAACCATCGCGAAACCGTTGCTCAGGCAGAATGTAGGCACCACCACCCACCTCGCGCCCGGCATTGCCCTCGCCCTTGTCCAAGAAATATTCGTTGATCACCAGATCGGTGGTGCCCCCGCCAATGTCAATCGTGGCGATTGAAATATAGGGATCGGTCGAACCAGCACGCGGTGGCTGATCGGGGCGCGCCAAAGCCTGAAAGAACTCTTCAGGCCGACCACCAAAGTTATTTTGCGTTTCACTAAAAAGGTAAACGACCTGACCACAGGTGGCTTCATCCCATTGCACATGCACATCAGGAAACGGTGGAAACGCAAGATCACGCTCTTCTTTCGTATCAACGCCGGCATCCTCAGGATGCCAACCCATACTCTTCCATATCAAACCAATCGCCTGACGCATGCGCTGTTCAAAAATCTTGCGTTCAGGTTGCGGCATTGCAGGGGGCACGGTCAAAATAATCGAACGCAGGTGACGTGGAACGCGTCCGTGACTTTGACGTAATCGCTGCGCTGGGCTGTTGATTTGCGCCAGCGCTTGTGCCAGTACCTCAGACAGCATAAACGTCATTAACGCGCTACGCGAGTAATGAGGATGAAACACCGGCATACGATCAAAGGGATCGAGCGTATACAGGGCTTCGCCCATTTCGTTGATCAGCCGCGAAACCGGGGCCGCGGTAGCGTGTGGCTCAGTTTCAGTTTTGATGTAAGAGGTGTTGAAGCGCCAACCTGGTTCAAAACTATCCTGATCCCACAAATAGCGCTTTGGGCTTGATAAACCTGTAGACCCCTCAGTACCCCGGCGCAGACTTGCCAAGCGTGCAGCCTCGTGGCCGATGCGGGCAATCGTTGGCCACAGAAATGCATCATTGCGCCCACTTTGCACCGAAAAATGATCTTTACCGAACGAGGCTTGCGCAAACTCAATGCGACTCTCAAAGGCTTCGTGATAAACGCGCTCAGGATGCGAAAGGTCTCGCAATTCAAGTTCATACCGACGCCGTAAACCATCGTTTTCTTGGGGATGATCTTCAATCAAGATGCCACAGCTGCGTGAATTGCCCACGTCAAGCACCATATCAACTTCAATCGGCTTGTATAAATCGTTGGCCTGATTCGAAATCACTTTGATTTCGGGCAACGCCAACTGGGTACCCAGTAGGTGCAAAATGTTTAAGTAGTGGGCCTGATGATGCAGTTCAGCAGTTTCAACACGAATATCTTCAGCATCGCGTTTGAGCCTTGGCTTCGCGAGATCGCTAAATAGCTCTTGCAGCCAGGTGTTCAACCATTGTTGATCTAAAAACCAGCCCATTTCATTTGAGCGATGGGCAAACGCAAAACTCGTCCCAGCCTTCACGTCGTCAGTCGACGGCCCCATATAGGCGGTGTCGCTACGGCCCTCAATCACCTTGGTGTCAAACGCAAACGTGACGCGGTGTGTATTGCTCGACGGGTCGAGTCCGGCGGCGACTTCAGTAATACGTACACGCGCCCAATTTGAAGGGCCCTCTTCAAAACGCGCCGGTGGACTGAAGCGAAAATACGGCACGGGCAACCAGGTGTCGATCAACAAACGTAACGACTGATCCAAACTCACATCAAAGCGCGAGGCCACCGCTTGCTTTTTATCGTCATACGAAAAATGCAGCTTGCCAGTTCGCTCATCCTCTTGCAATCTCGCTAGGGGGCCCGCGTCTCCCATTTTTGCAAACTCTCCTGCTTGACCTTTAATCACAAAGGTTGCAGCAAAGTCCAGAAACTGAACCCCGCTACTCATGATGAGCGTGGTCTGTTCTTCGAACGCGTTGATGTCTGCAAGCATGAAGTGAGATCCCGCTATTTAGGTGCGTGTCGCATTGACACAGGAAAAGACGTACCGTTGTCGTATTGCCCCTGGCAAGCGGCTTGGTTGCCAGCCCCTGGGGTGCAGGTGACTTTAGGCAACGCCATGGTGCTGCCATCCGTACATTTCGCGGTGCCACGATCATTAATTTGCACGGTTCGCCCTTGCATCTGTGCGCCGACGGCACCTACGCACTGAACTCCATCACCCCGATTGACTGTTACGCGTCCTTGCCCGTTACCTTGACTGAAGTCGTATTCAAGACGCACGGGTTTACCGGTCGTAGCATCCTGGATACCGGCCCCCGCACTCCAAGAGCCCTCAAGAAAACGCGTCGAGCCACTATTCAATGCGGCATCTGGTATCAACATTGGATTGCCAGGTTGGACGCTTGGGCTTGGTCCAGGTGTTTGGCTAGTAGGTCTTGGCAGCGCAGCATCAGGAGTCGGCGTCGCGGCATTTGTACTGTTGCCAGTATTGGGTTGTGGCGTATTCGTATTTGACTCAGGTCGATTATTTTCAGTCTGACGGCCCGGTGCAAGCGGTAAGTTTGGTGGCGTGGCGAACGGCTCTTGAGAATTCATGACAGGCGAAGAGCCTGAGGTGTCAGCCAAAACTGGCGGATTAGAGCGCTGCTCTCTCAAAGTATTGGTTGGCTCAACCAGTGCGGACGGTGGTGCACCGACTTGGTTCGAGTTTGACCCGCTATTTGTGATGACGGTTGTGCTGTCTGTTTGCACATCGACCCGACCCGGCACTCCGACGCGTTTTTCAGTTGACGCACCTGGCGTGTTGGTCGGGTTTGCGGGAGTGACGGGAGCATTGGGCGCACCTTGGGGGAGAACAGTCAGTTCTGGTGCGGGCTGTAGTTGCCCCAGCAGTGGCACTGCCTGCACCAGCCAGGGCGGCGCGCTACAGCTTCGCAGCAATAACAACAACAACAATAGCAATAATAGCAAGAGCAACAGCCACCACCACCAAGCGCGGCGTGGGGTCGGCGCACTTGCTTGCAAAACGGCGGGGGCTGTCATGACCGGACGCAGACGCACAAAGGGATCGGATGGCAGCGTTGCCCCCTGCGCGTTAAAGCCCCAAAAAGTGACGACAGGCTTACCGTTAACTAAAAATATAAAATTAGAATCTGGAAAGAAAAACACCTTGCCCAACAAAGGGAGGACAGTTTTCTTTTCACGTTGGGCTTGCTCAGAGCGCGCATCGGTGTCTTCCATTTGATGCACCGCTTCATCGAGTTTGCGCTGTGCAGCGTCTAACATGATGAGAGCGTGCTCACGCTCTTCGGGTGTGGCCGCAGACCAAGGCACAACGTCACCCCGTTCAGGTGCGTACCAGTCGATCACGCTGCCTTGTTCATTGCGTTGCGGAATCGCCAGGCAGTTAGCCACCTCAGCGCCCGCTTTCAGTCGGACCGCCTCTCTTAGCTGAAAGGCGACCGAATAAATGGGCTGCCCAGCCTCGCCGATTGCGCTGTAATTTTGCGGATTACCGCTAGTAAGCAATTGACCAGCCATTCAGATCAGACCTTATCTAAGGTTTTGGCGATTCACTACGATTAAAACGACTTGAGTTTCTTTTTTATGCTTGAAACAAACAAGAAAAATATTATGATCGATTAGGTGAGGATTTTACACAGGTCGTGCTAAGTTTTATTGTCACGTCAGAAGCGACCACAATCATGCAAAACTACCTAGTGCAGTGGATCTTGCAGGTGAGCGGTCTTGTTGTGCTCAGTTCAATATGCACGGCACGTAAAGATAAATATTGCTTAGTATTCATATAAAACCTTATTTTTCACCACCTTTTTTGAATTTCATCATGCCGAACCCCTTCGCTCAGCCAGCCTACTCCCCACACTACCCTCGCGACCTTGCCGGCTATGGTGCACAGCCGCCCCAAGCCAATTGGCCCGGTAAAGCCAAAATCGCCCTTCAGTTTGTGCTGAATTACGAAGAAGGTGCAGAGAATACTGTGCTCGACGGTGACGCGGGCTCTGAGCGGTTTCTGTCTGAAATTGTTGGCGCCGAAAGCTACCCCGCACGTCACATGAGCATGGAGTCCATTTACGAGTACGGCTCACGTGCGGGTGCCTGGCGGATCTTGCGCGAGTTTGAACGACGCAAACTGCCACTCACTGTCTTTGGTGTGACACTTGCCTTAAAGCGTCACCCCGAACTCACCGCGGCACTGCTCGAACAACAACACGAAATCGCCTCGCATGGCCTGCGCTGGCTGCATTACCAAAGTATCGACGAAGCGACCGAGCGCGAACATATGCAAGCCGCCACTGCGATGCTCAAAGAGCTGACTCACGGCCAGTGGCCTTTAGGCTGGTACACCGGACGCGACAGCCCCAATACAAGACGTCTGGTGGCTGATCACGGCGGCTTTGAGTATGACAGCGACAACTATGGTGACGACTTGCCGTTCTATATGCCCGTGGCGAAAACCGATGGTTCAACCATCAATCAGCTGATCGTACCTTACACACTCGACGCCAACGATATGCGATTTGCGACCCCGCAAGGCTTTAATACTGCACAACATTTTTTTGAATATCTGCGCGATACCTTTGACGTGTTGTATGCCGAGGGCAACGAAACACCCAAGATGATGTCGGTCGGTATGCATTGTCGAATTTTAGGTCGCCCTGGTCGCTTTATTGCGCTGCAAAGGTTTCTAGATCACGTGGCCAAACACGATCGTGTGTGGGTGTGCCGACGCATCGATATTGCTCGGCACTGGAAGGCGCAGCATCCCGTGTAGAGGGTGAACGAGAGCAGTCGCGCTTATTTAACGCGGTGGCTTCGCGCTCACTTTAAGTGGCTATTCACCACGTCTTGTCCCCACCCGAAACGCTAACTGAGCCTGCCCTGCCTTTGTAACAAAATGCAGTAGACTAAGAATCAAGTTACTGCTGAATTTAGAAGCATCAACCATTTGACATCACAATAAAGTTGGGCGCCAGCGCCCTGGAGACTCTTATGCTGTTCTTAGTCATTAGCACCCCTCGCCCCGAAAAACCCACCTCAATGGCCAGCACACGTCATAGCTACTGGGATTGGATGAACCCCTTGCTCGAGTCTGGTCTGGCGGTATCGGTGCACGCGCGCGTGGGGCGCGGTGCTGTGGCGCTTTTTAACGTGGACTCAACTGAAACCTTGCACCGATTAATGAACGAATGGGGCGACATCGTGCCCGCGCATATGGATGTCTATCCCCTACTTGATCAAGATACTGCCAAAAAATTTTTACAAACTCAAATGACATAAGTTCGTGTTGCTTTTGCGAGTAAAGCTCGACCTTGCTCAGCAAAGCAATCAATCTTAGGTCAGTAGGCACGACCCTCAAAAAAGAAGATACCGTTGTGTTGCTTAACAAAGCGTTTTAGAGACAACAATGAAAACAATTACCTTCACTCTTTGCATCAGCTTCTTTTCTTTAACAAACCTTGCCACCGCTCAGTCTACTGGAGGCGCCAGCATACCGACACCCCAAAGCCTAGCCGCAGAGGCGTCGACAAGCACTTATCCCAATAAGCCGGTTAATCTTATTGTTGCCTTCCCGGCCGGTGGCGGAACCGATATCGTCGCCCGTAAGGTCGCGCAGGGCTTAACTGCAGCATGGGGGCAGTCGGTCATTATCGAGAACAAAGGTGGCGCAGGCGGCACGATTGGTACAGCGTTGGCTGCACGCGCCGACCCGAGCGGTTACACCATCATGCTCGCCACTTTGGGCAATTTGGCGATCAATCCGCATCTTTACAAAATGGATATCGACCCCGGCAAAGACCTTGCCGCGATCACCAACGTTGTTGGTGTAACGTTTGTCTTGGTCGCTCACCCTTCGCTACCCGCCAATAACGTTCAAGAACTTGTCGCGTTGGCGAAACAAAAGCCAGGAAAGCTGAACTATTCGTCTTCGGGGATGGGCGGTGCGCCACATTTGGCTATTGAACTGCTCGCAAGCATGACTGGCACGCAGTTCACACACGTCCCTTACAAAGGCAGTGGCCCGAGCTTTACAGATCTGGTGGGTGGCCAGGTAGACTTCACAATGGATAGCCTTGTGCAATCGTTGCCACATATTCAGTCGGGTCGCTTAAAAGTACTGGCTGTTCTGGGTGCCAACCGCTCACCTGTCTTGCCAAGTGTACCGACGGTCGCTGAATCGGGCGTGCCGGGTTATGACTTCACGAACTGGTTTGGCTTTGTAGCGCCGGCTCAAACGCCCAAGGCTGTGATTGGCAAGTTGCACACCGATATCGCCGCCGTATTGGCTCAGCCAGAGCTGCGAGAGCAGCTTGAAAAAATGGGCACTGAAGTCATTGCAAGTACCCCAGCTCAATTTGCAGAGCAAATCGCGTCAGATACAAAAAAATGGGCGAAGATCGTGAAAGAACAAAACATTAAGGCCGACTGAGGCGTGCAGCCAGTCAATTTGAGTGCACTTCTCAGCTGCGAGGCGACACTGAAATTTGTGTTCGCTGATTGTTTAGAATTTACCGTAACAGGCGGTTACTCAATACAATTGTGGGCTGTAGCCTCTTCTAAATGATCGAATGAAAACTGGCAAAGCATTACCCGCCTTAACCTTAGGCGCAATTGGGGTCGTCTTTGGCGATATCGGCACAAGTCCTCTTTATGCTCTTAAAGAGATCTTCAACGGACACCACCCCATCCCAGTGACGCCTGAAAATATCCTTGGCCTGCTCTCGATGGTGTTTTGGGCCATCATGGTGTTGGTCTCGATTAAATATGTCGTCATCATCATGCGCGCCGATAACCGCGGTGAAGGTGGTTCGCTGGCCTTGTTAGCGCTGATTACCTCGCGCCACAATCCGGCCTGGCTCTCGTGGTTGCTCACCATGCTTGGCGTCTTTGCCGCTGCCTTGTTTTACGGTGACAGCATGATTACGCCGGCAATATCAGTCTTGTCCGCAGTCGAAGGGCTTGAAATCATCGCGCCCGCACTCAAAGATTTTGTCATTCCCGTCACGGTTATCGTGCTGACGGGTTTGTTTATGATCCAAAAACGCGGCACAGGGCTTGTTGGCCTGTTCTTTGGGCCTGTCATGATCGTTTGGTTCACGGTATTAGCGGGCTTAGGCGTCAACCAAATTCTCAGACATCCCGAAGTTTTGGTCGCCCTCAACCCTTGGTACGCCATTCAATTCATCGGCGACTACCCCAAACTCGCGTTTTTATCCCTGTCTGCGGTCGTGTTGGCAGTCACCGGTGGCGAAGCACTTTACACCGACATGGGACACTTTGGTCGTTCACCCATTCGTCTGGCTTGGTTCGGCTTTGTCATGCCTGCTTTAGTCTTGAATTATTTTGGGCAAGGTGCACTGTTGCTGCATGACCCCCAGGCTATTCGTAATCCGTTTTACCTGTTAGCGCCCGACTGGGCTCTAATCCCGATGGTCGCACTCTCAACAGTTGCGACCGTGATTGCCTCCCAGGCAGTGATCTCTGGCGCATTTTCGGTCGCACGCCAAGCGGTACAAATGGGGTTGTTGCCACGCATGGGAATCGTCCATACCTCTGGTAAAGAAGAAGGCCAGATCTATGTACCTTTTACAAACTGGACCCTTTACATTGCAGTTGTAGCACTGGTCATTGGTTTTAAATCCTCATCCAATCTTGCAGCGGCTTATGGGATCGCCGTGACCGGCACGATGTTAATCGACACGGTACTCATTGCCTTTGTAATGCGTCTGTTATGGCACTGGCACTGGCTGTTTGTTCTTTTGGTCGCGGGGTCTTTGCTCGTCATCGATGTTGCCTTTTTCGCTGCGAACGCGATCAAAATCCCTGATGGGGGCTGGTTTCCACTCGTCGTTGGTCTTGTGTCATTTACCGTGCTGACCACGTGGCGCCGCGGCCGCAAACTAGTAAACGAAGAAATGGCCTCGAGCAGCATGCCTCTTGAGTCCTTTATTGAATTCACTGCTAATGTGCATCGCGTGAGCGGAACAGCGGTCTTTATGACAAGCTCAATCGGCGGTGTGCCCTCAGCCCTGTTGCATAACCTCAAGCACAACCAGATTTTGCACGAGCGGGTTGTATTGATGACGATCAAAACTGCAGACAAACCTTTTGTTAAGCACTCAAAGCAGGTTGAAGTCCAGGACTTAGGTCAAAACTTTAGTCGGGTGACGGTCACATACGGCTTCATGCAAAACCCGGATGTCCCTCGTGCATTAAAGCTGTGCGAGGCTAAGGGGATGACCTTCGACATGATGTCGACCACCTTCTACGTTGCACGAGAAAGCGTCGTGCCTGCGGTCAAAAGTAGCTTTTCACCCTGGCGTGCGCACGTCTTCAGACTGATGTCTAAAAACGCAACAAGTGCCACCGACTTTTTTAAGATTCCGGCCAATCGCGTGGTTGAGTTGGGTACGCAGATTGCGATTTAGTCAGCGACGGTGTTAAAACACAGATTAAGATTTAAGGCTCGCTGCTGCGGTTTGACGAGCAGCGACAACTGATTTTGTTAAACGTCGAGTCTCACAATGACAAGTTTAGAGTTTCGCAGTGATAACTGCGGTCGTGCTGCACCAGAGTTAATCGAGGCGTTAGTTCAAGCCAATGTTGGTTCTGTCTTGGGTTACGGTGGCGATGAACACACGCACCAATTACAAGCCCGCTTCAGCACCTTGTTTGAGCATCCCGTGCAGGTGTTTCCGGTACCAACGGGTACAGGTGCAAACGCCCTTGCTTTGGCGGCAGTTGGTACTTCTTTCGGAGCGGTCTATTGCAGCCCTGAGGCGCATATCAACACGTCAGAGTGCAATGCCACAGGCTTCTTTGGTAGTGGCTTAAAGGTCACACCCGTTCTTGGCATCGACGGTAAAGTTGATCCCTTGGCGCTTGAGTACGCGCTCGAAAACTCAGGCAAAGGCCAAGCCCATAAAAACCAGCCACAAGCTCTAAACTTAGTGCAAGCCACTGACTTGGGCGCGGTTTACTCTGTGTCTGAAGTTAAGGCTTTGAGTCAGATCGCCCGCACACACGAGCTTGTTGTTCATATGGACGGCGCGCGCTTTGCGAACGCGGTCGCAACGCTAGGCTGCACACCCGCCGAGCTTACCGTCAAAGCGGGCGTTGATATTCTGTCGTTTGGTGTCACAAAAAACGGTGGTCTGTTAACAGATGCGATTGTGGTGTTTAACCCTAAGATCGCAAACAATATTGGCTTTCATTTGCGCCGCGCAGGCATGATCTGGTCAAAGATGCGCTTTGCGTCAGCACAAATACTTGCTTATGTACAAGACGATCTTTGGCTTAGCCTCGCTAGGCAATCAAACAACGCTGCTCTAGCGATTGCTAACGGCATTCAACAGCTAGAAGCTGTCAAACTAATCGCGCCAGTTCAAGCCAACGAACTCTTTGTCGAAATGCACCCGAAAGCGGTTGACGCACTCATCGCCGAGGGCGTGTTGTTTTATCGTCGAGCCCCAAACATGTTTCGCTTGGTGTGCAGGTGGGATACCACCCAAGACGAGATCGGTCAGTTAATCACTTTGATTAACCGACACCGCACAAAGACCTGATCTACGGCTCAAGGCGCGACAGACGGTGTTCTGATTGAGTCACTTAGGCAGGTCATTCAAAAAAAGGTCAGTGTCTTGTGAACACTAACCTTTTGACCTCATGAATTGCTTGCTGAGTATTATTACTAGCAGCCAATAACCATCAGGCAGCACAACAAAAGATCATTAATAAATAGCTGCCGCTGTTAGCTACTATCTTCTCATCGTCATGCAACTGCCGTTACCGTCGCTTACTGAGTTGCTAGCCATTGAAAACGGAAGAAAACCGCCTTTGCCGTCACTTGTTTTGCAGTAGCTTACCGCTTGACCTTTTGAAGGAATGCAAAGGTTGCCGTTGGCACGATGCCACACTCCAGCTGTCTGCGATGCATTCGGACCACATAAATCAAGCGTACATGCCTGACCTGAGGCCGTCGTTCCAGTCTTTTGCGAGGGGTTCGAATAATGAGCATTTGCTCCGCAAGAATTAGCAAAGGCAGAACCGGACGCTACCAAACACACCACCATAAAAATACCAAGTATTGATTTCATGACAACATCCTCGTTAAAAATTGAAAAATAAATACCAACTAGCAACTTATTAAAAAACTCAACAACTCAACAACTCAACACATCAGACATACTCGACAACGCAAGCTTTGCAATCAAAAATTACAACGGCAATGCCCTCTTCGCTATTAAGTGGCCTGTCACAACATGGGCCGGAAAGCACGCCCTCTAACCGCAAACCTTTCGTCTGACATTTTGATAGTTCGCTTGAAACCAAGGTTCAAACACCCCTTCTGGAATGTCTCGACCCGCCGGCAGAGCTGTAAAGTCAGCCTCAAGAGCGTCAAGGGTCTTTTGTTTAGCTCCGGTAGCCATTGGGTCGGTGTAATAGTCAATTTTTGCTTGCCTGACTTTGTTCTCGACGCAGCTGAACTCCATCCGCGTTACGGTTGATTGAATAGTCACTCCATCAATCGCAACGGGTTGATCAGTCGATCGCATAACATTTACCGAATGAATATTATTTTCATTTGCGATCGAAGTTTGGTCAATGTAGGTTGATACACCAACATTGGTCGTCGTCTGCACCATGGCAACTTGCTGCCATCGCTTGGCGTCTACTGCTGATGGCGCAGGTGCAACAACGGCAGGGGCTACTGCTTGCGCGCTTGGAGCAGCTGAAACGTAAGACTGCGCAGTTGGGGCGGGTTGAGCGTTTGAGCGCATATTTGGCGCTGTGCTTCGAGGGCTCGAAACGTTTACGTCACGTCCAGAGTTTTGACTCGCAGTTACTTGCGCCTCACCTGCAGACATTTCTGGGGCACCACCTTGGTTAGACCCGCCAACACTCAAGCCGCCCCCTTGATCAGAAGTGCCGGTTGGATTGAAGCCAGCTCCCTGACCAGAAGAGCCTAATGAACCAAGCAAAGGTGCAACTGAAGAAACAATCGACGCCACAGAAGAGCCATCAAATGATTGCGCAGAACCATACGAGCCACTGTTTTGTTGCATTGCCATTTGCTCGTTAGGCTGCATGGGGACGCCCACAAAACCTGACTGTATTGGTGCAGCAGCAACAGAAGGCGCGGGTACTGCGGCAGCTAAGTCTGCTGATGTTTGCTTCGAGCTGTTTGACACCAGCGCAGCTGCGCCCGCACCGACCGCAAGACCACCTACGGCACCCACTATGGCCCCCTTAGAAATTGAAGATGGCGCTGGGGCAGCGGTTGACACAGGCTGGGGAGTGTTTGCAGTTGTGGGTGCGCCTGCCGCTGCGCCGCCGACGGCTTGAGCCTGAACAGAGGGCGTTGGCGCTGCAGGCACAGGCAATGCGTTTGCCCCCGCGGTGGTCGCTTGACTAGCAGTCGTTGCAGAGCCAACCGTCGGTGTAGTGCTCACTGCAGTAGTGGTTGGTTGAGCAGAAACCGGTGTAGTTGAAGGTTTAACTACAGCCGTGCCGACTGGAGTGTTTCCAACAGCGCCCAACGGTGAAGAACTGCCGCCAGCTGACGCAGTAGCATTGTTGCCAACGGCTGGGCCAACAGACGTTGCGCTCCCTTGCGCGTTCGCTGAGCCGCTGGGGGCTCCCGCGGTTTGAACACCAGTGGGTTGTGCAGGATTAACGCCAGTATTTGTCCCAATAACGGCAGTTGGCCCGGCTGTTGGTCCAGTTGGGGTTGTAGCCTTAGATACTATCGGGATTTGAGAATTTGGGCTCACCACGCCAGCTGTGACGCCCGACGGAGCAGGGGTCGGTGACACCGCCGAAATTGGGGGTTTAGCCCCAACCGGAGGAGCCTGGGAGATCGTAGAGACCGGAGAGACCGGAGAGACCGGGGATACCGGAGTAGAAGATCCACCTACGGCAACAGGAGCAGGAACTCCAGTCCTTTGAGGGCTTGGTACTACAACTGCGGACGGGGGG
>Ga0114963_10002492_pt1 | contig 12594 bp, 11 predicted proteins | sample C_131016_EF_Meta_FD_87019 | JGI IMG/M metagenome (GOLD analysis project Ga0114963, IMG submission 87019) | Freshwater microbial communities from Lake Croche, Canada to study carbon cycling - C_131016_EF_MetaG | ecosystem: Environmental > Aquatic > Freshwater > Lake | place: Lake Croche, Canada...
CAATGTGTGCGTCTGTTGATCTGGGACGGGAATGTACTCTAGCCCGTCTTCTAAAAGGTCCTTCTTGGAAATGCCCTTGATTTCCCACTCGGTGGCAAACTGGGGCTCCCATCCCCACAACCTTGCGCTCTCCGCGTAGCACGGGAAGATGAAATCGTAGATATTGCCATCGGAGTCTTCAGCCCAAGCGTGGGAGTCCGTCGGCTTTTTCGCAAAGTCTTCGTACGTCCAGTTCTTTCCGCCGTAGTCGAAGTGTCCCGCAGTGCCGAGGGAGCCGATGACCACTTTGAGATGCGGATGGCACAACGCCAGCCAAGATGCGTTCACGTAGCAATTGGCGTAGGAGTAGCAGGTCTCACCGACCTCGTAGTCGGGCTCTGAGTTTTTGTTAATATAAACTGGAATAGGTTTTGGAAAGTGCGCGTCTCGTAGATGTCGGCTGAAAATGTTCGTCATCGGAAAGGTTGGTCTTTAGAATATTTCTGAAAATGATCTTAGATTGTCAGAACTATAATGAGACCAAAAGAAGACAGCCGAAGCCGTCAATTTTAAAACATGGATCTCCAGTGGAGCAAATTTATGCTTGGGCCAAAAGTGGGAAGGTCTCAAACAAGGGAAGAGAGAACCTGAGCACAGCGCTCGCGGAGAAGGAGAGTAGCCAACGGTTCAGCGAGAAATTCGCGACATTTAGCGCGCATAGTAGAAGCAAAGGGCGGACAGAAGCGGATCAAGAAAGGAATATCGCGTGGAGAGGATAGAACGGCCTCCATAATAGCAACACACACGCGATTCTGTTCCTCAACACATCCAGCCGCTTTAGCACATGCGTCGTACAACGGATACAGAATGACAGACATCCGTTCAGCCGCCCTCTTAATCGCGATCTTCGTCTGGGAGCGTGTCATGATCGGACCCGTCTCCACTTTGTTGTCTTTCTTGGCTTTTGTAGCTTTCTTGGCTTTCGTAGGCTTTCTGACGGTTTTGAGATCGGTAAAGATAATAGGAACCTGGCCAGTATATCGTGCTTGAGAACGCGTAAACATCTTAAATTAGTATGATTCTGAAAATGGTCTTATATTGTCAGAACTATAAAGAGACCAAAAGAAGATAGTAGAAGCCGTCAAATTTTTTTGGCGTCCGTCGCCGATGGATGCTGGCGCATCTCATGCTCCTTAACATGGATCATCGCCATCGTCTTCTGTTTCAGCCTCATGAGTATGATCAGAAGGAATTTCCTTGAGAGGAGCGAATCCCTCATACAGAGACGCACAGATCTCCTGCGCCCCCGCAATCTTGCTCAAATGGAGCTCGACCATTCGGCGATCAATGTTCTCCAACACATCATCGACGACTCGAAAGAAATGGACATCGACGACAGCCCTCTGGCCAATACGGACCGCCCGCCCCACAGCCTGATGGACAACCGCGGGATTCCAGTGCTGCGATAGAAAGAGCACACGTCGACAGAATTGTAAGTTGAGTCCGACTCCGCCACTAACAATCTGTACGACAACGACGACGGGAGAACCAGCGCCACAGGCTTCCCTAGCGTCCCTGACAGCCTCTCCCACACGATCAGAGCCCATCCCTCCGCGAATAGAAAAGACGGAAGCGCCCAGAGACGTCGCGACCTCCGCAACCTTGTCCATTTCCGCGTGGAAGTTACAGAAGACGATGGTGCCGACTTTTTCAGCGACAGCCTTGCGAATTTCGGCCAAGCAAGCGGTCCATTTGGTGGCTCCGCCGCCTCCCGTTCCATCGGCCTCGGAGACCCAGTCGGCCCTAGGATAGGCGCCGCGTCCGAGCTTCTTGCGCATGCCCTCGACGTAGATCTGAGGATGGACGAGGAACTGTTGGATACGCATATAGAGCTCGAGCTTGATGAGGCCTGAAACCGCTCTGTCATCGAGCACACTCTCCAACTGATTACAGAGGACCTGAAAGACCTTGTCTTCGGCAGAGCCGGCCACCACAGACAGATCATGATCGACGTAGCGGGGAGGAGGAGGCAGAGCCTCAATGGCTCCTCGGAGCTCATCCATGGTGCGACGGAGCATGAGAAGGGGCGCCAGACCCGGAATGTCAGCGGACGGACATCGAACACGGAGCCACCAACAGATGTTTCTCCAATCGGCGGGCGAATTGTGGACGGGCGTGGCGGACAGAATCCAGCGGCACGTGGCGCGCTTTCCGATAGCCATACAGCTCATCCAGCGACTGGTGGCCCTCCCATTCCGAATCGCGTGTCCCTCATCGAGAACAATGCGGCCGAAGGCGGGATCAGCGGTAGCCAGCGCCTTCTTGTACATACAGGCCTTGGCGTAGGAGGTGAGAAAGATGGTTTTGTTAGTAGCCGATCCGACTCCGTCGGAAGACCAAGACGACGATCCGAGAAGCACACTGACCTGGAAGCCGCATGCCTGGAGCTCCTCGGTCCAGCCAGCGATCAGAGGCGCGGGACAGATGATGAGAGTGCGTAGATCGAGGGGCGAATTCTTGATGAGACCGATTGTCTGACACGTCTTTCCGAGTCCCATGTCATCTCCGAGAATGCCACCACGACAGACCGCGGCTCCGGCCTCTTCACGTTCTAACATCCAGCGGACGCCGGTCTCTTGGTGGGCCATAAAGGTAAAGGAGGCTCGAGGTTGTTCGAGTGTAGAAATAGAAGAACTCATTGTATCTTATCAAGGAGTCTTTCTGAGGACTGGGTGCCAAAACGAGGGCCTACCCTCACCTTTAGCCCCATGCGATTCCGCATGGGTTCGCGAACTTCCGCTCTGTGAGCGGAAGGCTAGGACCCAGCGCCGGTTCCCTCCCTAGAACCGACAAACCAGATCTTGGCATATTCCATGGTGCTCCGAAAGACGTCTCCGTTCGCGAGAGCTGTTAGAAAGAGATCGGTGTCTCGGGTCGATTGGATAAGAAAGCCACCGGCCAGCTGCGGAATGAGCCGCCATTCAGGGTCCGCCTCGCCAGAAAAGAGGAGATTACCACCATAGAAACACAGGGCATAACCGGGTCGCCGTGTCTCAATGGAGACCAAACCATGTCCGCGGTTGACGATGTAGGTGGCTCCCGTAGAGGTCGGTCGAACCACGGGTCGTTTGTCCTCAGAGGTGAGGAAGCGCCGAGTTCCATACATCATCGTATAGAGACGATTGTCAGTCTGCCAAATCGATGCTGTTCCTAGAGAGCCGAGACGTAGAAAGCTGGAATGTGTCTGGATGTAGAGGGTGGGATCGCGAACCCATTGGATCTGAAGCCAACCAGCCTCTCCCCCGTCGACGGAAACAAGTCGCCAGGCCCGATCCTCTTCTACAGAGGAATGTGTCAGGGTCAGATGAGAACCAGACATAGGTCTAGAGGGTGAGAGCCATCGTGTCTTCTTTCTGCGGCCAGAGGGAGGCAGTTCGAGCCAACAGATGCCATCCCCCTGATCCACGACCACGATGCTGCCATCGATTCCCTCCTTCAGAGATGCCAAGTCGTCGCGATCACCGATATATTTCTTAGCGCCGTCTACGATGGTATACATTTGCTGGTTTCTTGGTTTCTTAGGATGATGTCTGTCTTATGATATGATCCTAGGGAGACCAGGTCGTAGGACCTCCAAGTCAGGTTTTACGGGGGGACAAAAGTGTGTGATCCACCCCATAGAACAGATAATTATCTCCTTCAAGATTAAGATGGTTCGGACAACTCGGAAAGCTACAAGAAAGATCCACTATGATTTCATTGAAGTTGGAACATCTGATTTCAATACTCTCATCCAGAAAGCGACATCAAAGACAGTAGGACTTTCAGTAGAGCCATTAGAGGAATATCTAAATCGTCTTCCAGTGAAACCCCGTGTAAAGAAAATAAACGCCGCGTTATCGAAGCATTCTGGATCAATAGATCTGTATTATGTACCCGATGCGGTGCGTAAGGATAATAATCTCCCAGGATGGATGAAAGGGACAAATAGCGTCGGATCCCCTCATCCAACGGTTGTTCGGTATTTAGAGAAACATGGGCTACCCAAGACTCTGTTACATCATAAGAAAGTCCCAGTGTTATCCGTGTCACGTTTATTTCGGGAATATCGCGTGGGATCGCTTGACTATCTGAAAATAGATACGGAGGGTCACGATGTCGTGATAGTAAATGCGTATCTCGATTTGGCCGAAAAGGATCGTAGTCTCTTAGCGAACAAGATTCTGTTTGAATCGAATACGTTGTCTGACAAAGACGCGGTGAGTCATCTTAGAGATCGTTTGGCGTCCCTCGGCTATATCGTTGAAACAAAGAGACAAGACACTGTTGCTACGTTAGAGTAGTTGCTGCGGATGAAGAGGAAGAGTTGGATGAGGAGTTGGAGGACGATACAGGTGTGGATTTAATAACCATTTTCCTCCACCATTTACTCCCTTCCACATGGCTTTCATCATGGACGTTGTGATAAAACCCCTGCCAGTCTGTATATAGTTCCTTTTTATGTGATCTAGGATCTCCTAACCCATTATTATATTTCGTATTACAGGTACTACAGAGAAATAAATCCCCAGTCTCTGCTTCTGCTGGATTGTCACAGCGCTTCGCTGGTAGATAATTATTCTTCAGCCCGCTCACGGCCGCTTTCACTTCCTGTCCATATCGCATCGCGGTACACTTGATAGTTGTCATTTATAGTTCTTATCTGTCTTTGATTGGAACTATACATGTTCGTTGTAGAACACTGTATAAATCAAGTTTTAGCGCCAAAAAACCAAAATTTGTGTTTTTTTTGGTTTTTGTTGTTTTCTGTTTTTCTGGTTTTTCTTTCTTTTTTGATTTTTTTTGGTTTTTCTTGTTTTTACTCCGAATCGGACTCGGCCGCAGACACCTCATCCGCCTCTGTATCGATGGTCTCATCTGTGGTCAGACGGCCGACGAAGTCACCGGCCTTCTCACTGAGCTCGTCGTACTCGTAGACGTTCCCAGTTTTGACCATGTAGAGGGTTCCATCGATAAGTTTGAGCTCCCCAGTGACCTCTGTCACTTCTGTGACCTCAGAAGCAGAAGCAGAAGCAGAAGCAGACGCAGAGTTAGAAGCAGACGCAGGAGCCACCTTGGCCTCCGCTTTCTTAACCGGCTTAGCTGCCTTCTTCGCTGCGGCTGCCTCCTTGTCTGCCAGCTTCTTCGCTGCTGCGGCCTCCTTATCTGCGAGCTTCTGGGCCTTCTCTGCCTCCTTGGCCAGCTTCGCAGCCTCCTTGTCCGCCAGCTTCTGAGCCTTGTCTGCCTCTTTCTGAGCTTTCGCAGCAGCAGCAGTGGCTTTTCCAGCCTTCTTGTCAGAAGGAGCAGAAGTCGCAGCCACAGACACAGAAGCAGAAGCAGAAGTAGCAGAAGTCGCAGGCATCTCTGTCTGTGAAGAGACAGATTCGCTCTCAGAATCAGACGCGTCTGCTTCCTCTGAGGCTACAGACGCCGCAGAGGAGGTAGGCGCAGAACCAGCAGAAGCAGAAGCAGCAGAAGCGAAGCGGGGCTTCTTTTCCAGAGCCCACTCCGTACCGAGCATGTGGACCCAGCCCAGAGGCTCCTCCGTCACGCGGCCAGTCCAGTCTCCGGGCTTTGGGGTAGCCGCGTACTTCTCAGCACGCTTGGAGCACTTCGCACAGAGGTCAGAGCCAGCGACCAGAGGGGAGCCGCACTGGCTCTCACGGAACACAATGGGCTTCCAGCGCTTGTCGTCTCCTCCCTTGATAATGCGACCGACACAGACAGAGGAGTCGATGTCAGAAGCAGGCAGACGGTACTCCTCTGCGCCAGGCGCGCCCTCCGTGGCCTCAGGGAGGGCCACCTCCTTCTTAGGAGCCTTTACCGTCTTGGCTGTCTTTACCTTGACAGCTTTTTCGACGGGTGCCTCCGCCGAGGTCTTGTAGAGTTCCATTCCACGGTTCAGAATGGTGAGGATGGTGGCGGCCTGCTCAGCAGTGGCCGTAGAAAGAAGTTCTATCAGAGTGTCCACTCCGTCACCGACGGACTGGTTCGTAATAGAGGAGTTAGAGGAGGTAGAAATTATGATTGCGCTGTTCATTTCTTGCTTTAGTTTGGGGAGTCAGATAGTACTGTCTTAGGTATAATCTGTCGGACTTTCCCTACAGTCAGGGGTTCTATCCGTCAAGTTTTCGGCTCCATGGAATGGAGCCTTGAACCAAAGCCCAGCCTGCTGGGCTGAAGTTTTCGCCACCACGGAGTGGAGGTCAGAGAATCTGAGAGCGGCTCGAACTAAGCCTCGAATCTTCGATTCAGAGGCGAAGTTTTTTCTCTATGGGAGTTCGATGTCAGCCGCAAAACGCCAAAACGAGGTTTCCCATGTCTCGTTTTAGGAAGAAGAAGAGGAAGAGGAAGAGTTAGAAGAGGCAGAGGATCGCAACAGAGGTGCCTGTGGCCATTCACGCGCCGCGAATTCGCGCAGATTCTCTTCTCCGCAGGATCTGTTACAGCTGACACAGGTCGGAACCAGATTGGAGAGCTCGTTGGTCCCCCCGTTGGCTACCGCGAGCACATGCGCCTGTTCCCACTTATCCGCCGCGATATGAGCCTGACAGCACAGACAGGAGCCATCGGATGTCAGGGCATCGAAGTGTCGGATCCACAGAGCCTCACGCTTCTTCTTGGGAATGGCACGTCGCTTTGGCTTGCTGCCAGTGCTCTCCGAATCGCTGTCGTACTCCGCACCCAGACGGGCCTGTAGATCGACACGGATGGCCGTATCGGCTTCGCCGAGCTTGGAGCGTGCTACAATATCGCCCGTCGCCTTGAGCCACTTGCGCAGAGAGGGCACAGATGGCAGTGTCAGATCCTGAACGATGGCCAAGAAGAGAGCAGTGACATGGAACTTGTGGCACTTGACTTTGTCCGTTTTGACAGCGGCTAACACCTCCAGAAGACGATCGAAGACGGCGGTCATAGGCGCATGATCGGCCTCTGTAAGCAGCATGGAATACGGGCTCTCAACCGACACGGCACGAGGTTTCTTGAGCATGGCGCGGAGCTCTGGCTGAGTACGACGGAGGAACTCGAGGGGAGCCGCTTCCGCCCTGCGAAACCAGAGGGTCGCACAGTCGGCCAACACATCCATCCATTCTCCCTTGGCGGCGGCCATGAAGCCCGTGACAACAGGCAGGAACCGATCCCGTAGGCCCGTCTTACTGACGAACTGACTGACGGGATGTTCGGAGTTCTTGACATACTCCGCGGCAGAGATCTTGGTGCCATCCTGGAGGCGCGTAAACATGCGTTTCCTGTCCTCGAGGCTCATGGGCTCCTGGATGATGGTGACCGCCACGACGTACTCCCCGAAGAGTTCGCGATGCGCCTCGGGCATAGCGGCGTAATGGGATCCGATGTCACCATCCGCGGCAATCCAGGTAACCGCCTCCTCCTTGCCCTTGTCGCTGACGATGGGACTGCCTGTAAGGAAGGCACGGATAGCGCATAGACGATTTTGACCATCGACGCATTCGTAGCGGTGGCCCGCGGCATAGTCGGCCGCATCATCTGGATTCGAGGGATGAAGTTTGTAGAATGTCAGGAGTGGCGTGGGCCAGTTGAGCATGATGGATCGGATGAGGCCATTGTTCTGGGCCTGGGACCAGCAGCGGGATCGCTGGTAGGGAGGGGACAGATTCAGCCGAGAGCCTGTGAGGTACTCGGAGTAAATCGTAGAAATGCTCTTGTGAGTGAGCTGGAGAGGGGTCGCGAGGCGACCTGGGATTGTGCTGGGAATCATTTTGTGTGCTTTGATTGCTTTGATTTTGGGTGAACTGTAGTACGATCTTAAGTATAACGGTTCAGATGTTCCCCATAGCCAGGGGAAGCTTCCGTCATGTTTTTCTCTGTTAGGAAAAGCCAAGAAAGTCCAAAAAGCCAAGAAAGCCAAGAAAGGCCAAGAAAGGCCAAGAAAGGCCAAGAAAGGCCAAGAAAGGCCAAGAAAGGCCAAGAAAGGCCAAGAAAGGCCAAAAAGACATAGTCAATCTGGCCTAGCCGTCCTAGGAATTCAGTGTGTTTTGTTACAATCTGGCCTAGCCGTCCTAGGTTCCTAGCCGTCCTAGGAATTCAGAGTGTTTGTACGCTATGCGTGCGCCGCTTGATGCTGCCCCAACACTCGCAGCACCTCGTCGTGACCATCCATTCCCCGTCAGGGTTTGTCACGTCCGCCCCTAGACCGGCAAAGCCGATCCACCCCAGAGGGGTCAGACACTCAGAGGGATCCTGAGTGTGCCACGCCTGGCGACACAGCTAACAATCCCTGGCGTTTCCCTTCTTCAAGTTTTTCGCCTCCACGGAGTGGAGGTCAGAGGATCTGGGAAGAGCTTGAACTAAGCCTCGAATCTTCGATTATAGAGGCGCAGTTTTTCCATCGAGGAAGGGAATGGGTATTGGAGAGGAGGGATGGATGTTAGAAAGCCAAAAAAGGCCAAAAGCCAAAAAGACTTGCGTCAATCTGGGCCACGCGTGCTAGTATATGGAATGGTGCCCTCCTGGCTATTAATAGTGAATACGTGCCACGCCTGGCACACAACTAACAATCCCTGGCGTTTCCCATCTTCACCTTTTTCTCTATCGAGGAAGGGAATGGGTTTTTGAGGGAGGGATGTTAGAAAGCCAAAAAAGGCCAAAAAGACCAAAAAAGGCCAGAAAAGCCAAAAAGGCCAAAAAGACTTGCGTCAATCTGGGCCACGCCGGACTAGGATTTGTGCCCCTCCCCCAGGCAAAGGATTTGTGTCCCCCCCCCACCCCACCCTATGCCACTCCTGGCTCACAACTACCAATCCCTGGAGTTTCCCTTCTTCACCTTTTTTTCTATCGAGGAGGGTCAGAAACCTCCAACTTGACGGCTTTTCCTGGCTTTTCACGGCTTTTACCCTAGCAATCTAGGTCGAACCCCAAACCTCTGGGAGGCCGTTTCAAGCTTTTCTGGACCCTGGCTTCTAACAGAAAAAAACTTGAAAGGTCCCCTGTCAGGTTGGAGGAGATATCGACGAGACCCTGATGGAGGGCGCGAGATATGACTGGGGTTCCCCTCATAGATCGTTTGAAGTTCAGGAACCCGCTAGCGACACCTCTCCGAGTGGCTAGCGTATTTAGGAGCGGGCGTAACACTGATCTAGGTGAGGGGATCAGACTGAGCGGGGTAGGTTACGACGGGGCGAAGCGAGTGTAGGGGCTGGCCTTAGCTGGAGAGCTGTTTTGGCCTGTTTTGGCCTGTTTTGGCCTGTTTTGGCCTGTTTTGTCTGTTTTTGTCTGTTTTGTCGATTTCTGACATCTCTCCCTCCAGATCCATTCCATGGAGCCGAAAAACTTCGCCTCTAGAATCGAAGATTCGAGGCTTAGTTCGAGCCGCTCTCAGATTCTCTGAGACGGCGAAAACTTGACAGATAGAACAGCCAGGGTAGGCTGTCTTGACGAGTGGATGGGGTAGAATGGAGTCCCCCAGGCCCACGGATCACTGGATCATCCCGGTGCAAAGCCGTTCTGAGTACAAGGTGTCCCTTACCCACCCTCCCTCCGCGGATGGGACCGGATGGGACCTGCTGGATGAGATACTAGAGCGCCCAGCCAGGCCTCCCACAGTATTTAGCGAGGGGGCTTGACACCCCCACAGACCTCAGAAGCATCCCTGAGACGTCTGAGCACAAGGTATTCCGACCCCCTCCCTGGGGTGAGAGCCGTTGGATGTGAGAGCGCCCTGCCAGGCCTCCGAAAGAATGGTGGATTCTTTTGTTTGGAGCCTCAGAAACCCCTCTTTCAGATCGGAGAGAGGCCAAAAGTTAGAGCAGAGCTCAACCCCTAATGGCCCCTTTTTGCCTCCAAACAGCAGACCGACCCCGTAGGGGATCCAAGAACTGCTGCTGGCCCCGTAGGACCAGTTTGAACGGACTTCTATACACATCTGGAGGGGAACCCATGATGGTGGTACTTGAGGCTACACTGGGCTCTGGGCTCTTCACCTTTTTTCTATCGAGGAGTGGAGCCTTGATCTGAGCCTCGAATCTTCTAGAGGCGAAGATGTCTGCCTCTTTTGTCTTTCTTTCCACAGAAAAAAGGTGAACCCCAGGAGCCCTACAGCTAGGTCCAAGTCCGATCATTGATTTCATAAGACAGAACCCAAAGATCAAGAAAATGTACTCAGCAAGCAAAAGCCAACAACTCGCTAACCAATCATTCAAACGTCGATCCTCTAGTACTCTTTCCGTCGGTGACAGAAAGAAGACTATGGTCAAACCCGCATCCATCTTCAGCAAATTCGCTGAGGAGGACGCATCAAACGAAACCTCTCTAACGGAAGCCACCAACCTCCTCTCCACCTTCTTCAGCGCCGACATGAACTGGGCCTCCCTCATGGAGGAAACCGCCCCTACAGCAATGTCCACGACCACCATGGTCCAGCATTCCGCCGGATACTGGTACGTTCCCCAGACCCGTCTGAGCATGGATGACCTCGAACAACAGCGATTCGCGATCAATCTGGAGGAAGTCGCGCCCAACACTTTCGACGTGACAGGCCTCTGCCACGGAGAGTGGGTCGGTCTGATGACCTGGCTGTACGCCGCCGGCTGGTGGGTGGATCCCGCTACGGAGACTCCCTTCCGTGGCCACTGTGCGCCCCTCCTGGTCTTCAAGCCCGCGGATCTCCCTCCCCGCATCTGGGTCGAGCCCGAGGAATGTGTCAGGATCTCTGTGGCTCCCCCAAAGACAGAAAAGAAGACAGCGAAGTCCGTGGTCATTCCCCGCTTCTGCCGTGCTGCCGCCTCCTGTACTGACTCTGCGTGCCGCTACGTCCATGGAAACACGATTCCCAGGCTGAATGAGCCCTGCGGATTCGGAGCCGCCTGTGGAGCCTCTGATCCCACCGGTGTCAAGCGCAGCCAGTGCCTCCGCATCCATCCTGGAGAGACCTGGACTCCCCAGCTAGTCATCCACCGACCGGTCCCTTCCCCTGTATAGAAACCAAAAACCAGAAACAAGAAATAAAAAAATCAGAAAAAACAAGAAAAACCATTTTTGGCGCGAAAAGGTGAGTTGAGAACCAGCCAAACAGACACAGTCCAGACACCTATTATACAAGATAATAATACGCCCCACTGAGACAAACGATGGAACACTTCAAGAATATTGAAAAAAGAGAAGGATGTGATGTTGGATGGTACGGTTCTTATGGCGATCTTCATCCTAAAGACAGAGAGGGGTGTGTAGGGGCTTCAGGAATAGATAAGACATATACACTGGATATGGTTATTAAGTTGGCTTACAAGATGGATGATAAACCGAATATCATAGTTAAAGCAGGGCCAAATGCCAAATGGTATCTGAAAAAAGTCCCTCCAAGTAAAATCGACGAGGCAATAGAAAAACACAAGTGGAGAGATTCAAGTCGTAGCACAATGTATATCATTACATGGGACTAATGAAAGAGGCCAACCAAAAGGAAAGAAAAGGAAAACAAGAAAAAGAAAGAAAAACCCAGAAACCCAAGAAAAACCATTTTGGCCTGAAAAGCCATCAAAAAGGTGACCCAACAGAGACCCAGAACCAAGAGTAGCTCAGGAACCTGCTATATAAGATAATATCAGGAATCAGAACAATGTCAGGCAAATCAGGAAAGACAAGCGATCGATCAGCAGTAACCGGTGTAAAGATGGGCCGCGCGGCGAAGCGCGCCATCTCAAAGAACGCAGAATGCGTAGAAGAATTCATGGATCTGGTGGAATCCATCAACAGATCGGCAGGGGATCCGAAGACCAAGCGCCAACAACTGTTAGCCGAACAGGACACCGAAGCCCTCCAGGCTGGCCGCGTGATCAAGTCGGTCGGTGGAGGCAGGCTCCAGGTACTGCTCCAGGACGGCGCCGAGTATTCCGCTCCAATCGCGGGAACTCTGAAGATGAAGGGACGATCCGCCAACAAGGGAGACCGCGCTAACTGTATGTCCGGGGGAGATGTCATCGTTATCCGTGGTGGATTAGCAGCTGGAAAGATGACCGCTGGCCAGTCGAAACGCTGTGAGGCCGTCTACGAGTCCCTGGAACTCGTCGTACCGGCAGGGTTCTTTGCGACCGCGACCAGCATGGCTGACGCAGTGGAGGAGAAGGATGTAGGGTTCGTATTCGACCGTGGAACCGAGGAAGGAGAAGAGGGAGAAGGAAAGGACAGCGAAGGAGAGGCAGAAAGCAATAGCAGTAGCAGTAGCAGCAGCAGCAGAAAGAAGGCGTCCAAGCACGTATCTGTGGCCCCCTCTGGCGACATCGATATCGACGATATATAGAATACCAGAAACCAGATTCCTCAGAAAAACAAGAAACAAAACAAAAAACACCAAAACCCCATTTTGGCCCAAACCCCAGGGGCCTGAAAAAAAGTGACGGAGGCAAAAACCCAAAAGAGTACACTTCAGAGAGACATATTAAGACAGTATATCTATCTATCTGAAGAAATGAACTCAAGCAATCAAGCCTACAACACAATCGTCGATGGAATGGAATCTATGGAGAGTCCTGAGCTGGTAGAGGAGGCGGGCCTGGTGTACAACCAGGCCATGGCAGAATCTGTGATCGATTTCCCTGCTCC
>Ga0114963_10002494_pt1 | contig 12585 bp, 11 predicted proteins | sample C_131016_EF_Meta_FD_87019 | JGI IMG/M metagenome (GOLD analysis project Ga0114963, IMG submission 87019) | Freshwater microbial communities from Lake Croche, Canada to study carbon cycling - C_131016_EF_MetaG | ecosystem: Environmental > Aquatic > Freshwater > Lake | place: Lake Croche, Canada...
ACGGTAAATATATTAAAAATATCTAAAGTTATATATTTAATATGAAAAAGTTAAATATAGATATTATAAGATATATAAGAGTAAAAATTTATAAATTTTTCATTGTATTTATCTATATAAAATTAGATATTTAAGAACTCAAATGTAATATTAGATTTATAATATTAAAAATCTAAATTAGGATGTTTAATATTTAGATGTTATTAAAAATCTAAATTATAATTTATATCTGAATTAGTGCATATAGTATTTATATACTTTTTTATGTATTTTTTATTTTGGGGAAAAGGGGAAATCAGATTTAGTTTCTTTAGTAAATATCTGAAAAGCCCTTTTTCCCAAAAGTATATAAAGTATATATAAAGTAACCTATATGCACTAAATCGCATAATCAAAAAAAATATAAAATTATAATATATATCAATATAAAATTTGCCCATTATCTATATTGTTTTAAATTCGCTAATGATGATGGGTGTTTTCCTCTTGTATATTTATCTTCTTTAATACCATATAACTTATATAAATCAAAATCATAATCTTTTATACTACTTTTTTTTTCTCTTATTATTTTATCAATTGGTATACCTTGGGATTTTGCCATTTCTCGTTTAGTATTATTTTGCATAAATTTTGCAAACATCTTACTATCTAATCGTGTTCTTTTTGGGGTTATTCCATTTTTTTTACTATTGATAGTATAATAAAAATATTTAGGATATACATATTGATTTGCAATTCTCATTGGTAAATCATTAGCGGTTTTATATGCATCTAAATAATATTTAAGATCATCATCTTGAGCGGTTAATACTTTTCTATATTCTGGCTTTAATACTTTTTTTGATAGATGGGATAATGCTATTTCATCGGCTTTTTCTAATAAATCAATATTATATCTTGCTCTATTTTTATACTTTAGTATATTGCTCATTGCAATATATTGCTTTGGGTTAGACTTTTTTCAAAAAGGTATTTGATATTATATATAACTATATATAAAAAAATTAAAAATTTAAAATTTAAAATTAATCATGCATTATTATCCTGTTGACTTTGATTTGCCCTTGGACTTGGTGGCTCTCTTTCATCTAATTCTAATTCAGATTCTATGTCTCGTTGTATTTTTATACACCCACAGCATTCTACATTTTTACACTTAGATTTATATGCCATTCTCGCAAGTGCTAATATAAAAGCAATACCAGAACTAATTGCAAATGTTAAAAATATCTCTGTTATCTCCATTATATATTATTAATAATATATTATTTTTTTTGATTAATTTTATGCTGGGTCAGTCCATACCCATCCACCAGCACCATTTGCAACTGGATATTGTCCATTATTTCCACTACTATTATTAGCATCTAATAATCCACCTTTAAATGATGCACCAGTAATATCTCCAGATGCTACAATAGTTGCAGCATTAATTTCTCCAGTTGTTTCAATTAAGTTTGCACCAGCATCAATATTTCCTCCACTTGTAATAGTTCCACTTGTAGTAATATCAACACACGAAATATTACCACCAGCAGTAATATTTCCAACAGTTGCTTCAATATTACCAGCAGTTGCTACAATATCACCAGCAGTTGTTTCAATATTTCCAGTAATTGCAACAATATTTCCAGTGGTTGCAGTAATTCCAGTTCCAGCAGTAATTGTAGTTCCTGCATTAACTGTAGCCCCAACAGCAAGAGACCCAACAGGTGCAACAAATCCTCCAGTGGTTGCAGTAATATTTCCATTAGAGGCAACAACACCACCACTTGTTGTAGTAAGACCATTAAATGCATTAATAGTTCCAGCAGGTGCTTGAATATTTCCAACAGTTGCAACAATATTTCCAGTAGTTGCTGTTAGTCCTGATACAGTTATTGCTGGTGGTGTTCCAGATATTCCAGCCAATGCTGGTAGAAATGTTGAATTGCCACCTGGAAAAATAGTCTTTGCACTCATTATTGATTATTATTTTTATCACAAAAGTATTTTACAAATTTTGATTATTATATATTATTACAAATATATTTTAAATTAAATTATTTATTTAAGCCTTTTGAAAAAAGGCTTTACCCAAAACACATTCCATAGTGGGGGTTAAAGGGGGTGAAACCCCCTAATATTGTTTTCTTTTTTTATATTTTCCAGCACCAATCATTTGGTTTTGGTCTAATCTATCTAATATATCAATATTATGTTCTGTTAATGGGTTTAAACTTGCTGCTGGTATTAAAGTATCATGTCCTCTATTTGTGCCATGCAATCCAATACTTACAACATCACCAGATGACCTAATATTATATTCATTATGTAATGGTTTTTCTCCTTTATATGCTGGATTTAATCCTATAATTTCTTTACTATTTTGGCCTAATTCTCTTGCCAGAACATTTCCTTGTGAATGCCCCAATGTTGATACATTGTGAGCCCCATATTTATTTTCAGTTTCAGTTTGTAATTTTTTGCCTTGTTTATATCTATCAGTGTATTTATATAATCCCATTGCATACATAGCATTATTGCTCCAGTCTTTTGCATTTTCTAAAAAAGTGTCTCCGCTCGTTCCTTTATGAGTTAATACTGCATGATTTTTATCTGGATCATAATATACAGAACCATATTTATTTGTCAATTCTGAGTCTAAATTATATGTATCAATTTTTTTTGGGGCTTTTTTTCCAGAATATGATGACTTAAAAAATTTAGATAAATTTCCTACAGATATTTTACCTCCTTTTTTTTGGGCTTTTTTTTTTAATCCTCTTCCTGATATACCCTCTTGAGATGTTTTCGCTTCTATTGCACTTACTTTTTCACTAACTTTACTACCTTGTTTAAGTATTAATTGTTCTCGCAATAAATTAGCAATATCTTTTTTTGTTAATTGTTGTTCAATACCTTTAAAAAATTCTGGTGATGGATTTAATACAGATTCATATGTTTTTCCATATTTTCTCGCCTTTAATGCAATAGACTTTTTTTCTCCTGCAGTTCTTGCCGTATGTCTACCAATTGAAGATTGTCCTATTTGTCCCTCTTTTCTACTATAATAAAATGGTTCATATAATTCTAATCTTCTTATAAATCCTAATCTTGTTGCTTCTTCTTTATTTCTTTTACCTTTAATATTTACAGTATCAAGCAATGCCTGATCAAATAAATCAGAAAGTTCTTCTTTAGTAATATTTGGTATATTATCAACTAAATTTATAACTTCTTGATCATTAGCAAAATTTGCACCTAATGCTATTTCTAATTTAGAAGGCATATTCATACCTCTTCTATTACCAGATAGATTTAATTGACCAAGTTCATTATATTCTACTGTTGAAACCTCACTTTTAGCCGATGGTCTAACTATTCCTGATAATTCTGTAGTTTCATCAAAATAATTTCTTGCTGCACTATTATTAGTATATAAACCCTCTTTATCTTTTACTGATACTAATGCATTTCTTTCTTCTGATGGTATATCTAAATTTTGTATTAAAGCAGTTGTATTATCTTCAAACTCTGATGGGTGTATCAATGATGCCTCTGATATAATAGAACCACTTCTACTACGAGAACTTCTACTACCACGAGACATTGCCTCAACTATACTCTGAGTTAATTGAGGCTGTTCATATGGTAACTCCTCGTGTGCTTTATATTCCTCATAACCAGCATTATAATAATCTGGTGTAAATTGGGCTGATGCATATGGTTCATATTGATTAAAATTATATTCAGTTAATTCTCCATATCCACCAATATCACCAATAGATGAACTTGCTCCAATAGATACTGGATATACAGAACTATATGCACTACCTATTGATGAACTTCTACTTCGTGCTCCAACTGAACTTGGATATATAGAACTATATAAACTACTTGCAGTAGATGCAGCCCCAGATGGTACTCTCCTCACTGGTGGAATTAAATGACCAACAACTGGTGGAATTAATGCTCCTTTTACTGGCAATGCATCATCAGTAATTTTATTTTTTGCCTGTTCTTCTAATAATTGCCAATATGATTTAGATTTTCTTACATCATTTGGATTTGGTCTTAATGCCTTATATGCTTGTTCATATGCTATTTGTTCATATTGTGTTTTAAAATCTTCAACTGGTGGAGTTTCTAAAGAACTTAATGGAAAACTACCAATTGACTGTTTTTTAGGTTTAAGCGATTGCTTTAGTATCAAATCACTTAAAGTTTTTGACATTACACACTTTTTTTTAGTCAATTTATATTTCTTTATATTATTATAAAAAAAATAAATTTAAATTATAATTATTAAACAATTTTATAAAATGCCATTGCATAGGCATCACACCTTTTAAACCCGACCGCTATGGGAATGCGATTTAATATGGGATATTGTGCATTTTAACATAATGACTTGCTTGTGGCAATGTCATACCGTGTTGCATCATTATTTGACGAACAATTGCACCCCTTGCCTGATTTCTTGCATGGCCAAGTGTTTTTCTTGGGGCTCTCATACGACCAGCCCCAGCACTTTCAATTCCTGCTAATGCTTTTTTTGTCAATGCACCAATAATTGGTTTAGCAACTGGGGAAATATAATGTGCGAATTTTTCCATATCACTCATAAATGATCCACCCTTATGCATTTTCTTTCTTGGTGCTCTTCTTTTACCTCCTAATAGTTCACCTCCTAATAATTCACCACCAAGAATTCCAAATCCTCTAATTCCTCCATGTTTAAGCATTTGCTTTTTTGGTCTAGTATGTTGCACAACTCTATGTGCAATTGGGTGATGTGCCATTAAATGATGAGCAATTGGATGATGAGCCATTGAGTGATGAACCATTGGATGATGTAGCATATCCATTAATTGTTTTTTAGAATGCATTTTTTAAAAAATATTTATACAAAATTTGATTATTATATATTATTACAAATATATTTTAAATTAAATTATTTATTTCTTTTTTTATTATTTTTGATAGGAGATGTCTAATACATTCCCTTTAATAGTCCACGAATTTTACCACGATGCATACGACCAGCCCCAGCACTTTCAATTCCAGCCAATGCTTTATTTGTTAATGCTCCAATAATTGGTTTACTAACTGGAGAAATATAATTAGCAATTTTTGCTAAATCACTTTTAAAAGATGCCCAACTTCCTCCAGAATATCCATTCTTGTTTTCATAATTTTTTACAGCCATTTCTTGAAGACCAGAAACAATCTGAGCATTATTATACATATCCTCAGTAATACCACCTTCAATAAGTTGAACACGAGAACCATGTTGAGTAATACAAACACCATCAGTAATTGCCAAAACATTAAATTGACAATTTGCACCAAAATTAATTCCTGATAAATTAGTGCAAGTGGCAGTAATTTGAAAGTTAACGGCTCTGTTCATTCCAGCACAAGATGTAGATGGGAGGCGAAGGTCTTCACTCGTTTTTAAAATCAAAACACCGCCGCCATAATATTGTGCTGCATTTGCTGGATTTGTTTGAGTTGCTGATGATAAAATTTGAGCACCAGTCCATTGTGGAAATGTGGTATTTGAGCCATTCTTTTTACTAATATTAAATAGTTGTAATGGTGTGCAATTACTACCAAGAATATTATCTTTACCAGCAAAATTAATACTCACATTAGAAATAGTAAAGCAAAAATCTGGATATGAATTTGTTTGTGAATTAACATAATCTAATGGAGGAGTAGCCCAAATTAAAAAGTGAGATGGCACAACACTTAATTGCATAGTAGTTGATGGAACTGGAGCAGATGCACCAATTCCGCAAACAAATGTTGAAGTTGCGGTCTGAATAGTTGAATAATTATAAGCCATTGGTGATACATAATTTGATACACTATCTTCAAATGCATTAATATAAGCAACTTGCAAAGATTGCTGTGTAAATTGACCTTGAATAGATGTAACGGCCGCTGTACCTGGAACGAAAAAACTCAACATTCTCTGTAAGTTAGTAAATGATAAATTTACATTAACATTTCCAAGTCCAAAAAATGCTTTCTTTGGATCTCTAATTCCAGTATATACAAAAGGAGATGCGGCAATTGGCTCATATATGGTTGCAGTAACTACCATTTGTGTGGCATTTGCACCCCATGCAATTGGTGCTGGTGCTGGGGCTCCAAGTACAAATGCACCATCATAATAATTAATAGATGTAATTTGTCCAGTTCTTGAAGTATTAGCATAATTAGAATTTGGTGATGCAAAATCAGAATCAAATGGAGATGATGATGCCAATGAAGCAGTTGCATAAGTTGCATATCTATCTGGAGCAGATGGAAATGATGATAAGTTAACTGCTTGTGTATGACTATCACAATTCCATTGAGTTAAAAGTGCAGCGGCATATTGGGAAGGATTAATACTAACACCTGCAGTACCTAATTGTATGTTCATAGATGTGCATGCATTATGCAATGGCCATGCTCTCAATGCAATTGCTGGCTGTGCTTGAAATAGTTGTAAATCAGTTCCAGTAAGAAGAAATTGAACAGTCATTTGCATTATAACCGTACGATCAAGCCCTTGATTTGGGGGGCACGGAATTGTAAAAGTGGGGGTGTTTGATGCATTTCCAGCAACATTTATAGTTGAGTATTGCACACTTGGTGTTGATTCACTAACAATTAAAATTGGAACCTGTTCAACATTAATTCTCTCATCAATCACCTTCATAACATTAATAGAATCGTTTGCCATTTTTGATATACTTTTTTTAAAAGGGTTAATTTAGAAAAGTTTAAATAATTTATTGTTTGTATATTATTATACAAAAAAAAAACTTTAATTTAATTAAATAAATATTTTATTTACTTGCAAATTTTTAATCAACTTTTTAGGGGGTGCATCCCCTTTAACCCCCAGCGATGCTAAGCCTTTTAAAAAAAGGCTTTACCAAAAACCGACCTCTACGGAGTGAGATGCAATGGCTTCAACACTATCATGCTCATTCTTTAGAATTTCATTTTTTACCCTCTCTCTATGTTTTTTTTGATATTCTTTTTGATATGCTCTATATCTCTCTTTCTTTTCTGGGTCAAGAATTCTATTATTTACAATATTTGAAATAATTTTTTCTCTATTTGCATCATAATATTTTTGCTTATATGATTTTAATTTTTCAGTATTTTTAGAATTCCATTTTTTAACTGCATTATTTCTCTGTTCCATTAATTTAGTATACTTTGCAAGTTTTTCTTCTTCCATTGCAATATATTGCTTTTACTAATAAAATTTATTATATATATTAATATATATTTTTTTAATATGAAAAAAAATAATTATTTAAAAGCCATTGTATAGGCATCGGTATGGGGGTTAAAGGGGGTGAAACCCCTAATATTGTTTATACCATAATTTTAATTCTTTATCAAATCTAAGATTTTTTCCCTTAGCATTTGCAACTGCATCCATAAATGATAGTTTTAAATCTTTCATAATATCATTAATAAAATTCTTATCTTTATATTCTTTAAATTTTGTATTTTTCTTTTGTTTGAAATCTTCAATATCTTCTATATGATATTCTTCAAAATGATCTAAAATATTTTCAATATTATTTTTATTTCCATTGCAATACCATGCTTTAATAGTTGATTCCCATTTACATTTATTAGTTTTTAAATATGCATAATTTTCTTTATCGTTACTAATATCATATGGTATATCAAAATAATATCTCTGCGAATGTAAAAGCCTTTCTTTTTCTTTCTCTTTTTCAATTCGTTTTTGCTCTCTTCTTAATGCAGTTTCTAAATTTCTTTGTTTTGCTTTTTCTAATTGTTCTGCATTGTGTTGCCTTTTTCTACAAATTTTACATAAATTATCTTTAATATTATTATGTGGTGATGAACACTTTTCACATCTTTTATCTAATCCACCATCAATAAATTTTTCAACACAACATTGACCAACAATTAAAATACTTTCAACTGATGATTCATTATTTTCTCTTATAAAACAATTATGAATTAAATCAGTTCCACAAATACATTCTTTTTTTTGCTTTGGATAATCTTCATTTGGATAACATTGTTTAAAATATTTTTCGTGTCGTGTTATTTCATATGCACCATCACTCCAACTTTTACCACCACAATATTGCCATTTTTTAATTTCATTGTATGATAAACCATGTTTTTCTAAACCTTGAATAAATTTTATACTTAATGACATTTTCACTTTTAAAAAATATAAAAATAATTTATTATGTATATTAATATAAATATATTTATTTAATATGAAATTATTTATTATGCGAATTATAGCATATTGCATTATTATAACTTTTTTATGCCTTTTTATTTTTTGGGGAAAAGGGGGATTCAGAATTTTTATTATAAGAACATTTACGTTTCCCCCTTTTTCCCAAAGCAATATAAAGTAAACCATATGCTCTAATTCGTACACATACAAAGCAAAAAAAAAGATATTTTACATAAACTATCTAAATTTCAACTAGGGGGTTTACCCCTTTAACCCCCATAGCGATGCCTATGCAATGGCATCATCATTATTATCTTCATTAACCTTTTCAGATTCAGCAAACCAATATTTTTTTTTCAAATATAATGACATATAATTAAATAAATCTATTGCTTCTTCACTTACTTTAAATTTTGGTGTATTGTGTCTATTATTCTCATATGTGATATCAATAATATGTTTATTAAAATATGTATTATATATTGTCTTAACAATCATAATAGTTGATGATTTTTTTGTGAGATTTTTAAAGTGGAAATTTTCAAATATTAGATCTAATAATATTGTTGGTAATTTAACTTTTTTTGCAACTAAATCATGCAATCCATCTAATGTTGGCATTCTTGAATTATTAAAATATGGCATCATTAAATCAAATATATCTTTAAATTTACTTTCTTTATTATATAAAATATTATTAGTTGCTTCCATAAAATCAAAATATTTTTTATTCCATGCTAATTCTTTCATTTCTTTTAATTTTGCAATATTTGGCATTTCTATTTTTTGGCTTGTTGCATACCAGTCATCAATCCATAATAAATCAAAATAAAATTTTCGTAATTCTATTTGTTGAATTTGTGTTGCTTCTCCTGCATATGTTAATGGTTTATAATGTTCTTCTGCGGTTTCATAACTAATTTCTTCAATTGAATTATATTCATAAATAATATTATTATCTTTTACTAATTGTTTGAATCTTTCTTTTAGTGATTCATCAATAAATGTATCACTTTCAATAATAGTATAATGTGCCATTTTGCACATATATAATATACTTTCTTGCAATGGTGTATATCTTTCTAATAATATATTTTTGACTAAATCTCTATATATTGGGCAAAATGTACATTCTGGGCTTTCTAACATTAAATTATCATTTTTAAAATCAATATTTGTATTATACTTTTCAATAAATGTAATTTTTATTAGTTCATCATTTAAATGTCTACATCTATATGATACTTGCAAAATATCTCTTGCTGTATTCATTCCAGCAATTCCCATATATACTCTGTCAAAATCCACTCCTTCATAATTTATACCAACTGTAATTTTTGTATTTGTAATTATAAAATTTATATCTTTCCAACTTTTATTAACATCATATAAATCTGCTGTGTCAACTTGATCAATTTCTCCATGATAATATTTGCCTCTTTTATTTGTTTCATTTTCTAACATATTTCTAAAACCTTCCATACTTAATATTCCTTTTTTTGGTTGTCCTGTTTTGAATGGATAAAATATAAATAATTTTTTTCCTGCTTTTAAATCTTCTATAATTTCACAAACCCATTTTTGAAAATGATTAATAAATTGAACTTGTCTATTACTTGTTTCAATATTTCTCTCAATTAATAGTGGTGGATATTTTTCATATTCAACTTTTTTAATAAAATCAGTTGTTAATTTTGATGTAAATGCATCTAATAATATTACTTTGTCTGCATTTCTAATAATTCTAATAAAATTATTCCAGCACTTATATTTTGTGCGGTCTAATGTCTTATTATTAAACCATTTATTTAGTAATGTTTCAATTTCATCAATTATAACTACTTTATATCTTTTATTATCAATATATGTTAATGAATTTATGCAAATAATTAACTCATCACATAAATCTAATTCTTCTTTTTCTGATTTATTTTTACAATCTTTATAAAATTTACATTTAACATCTTTTTCATCTAATCTATGTTTTGTATTTTGTGCTAATGATATTAATGGTGTCATCCAAATAAATGATCCAATTTCATTTGCATTAATATAATCTTTTTCTTTTCCTTTATATATCTCTTTTATTTTTCTCTGTTTTTCAATATTAAATTCTTCAGAAATTGATTTTAAATAATCTATACTTTGTGTGGTTTTTCCTGAGCCCATTTGTGTATTTATAATTACATATTTATCATCTGTTGTAAATTCAGCCTGTGTTAAAGTTTCAGTTTTTTTTTGTAATGCATCATCAACACCATGAATATCAAATTGTTTTTTAAATTTTCTAAAATGCTTATTTGAAATTAAATTTGGATAAAAGTTTAAAATTGTATATCTCATTGTGTCCATACTAACTTTTGGAAAATTATCTAATCTCTCCCAATGATATGACCATCTTTTTATATCTGCTTCATTTAATTCTCTCTTTTGTGTTCTCCATTCTAAAAATTGCTCAAATGTTAAATCATTATAAAAACAAAATCTTGCACATTGATGTGTATAACTATGTGAATCGTTTGCACATAATGGCAATATATTTAATAATTCTTCTGGGGTTGCTTCATGCAAATCAAAATTATCTAAATTATTTATTTCTTTTACGGCTCGTGCTGGCATAACTGCTATATTTAATGGCTTTGTTTTTACTCGCTCAACTTTAACGGCTAATTTAATATTTTCTATTTTTTCATCTCCTCTGCATTCAATTTTATCAACATATTTTTCAGTATTCCATTTTAAATTTAATCCATCAAAGAATGCAGTAATAATATGCTTCTTGATGTCGGTATTTCTAATTATTGCTTGTATTCTACCATCTGGTTTAGATTGATTTGGTAATTTCATATTTCTATTTTTTGTATATACTTTATTATCCCATCCTAAAGATTCAACCATAATTTTAATAGTATTTCTATCACTAACTGAATTAATCAAATAGTTATTTAATACAATATGATATGATGCCTTTGATTCTGTAACTGAGCCACTAATAGCAAAATCAGAATTTGGAAATAATACATTAATTTTATCAATATGACTATCTAATGGTGTTGCTAGGGGTCTTACCCCTTTAACCCCGCCCCCGACCTCTATGGGAATGAGATCTTCATCAATATCAAAATATACTTTATGTGGAAATTTATGAATGACTTCATATAAACCATTATTATTTTCTACCATTGGTAATAATGCATCTGGATCACAACTTGTCCACATTCTTTTTTCAATTATTTTTGATTTTGCATATTTTTTAGTAGCACTAACATGATTTAAGACAACATTTGAATCATTAGATTTTAGTTTAATAACTTCATCTTGTGCACCTCCTTTTTCTGTTGCATTTCTCAACCAATCAACTCCCAAAAATTTTTCAGTTTTAAAAAGTTCTGACATTTTAAAAATAATTTTATATGTATATTAATATAAATATCTTTTCTTTAATATAAAATAAATAATTAATGCATAGCAATATATTGCATTGCTTTATTGCATTTTTTTTGATATTACTTTTTTTTAAAAGTATTTAGGAAAAAGGGGGAAATAGAAATATTCTTATAGTAAAAATTCTGAATCCCCCTTTTTCCCAAAAGCAATATATTGCAATACATAAAAAAGCAAAACATTATGCTATATTTCGCCTATAAAAATTCATTTAATATATCAATATTCTCTCTCATATTTGTAGATTCACCCCACAAAATATATGCACTTAGTAATGCTGGGCTCATAATCATATTTTCTAAAAATGGCTTTTCCCTTGGATTATTATAGTGTCTATTCCAATAATTTATTTTTTTTTGTAAATCATGATGATCTATAAATGTGCTACCTAATTTATCTCCAAAATTAATTTTTTGATGTATTCTATTTCCATATACATCATACATATCAGTTTCAACAAATGCCTGAAATCGTTTATTCTTATTTGGTGATTTTTTAACACTAATAATTTTCATTTTTAAGCCTTTTAAAAAAAGGCTTTACCCAAAATAAGCGATGCCTATGCAATGGCAACTACAAAAGGCTGACCCAAAATATTATTAAAAAAAATTATATATAAATATATATAATGAAATATAAAAATATATTAAGTTTTTATTCTGGATTTTTTACATTTGGAATTTTTAGTATATACAATAATATATACCAATTAAAACAAATTGAAAAAGATTTTTGGGTTAGCCTTTTGGAGTCTGGAAAACCGAAGGTTTGTAAGACGGTAAAAGGTGAAAAATGAATTATTCACTTACTGATGATGATTTACGAGAATTAACAAATGGAGAAATTCCAATTATGCCATATTCAGAATTAGTTGATTGCGGAGTATTAAATGTATTATTATCAAATCCAGA
>Ga0114963_10002496_pt1 | contig 12579 bp, 10 predicted proteins | sample C_131016_EF_Meta_FD_87019 | JGI IMG/M metagenome (GOLD analysis project Ga0114963, IMG submission 87019) | Freshwater microbial communities from Lake Croche, Canada to study carbon cycling - C_131016_EF_MetaG | ecosystem: Environmental > Aquatic > Freshwater > Lake | place: Lake Croche, Canada...
CACCACCGACATCCCCGAAGGGAGAATCAATGGAAGGCTGAGGCAGCGTCGGAGCTTCTGCGGGATACGGTTCTACCCCTTCAAAGACGGAGGAAACCGTCGGCAAATAAGTCCCATGACTCAATGCAACAGGAAGCATAAACAGCACAAATGTTGAATTTTTCACAGATTAGGAAGGGTTCGATTTCGAGTAAGTCGCCTGATACTTCACCAGCGTTGATCGGACGGTTCGTCTGCGCATCGTCGATCGCCCCTCAGCAGCGCGAGCCCTATACTCAGTCAAAAAAGAGCAAGCGTTCCTCTTGCTTCGGCCTCGCCTTGTCCGCCTCAAAACGCGTTCTCCCGCACCTCCTGTGCGACTCCTCCCGCCACCACGCCAACCACTCCACCCCACGTGTTTCCCGTTCATGCCTACAGTAAAGCGCGGATCGGTGTGATCCGAAATCAGGCCAAAACTTAGACGCACTAGGCGAAATGCCTAAGGGTCTTAAAAACTGGGTCTTGAAAACTAAGCGACTCCTCTGAAGGCGAGGATTCGGGAGCGCGCACAATAACTCCGCTCCAATCGTTATGCAAATACATCAACCTCGCTGTCTCGCAAAATACGCCTTCACAGGAGGCGAAAAGCCACACGCTATGGTCTCGAGTCAAAGGCTCTGCCAGAACGGCGAAGTCTACACCACAAGACGGCTTGCGGCGGAGTCCAGAAAGAGCGTCACAGCCCGGCAAGTTCGCAGTATGCTCGCAGGACATTGAGTCGCAATCTCCCCCTTGAGTGCTGCCTCAACAGCCTTGGCTTTGCGCGCCCCTAATACCACGACACTCAGATACCGCGCACTTTGAAACACGGGCAGAGTCAGGGTAAGCGCGTGTTTTGGAACAACATCCAATTGAGAAAAACAACCATCATGAACCTGTTGCATGCGACAGGCGTGATCCAGTTCTACAACCTTAACCGTCTCAGGGTCCGCAAAGTCCGCGACCGGCGGATCGTTAAATGCCAAGTGCCCATTTTCACCGATTCCCAGACAAATCAAGTCAATAGGGGAAGCCTGAAGGAGTGCTGTGTATCGGCCACACTCCTTCTGTAAATCCGGCGCATCTCCTTGAAGCGGATAAAATTCACCTAGACGCACCCGGGACAGAAAATGATCCTTAAGATAACGCCTAAAACTTGCGCTATGCTCTGGCATCATTCCCACATATTCATCCATGTGAAAACCCGTCACCTTGGACCAGTCCACTCGCTCAGTTGACACTTCAATCAACGCGTCCAAAAATTCGTTTTGAGAAGGCGCACAGGCAAATATGACGCGTGCCACCCCTTGTTCCTTGAGAATGCGCTCCAGCAAATCCGTCACGTGCAAGGCCGCCGCGCGTCCTGTTGCAAGACGATCTGGTTGAATTACAAGTGCGGGCGTTTCTGGCAGAGATGAGGACTTAACAGAGACAGACATGGCAAGGGAGCGTGTTTACTGAGCAGAAAAATCAAGAAATAGAAAATCCTAAAGCTTCAGCCACTGCGCTACTCGCCAAGCTCGCAGCAGCATCTGCCTCCAGTTCGAGCCAGCGCCCCGCGTTGGCAACCCCTACATCAAGACTCAATGCGCTACCCGCAAAATTTGTCGTACCGGGCATGCGAACGATGCCGTCGGAATGAACTTCTAATTCTAGCCTTCCAAGACGGTAGCGACCGGGTCCGGCGTCAGCGGCGGCCATCGCATCCGAAGTCAGGATGACTTTGCCGGGAGGTTTAGCACGAAACAAATTACGCAGTACGCCTGGAGGAAGATGAATCCCATCTGGAATGAGGCAAGCTGTTAACTCGTCACGAGATAACAGTCGGTGAATGATGTTATCGTGACGCGGCAAAAGCTCGGGACAACCGTTGCCGAGATGGGTACACAACGTTGCGCCTGCTTGAATGGCAGCGTCGATCTGATCGTCATTCGCATTCGTGTGCCCCAGCGAAATGCGCACTCCACATGCCACGACACGCCGGATAAAATCGGCAGAACCGGGACGCTCGGGTGCGAGAGTCACCAAACGAACGGCGCCATTCGCAGCTTCTTGTTGGCGCTGAAATGCCTCCCAATCGGGATCGGACATCAGTTCAGCAGGGTGCGCCCCTCGATAACCTGGGTCGGCATTGAGGTGCGGCCCTTCAAGATGGTAGCCCACAAGAGTCTCGGCGATGAGCGAATCTTGCCGACGATAAGATTCAAAACGCACAAGTTTCTCCAATAAGGCATGCGGTGAGTCGGTAATGAAGGTCGCCAAGTTGCGCTGCATTCGGCAGGCACGCAAACGTTCGCAGGCGAAATGAACCGATTCAAGCGAGGGCGCACCTTGGAAATCGACGCCCCCAAAGCCGTTAACCTGCAAATCAAAAAGCGGAGTTTGGGAGGTTTGACTTTTGAACATACCATTAATGTCAAAAGCACATCATTTATCCTGCCCAGCAATTCGTCGCACAATCTCTCCCGCCGCAATGAAGCCAAATACGCCCGTCACAAAGGTGGCCGCCCCAAAACCACTGCTACAATCCCGCACCGCTGCTCCGCCCCCCTCCTCTCTAACCAAACAGACGTCGCCGTTTGCCCAAGGGTAAACCGGCGCCTCGGGAGAGTACACACATGGCACCCCGAACTCGCGTCCAGACGCGTTAGAAAAACCGTGCTCCTTGCGCAATTCCCGCCTTACCGCTTTCAAGAGCTGATCCTGTCCAGTCACCCCCAAGTCGTGGACACGCACCTGTGAACCATCGCGTTTTCCGCCTGCGCCCCCCACTGTCAGGACGGGAATTCCCCGACTGACGCAACCGGCGATCAGGAGGCACTTATGCGAAGGAACGTCGATCGCGTCTATTACCCAATCGTAATGTTGCGCAAAGAAGCGGTCGGCGGTTGCTGCGGTAAAGAACTCCTGTTCAGCGTAAACTTGGCAATCCGGTGCAATCTGCGCAATCCGTTCAGCGAGAACAGCCACTTTCGCATGTCCGACGGTATGCGTCAGCGCCGGCAACTGGCGGTTGACATTCGTTATGCACACTTCATCAAAATCCACCATCGTGATCCGGCCGACACCGGATCGGGCAAGTGCCTCCACCGTCCAAGAACCCACGCCGCCGACACCGACAACGCATACATGCGCCTCGCGCAAACGCTCCCAACCTCGTCGCCCGTACAGGCGTACGATGCCGCCAAAACGCGGATCCGAGGCCTCGTCGTCCGAATCTGCACGCACGTTTTGATGTGTTTTCCCCATAACCGTTGAGCGCTAAGCTTTCCCGTTCACATGAGCCTCAAGCGCCGCACGAGAAATCACGTACCGCGCCCCACAACGCGGACACGCCATGCGAATGGCGGGCTCATCGCCAAAAAGACCTTCGGCATCCATTCGCAACACTGGCGTCAGCACGTCCATCATCTTCGTCTCATTACAACTGCACTGCCAACGATACACCCGTTTTTCCAGAAACCCGAGCTGCTCCCGCATGTCCAGAGTGCGCACATCCTCAAAAGTCAGGGCTTCGATCCAACCCTCCTCGCAATCCGGTTGAGCACTAATCATAACGTAGTCCTCAGGTTCAATTTCAAAAAAACGGGCCTGACGCTGTTCACTCTGTGAATAGAACCATTCCACGGCCGACTTTACCGCTTCTCCTTCGAACTCCACAAAACTACGTCCCGGCGGCTGATTTCCACGCACAACATCGGCGCAGAACAAGTTACGCCCCGTTTGCTTCACCTGCTCGGTGAAAATCTGCCCCACGATCTGGCCGCGAGGGTTGTCGGCGGCCACAAACAAGTTAACAGCCTGCGCTTCAAAGTGAAGGGTCCATGCCGCGACCTCGTTCCAAGGCCGAGACGCCGTGTAAAGCAACAATGCGGCAAGCGCCTCTTTGAGCATGGTATCATGTTCCATTCGATGAGCATACCCGTGCTGCCCCTGATGCAGGTAATAGTCCAGATACAGATCACTCAAGCGCGCGCGTGTGAGCAGCGCGTTACGCCCACGCACAAAATAACTGCGCACTTCTACAGACGAGGATTCATCAGAAAGCTCCATGGAATGAGTGTAGATACAGATTTGCAGTTGGAAAAAACTTTTGTCTGATTCACAGGCCTGTCAGAGATTATCACTGTGATGAAACACCTCCAGTACCGTCTATCTATCGCCTCCGTTCTTTTGGCAGGCACCGCCCTAACTCAAACAGCCCTCTTTGCTGCGGACACTGCTCCCAAGCGTGTCGTGGTGGTCACCGTAACAACCGGATTCCGACACAGTTCGATCGCTACAGCGGAACGGATCCTCCAGAAGCTCGCCGATGAGTCCAAGGCTTTCACGATCGTGGGAATGGTTGAGCAGCCCGATATCGTCGTTCCACGCAAGCCGAATCCGCCCCGCGCGCTTCCAGCCAACGCAGACGAAGCCGCAAAAAAACGTTTCGACGCCGATACACAACGCTACAACGAAGCACTGGCCAAGTGGACGCCGGAAATCGACGCCCAAGCCAAGGCCGCCCAACAGAAGCTCCAGGACGAAATCACCGCTCGTCTCACCGCACTGGCGCCCGCCGCGCTTGAAGCGCAAAAAGTGGATGGCGTGATTTTTGCCAATACTACCGGTGACCTCCCGCTTCCCGACAAGGAAGGGTTTATCAAATGGGTGGAAAACGGTCACGGCTTCATGGCCATGCATTCAGCCAGCGACACTTTCCATAACTTCCGCCCGTACTTGGACATGCTTGGCGGCGAGTTCGCCGGGCACGGTGGCCAGTCGAGTGTGGAACTCACAGCCTTAGACGCCGCGCATCCAGCCGCTGTGGGCGTGCCCTCTCCCTGGCCGATTGCTAAGGAAGAAATGTACCACTTCAAGTCGTACGAGCGCTCCAAGGTGCGCGATATTTTCGCCTCTCCAACCTTTCCCATGGACGGCAAACCTGACCAGGGACAGGCGGAACACTTCCCTGTCTCGTGGGTGCGTAACCAAGGGAAAGGCCGTGTATTTTACACCTCTCTTGGTCATCGGGAAGACGTCTGGGACGACAATATCGACCTCCCTAACCGCCTGAACCCTCCTGCCGTGGCGCAACAATTCCAGAAACACATCCTCGGCGGAATTCGCTGGGCGCTGGGGCTGGCAGAAGGCAGTGCTGAACCGCAGGTAAAAACTGCTGCGCAGTAGGGTCTTCAAGAGCCCTCGTTTATTGAGGGCTTCCCTGTTTCCAGTGAACAAAAGAGAGCCACGGAAACCGTCACAGAAATTCACGCGGAGGCCAAAGGACGCGCAGCATGAACATTCGCTCGCGTCACAAAAGGGGTTCCATTCCCCACCTCCGCCCCTCAGCTTGACGACCTCTTTTTCTCATTAACGTCGGGGAAAAAAGGGAGGAGGAGCGGACAACTTCGCGCTCCTCACTCCCAGCCCGGGGGAATAAGCTACTTGAGCTACTATTTTGAAGGAGCAGAGGCCGTCAGCGCAACCAACTCGTATTTATGCGGTTGCGGCTGGTTGTTTTGGTAAATCTCGTCCTCCAACTGCGCTGCCTTCTCCAAAAGAGCCTTCACGCGGGGCTTCATCTCAGCGTGATACGTCTCAAACGTAGCCTTCGCAGCGGCTTCGTCGGGAGTACCGACGGCCTTGTTCATCTTGTTGCGAGCCCCTTTGAGCGCGGCATATTCACCACGAATTTTGACGTACACCTCCGAGTTGCGACGCTTGTTGATGTCGGCGACTTTCGCAGCCTGCTGGTATTGGGGAGTAAGCTTATTTTCTTCGAGCTCAACGCCGAACGCGAGCTGACCATCGTTCCATTTACCCACAGCAACGCCGTCGATGCTTAACTCGTAATTACCAGGGGAAAGGTTACGCACGGTAAGCTTTTCGTTACTCATTTTATGACCAGCGTGCATCAGCTTGTAACCTTCCTCAGCCTCGGCCGGAACAACCCAGGGCAAGGCATTGGACTTTAGAGTGAAACTCACTTTAGCAGCGTCCTGCGAAAGGTCGGTGACCTTGGCATTGGAGGCGGTGGAAATCCATTTACCGTCCTTCTGTGAAACAGTGACGGAACAGACAGACGATTTGGGAACAATATCGCCAATCAAAGCGCTCGCCATCACAAACTGACCGGCCGCTCCCGGATGAACCGCGTCCTTAATCATTGTCCAGTTCGGATCGGTACGGCGCTGTTCGAGCGTTGTTTGGTTTAACGGCCCATACATATCAACAAAGCCAAGGCCGCGCTGTTGAGCGACCTCGCGCAGCCATGCGCCATACAGGCCGAGCACACCGTTGTAGTAGGTGTCGCGCGGTTCCGCTCCACGTCCGGCCATGCGTGCGGCGCGGGCATCGTGCATAGTGGGCGTCATTGGGATAGCCGTGGCGTTTAACTCCTTGAGCTTGTCGAGAATGGTCGTCATTCCCGCCTGGTAAGTGTCGAAAGTTGGCTGATCGTAGCCCTTGTAACCACCGTCGTTCATCCCGAGCAAAATGGTGACCACCTTCGGCTTGTACGCTGCCACATCTTCCTCGAAACGATCCAACGCGTTTTGAGCGCGGTCGCCGCCAACTCCGGCGTTATGGAAGTGAATACGACGCTCGGGGTAACGGGTGTAAAAGTAGTCCTCAACATACTGAGTGTAGAGGCACTGATGGGTGATGGAATCCCCAAGGAACACGAAGGAGTCGCCGTCCTTTAGTTCAATGCGAGGCGCAATGGTGGCAAAACTCGACGAGGCAGCGGGCGCTGCGGTTGCAGGAGCGGAGGGCGTTTGTTGGGCACAAAGGACGCCGACGGAACAACCGAGGGCGAAAACGACATGAGAGAAACGGGGGTGATTCATTGTAACTGAGATGACGGAGCCGGGGTTTTGCGACTCCGAAACTAAATAATCCCATGAGATCACAAGTCTTTGTCAACTTCTCCCGGCCTCCGAAGTTAAGGTTAAAGCAGCTCATCACCCGGAGACGCTGAGGTTGGAAATGGAACATCCTTTTTTACAGGCATTTGTATCCCCACGGGCTTTCGCGCCTCCGCGTGAACTTCTGTTTTCAGACTTATGCTTATTTTGGCCCTTACTCGTTTACGTAAACACGAAACACACACAAAGAGAGCACGACTGCGTGATCCAACTTTCAACCTTGGGTTTAACGAAAATCAAACCAACGCCTTTTGAACCAAGGAAGCGAGTGCTGCGGTTTTGAATGGCTTGAGCAGTAATCCGGCAAATCCCAGCGAGTAAACAGCCTCCGGCGTGAGTTTCCCCGCATGGCCGGTGGTCAGGATCATACGTTGCTTCGGCTGCCTCCGCCAGAGGGAACGCGCGAGTTCAATTCCGTTCATACGCGGCATACTCAAATCAGTTATCACTAAATCAAACTGCTCATTGCGAAGCTTTTCCACCGCCAATTCAGGCGTGGAAACGAACGAGGCGTCGTATCCCAAAGAAGATAGACTTTCGGAGACCACAAGGCCCACCATTTCCTCATCGTCCACAAAGAGCACACGCTGGCCGACACCGAGCGGAAGTGCTTCCTCCTGAGGCGCAATAACCGGGACGCTGAGTTGCACTGGCGGAAAGTACAGCGTAAAGGTCGTGCCTTTCCCGACACAACTATCGACGCAGATCATTCCTCCCCATGATCTTACGATGTTTGAGACCACCATAAGACCGAGCCCTGTCCCCACGCCCGGCGCCTTGGTGGTAAAGAAGGCGTCGAAAATTTGACGCACATCCTCTGGCGCAATGCCCACGCCAGAATCAGAGACTTGCACCACAACATAAAGACGGTGTTGCAAGTCGGGATTTTGGGCAAAATGAACATCGGCTGGAGGCGCAAAGTCGGTCCGAATGGATATACGCCCCTGAGCCGAACCAATGGCATGCCAGGCGTTGATGACCAAGTTCGTCAGCAAGTTTTGGAACTGCGAGCGTTCCCCCAAAATATGAGGCAACGGCACAAAGTGGTTCTCGGAAATTCGAATAGAGGCGGGAATAGAAGCACGGAGCAGCTCAAGTGCCTCGCCCACAGCTTGCGGCACATCAAACGGAGTCTGCGGCTGCTCGTGCTGGCGACTAAAAACGAGAATGGCGCCGACCAGATGCGCCGCCCGATTGGCTGCCTTTAGAATGGCGTCGAACCTTTTCGTACAACTGGCAGGCGCGTCGGGCAGATGAAGCCCTATTTCGGCGAAGCCTATGATTCCAGAGAGGATATTGTTGAAGTCGTGGGCAATCCCCGTGGAAAGGGTTCCGATGGATTCCAGACGCCTGGAGTGGTTTAACTGTCCTTCGAGGCGGTGGCGCAACCCTGTCTCTTCGCGGGAGGCACCGACAAGGCCCTCGTTACTCTCTCGTAATTTTTCACAAGCACCTACCAGGTAGGCGCAAGCTTCCTTGAGGTATTCGGCTTCATGCTGGTGAAAAGCTCCGTCCGAGACAGGCTGAGAAGGACACTCTTCAGCTTTAAGTACCTCCAGCCTAGAACTAAGTGCCTTCTCATCGAGGCCAAAACACAGCAAATCTGAGGCACCGCAACGCAATGCGTGAGCACGATCCTGAGAACGCGTGAGAAACGCACTAAACAACACGACTTTCGGTGCTCTGAGACCGGGGTGGCTCCGCAATTCACGGCACAGCGAAAAGGCGTTTGCGTCGCAACTATCACAGTCAATGAGGACAATGTCGGGCTGCACCGTAAGAGAAAGAGGCAGTACCGCTTCGATAGTATGAATCAAGTATTTAGTCCGAAACAACTTAACGAGTAAGCTATCGGGTTTTGCCACTACTAACGCCGTAAAATCATCCATGATGACCCATCGCTTTTCAGTGGAATTCCGGTTCGCTCCTTTCCAGATCCTTGCCGCTGGCGCATTACAACCCGTCTATTGAGCCCCAGGTTTAGGCCCCTAAAGCTCAGACATCCACACCACCGGCACACTGATTCTTCAGAAAAAACTATTGTACGGACGCAAGGACTATTGGCGCAAATCGTCAATTTCGGAGCAAATCGTCAAATGAAAGATTTTTTTCTTAAATTAATGTTGCCATACATCCAGACAGAGCCATAGTACCAAACCCCGCTCTGCGGCCCCGCAGGAGAGTCAGACATGAAGTTTTACTCGGTTGCACTGCATCACCTATATGGCTACCCAAAGATCAAAACGTTACCGCGCTGCTGCTGAGAAGATCAAAGCAGCACATCCCTACCCCTTTGCCGAAGCGCTCTCGACGCTAAAGGCACTTCCAGCAACGAAATTTGACCAGACGGTCACTATCTCGTTCCGCCTCGGAGTCGACCCCCGCCAATCGGACCAGATGGTTCGCGGCACTTGTCCCCTGCCCAATGGCTCAGGAAAGACCGTGCGGGTACTCGTTTTCGCAGAAGGCGTTGCTGCTGATGCCGCGAGGGAGGCAGGCGCAGAACACGTCGGATATCGCGACTTAATCGAAAAGTGCGTCGGAGGCTTTCAGGATTTCGATGTGGCAATCGCAACACCCGCCTGCATGACGGAAGTCCGTAAGCTCGGTAAGGTACTCGGGCCACGTGGTTTGATGCCAAACCCGAAGACCGGCACCGTCACGGACGACACAGCCAAGGCGATCAAAGAAGTCAAGGCGGGCCGTGTGGAGTTCAAGTTGGACAAAAACGGCAACATTGCAGTGCCCGTAGGCAAGCTTTCCTTCAGTGAAACTGCGCTACAGGAAAACGGTGTAGCCGTGATTGACGCGATCGTTAAGTCGCGTCCTCCAGCGGCGAAAGGACGTTTCGTAGAGAACATTTCGTTGGCTTCCACCATGTCTCCTGGGATTCGGGTTGATGCAGCGCCGTTCCTCAAATTCTAATTCCGAGTTTCTAAGTTCTTCCAAGTATCAATCCATTTAGTGTCCTATTTGCGTCTAAATACTTAGACTAGATTTACTTAGGCCACATTTATTTAGGCTACCTCTATGCATCCTGCAAAAGCCAGTATTGTTGAAGATATCGCTGGGCGTCTCAACGCCTCGCCCTTTTTGTTCGTCGCCGATTACACCGGTCTGAAAGTCACCCAGTTCGCGGAACTACGCAATCGGCTTTACGCTGTTGGAGCAGAGTTTCACGTGGTGAAAAACACGTTTTTGCGCCGTGCATTGACCGACGCAGGACTTCCTGAAATCGACGGGCTCAAGGGTCAAAGCGCCATTGTGACCGGCGAAAAAGACGTCGCGGCGGCGGCGAAAGTGGTGAAGACGTTCTCGGCTGAATTCAAGAAGCCCACTCTTCGCGCCGGTGTGGTGGATCGCCTCGTCGTGTCCTCCGATCAGATTAACGCGATTGCCGATTTGCCGTCCCGCGAAGTGCTGCTGGCAACCCTTTTGGGAGTGCTTCAGGCACCTGCGACAAAGTTGGTGCGCGTACTCAACGAGCCCGCAGCCTCTTTGGCACGTGTGCTTCAAGCGAAGGTCGATCAGGCAGGAAAGCCTGCCGAGGAAACGGAGGAAGCAGTCGCCTCCTAATCGTCGACATTTTCAATAGACGTCATCCAACGTTATTTAACCCTAACAGAGTCAGCTTCTTCAGCAGAGTTTAACAGGCTTAAAATAGGGCTTAATCTTACAAAGATACGCTTTTATTCCCAAAAATCTCTGTCGAACTGATTTTCAAAAACCTTTTCCTCTCGAAAGACAGGAAAACAAGAGTGCTCTTGGGAGTGCTCTTATCCGCAACACAAAACAACAAACCGGTTCTTTGTCGGAGGAGGGGCCCTTCCTCATAATTGCTTCAGAGCTCTGAGGTGCGACATTCCCAAAGTAAAATATGTCCGATACACACGCATTGGTAGAACAGCTCAGCGGCCTGACCATCCTTCAGGTGGCTGACTTGGTAAAACAACTCGAAGAAAAATGGGGCGTGAGCGCAGCAGCTCCCGTAGCCGTAGCCGCCGCAGGTGGAGCACCCGCAGCAGCCGCACCCGTAGAAGAGAAGACGTCCTTTGACGTTATCCTCAAGGATTGCGGCGCGAACAAGATCGCCGTAATTAAGGAAGTGCGCGCAGCGGTCGCAGGGCTGGGTCTGGCAGAAGCCAAGGCACTGGTCGAGTCCGCTCCGAAAGCCCTCAAGGAAGGTGTTACCAAGGAAGAAGCCGAAGAGATCAAGAAAAAGGTCGAAGCAGCTGGCGCCAAGGTCGAAATCAAGTAGTTTTTTCGCGGTGGATGAGAATTTATTTCCATCCCCGTTCAATACTGCGTCCGGCAGGCTCGTTTTCTGCTTGCCGGGCGCGGATTTTTTCCCGTACGGTCATTCCAGATCTTCTAAGGTCTCCTATTCTGGCCCCCAATTTCAGCCTCTGACTTCATCACTATCAACCGCAGAGTCGCGCACAACCGTCGATACAGCACCCTCCAAGTTCTCTGAGATAATCAGACCGTTTTTTCAAGCAAACGTCTCAGTCTGATCCAGTTAACTTAGGACAGTATCCCCGTTGAGCGCGCCTCTGCGGTTTTTTGCCCGCAGCGTCCTGTACCCACCGAATCCCACTCATGTCTGAGCGCATTAACTTCGGCAAAATTAAGGAAGGCGCAGAGCCGCCAAACCTTATCGAAATCCAACTTAACTCCTACGTGGAGTTTCTTCAGAGAGACGTACCTCTCAGTCGCCGCAAGGCTACTGGTCTGCACGCCGTTTTCTCGGAAGTTTTCCCCATCTCCAGTTACGACGAAAAAGTCGTGCTGCAGTTTGATTCATACGAAATCGGGGATCCTAAAATGACGGTGCGCGAGTGCATGCGCGAGAGCCAGACGTTTTCTGCGCCCTTGTACGTGACTTTCTCGCTCAAAGAAGAACGCGGGACAAAGGAAGAAAAAGTTTACATGGGCGAAATTCCGCTCATGACCCCGCAAGGAACTTTTGTGATTAACGGCGCGGAGCGTGTGGTTGTTTCACAGTTGCACCGGTCGCCGGGGATCGCGTTTGAAAGTTCGATCCACCTCAATGGCAAGGTGCTTTATTCCTTCCGCATCATTCCTGATCGCGGTTCGTGGCTGGAAGTCCAGTACGACACAAATGACTTGCTCTACGTGTACCTCGACCGCCGCAAGCGCCGTCGCAAATTTCTTGCAACGACCCTCCTGCGCGCGCTGGGCTACGGCACAGACGAGCAAATCATCCGTCTCTTCTACGATGTCGAGACGCTCAAACTCTCTGAATCCCTCGACGAATCCGAGATTTCCAGCAAGGTGCTCGTGGATTCCGTCCTCGACGGTGAAACCACTGTGGCGCGCGCTTTCGAGCCGCTGACCAAGGGCGCGGTGACGCAAATTTTGGCGTTGGGCATCAAATCTGTGTCCGTAGTCGACCTCAAAGGTGACGACACGATCATCAAGGCGCTCAAAAAAGACCCTGTTGATACAGAAGAAGAAGCGCTCAAGGAAATTTATCGCCGTTTACGTCCTGGCGATCCGCCTTCGGTGCCAAATGCTCGCAACCTGCTTAAGCGCCTATTGTTCGATCCGAAAAAGTACGATCTCGGACGCGTAGGTCGGCACAAGATCAACACAAAGCTTGAGATCAAGACGCCAGCGGATCAACGCG
>Ga0114963_10002497_pt1 | contig 12575 bp, 10 predicted proteins | sample C_131016_EF_Meta_FD_87019 | JGI IMG/M metagenome (GOLD analysis project Ga0114963, IMG submission 87019) | Freshwater microbial communities from Lake Croche, Canada to study carbon cycling - C_131016_EF_MetaG | ecosystem: Environmental > Aquatic > Freshwater > Lake | place: Lake Croche, Canada...
CGGCGTGGGCCAGGGCCTCGGCCGTACCCGGGCCGACGGCAGCGACTGCAATCTGCGCTGGCCACCCCGCCAAACCATCGGCGGCGCAAAAGGCGGAGACCGCACCCGGGCTCACAAACACCACAAGGTCCCAACAGGGGTCGTCCAACGACGCCGCAAAAAGCGCTCGGCGCACCGCCGTGACCTCGTCACGGTAGGGCTCCGTCTCGAGCGCCGACGAGGCCAAGATAATCGGATTCCACCCGCCGCGCTGGAGACGTTCGGCAATGCCTTGCACGCGTGGCCAAGGCTGGGTCAACACCACCGACGGCGAGCAGTGCGTGGGCGCGATCGCTTTGTGCATCACAATCGCGCTGGCGCGGCGGCCACGACCCGCGCCAGCTCAGTGGCCGAGAATCGCCATCGCCCCCTGATCACGCAAGGCCTGCGCCGCGCGCTCGCCAAGCGCCTGCGCGGCTGCCACCGACTCCTCCTGGGTGTCTAACAACACCCGCGCAATGGACTGACCATCGGCTGACGCCACCAAGGCTTCCAACCGAATACCACCCACGGCTTCCACCGTGGCGTAGGCGGCGAGCGGCACCCGGCAGCTACCCCCAAGCGCACGCGACACTGCACGTTCGGCGGTAACGGCCAAACGGGTCTTGCGGTCTTCGAGCGCGAGCAGCGTCGCTGCGAGCTCGGTCCGATCAGAGCGTATTTCAAGCCCGAGCGCGCCCTGACCAGGGGCGGGCAAGCTATCGGTTGGCGCCATGATGGCGCGAATGCGCTCCGCTAAGCCAAGCCGCTTTAGCCCGGCTGCGGCCAGGACAATGGCGTCGAACTCGCCGCGGTCGAGCTTCGCCAAGCGGGTATCAAGATTGCCGCGCAAGGGCAGCACCTCGCAATGGGGCAGACGTGCCCGCAACAGCGCAGCACGACGCAAGCTCGACGTACCGATACGTGCGCCCGCTGGCAGGTCTTCGGGTGCTGCGTAGTGTGGCGATACGAAGGCATCTCGGGGGTCTTCGCGGGGCAAGACGGCCGCGAGCGCAAACCCGTCGGGCAGATCCATCGGAACATCTTTGAGCGAATGCACGGCCAGATCGGCGGAGCCATCGAGCAGGGCATCTTCCAGAGCCTTGGTGAACAAGCCCTTGCCACCCACCTCGTGAAGCGCGCGGTCGAGGATCTGGTCGCCCAAGGTCGTCATGCCAAACAGGCTGACCGACGAACCGGGCAGCGCCTGCAGTAATAAATCACGAACATGCTCCGCCTGCCAAAGCGCAAGCCGGCTCTCCCGGGTGGCAATCACCAACGACTGTGTGGACGCGACCGACACGATCAAACTCCGCAGACTGTAGGACGTTTGATGGTACACCGCAGGCTACGCGCTAGGCGGCCCTCCTCTAAGACACGAGTCCCTTCACGGTCGACCATTGCCGGCGCGAAACCGGCAACCGCTCGGTGATATCGCGCAAGACCACCTGCCAGTAAGGATCCCCGAGATCCTGCCCCGCGCTCGACACCCGCTCAAAGCCGCCAATCGAATGCCGTGCCACCAGCGCGTTGCGATGGATACGAACGAAGCGGTCGCCAAACTCCTCCTCCAGCGCGGTTAACGACTCCTCGATCAGGTACTCGCGCTCAATCGTTCGCACAGTGATGTATTTGAGTTCAGCCTTGAGATAGATCACTTGATCGATTGGGACCAAAATCACCCGACCCCGTTCATGGATCGACAGATGACGACGCCGAGTGAGCGTGGCGCGCGCGAGTTGATCGAGCGCTTGCCAATGCTCGCTTGGCCTGACCGCCAGGGCCCTTCGCAACGCGGCGAGTAATCGCTGCGGCCTGACGGGTTTGAGCAAGTAATCAACCGCGTTCAATTCAAAGGCGTCGACGGCAAATTCGTCGTGCGCCGTTACAAAAATCACCAGCGGCGGCGTGCGATCGGCTTCGGTCTGGACGCGCACTGAAATGTGTCGCGCCAACTCGAGCCCCGACATGCCTGGCATCTGGACGTCGAGCAGAACGATGCGCGGCCGCGTGGAATCCATCAGGGCGAGGGCCTGTGGTGCATTGGCAGCCTCGCCGACCACCCGATGGGGAAACTCATCCGCAAGGTCCGCTAATAATTCGCGCAAGCGCTGGCAGGCAGGCGCTTCGTCGTCAACGATCAAGACAGTGGTTTCAGTCATGGCGATCTCGGCGTTCGGGTCGATAGGGAAATTCGAGCGTGAGTTGGAAGCGATCGCGGTGAACCTGCATTTGCAGATCGGCTTCCATGTCGAACAGCAGCATTAATCGTTCTCGAACGTTGGAAAGCGCCATCTGATTGCCCATGCGCCCACTCGACTGGCCACTCGCGGGCAAGGGGTTGGTGATCTCGATCCAAATCCGGTCACCGCGTTGCTCGCCGCCGATTTCGATAACCCCCGCCTGCGCGGAGGGCTCGATACCGTGGTGCACTGCGTTCTCAACCAAGGGTTGTAACAACAGCGACGGCACCAGGGCGTCCATGGCGACCGTGCCAAGTGCCCACCGAACCTCAAGGCGCGGCGCCAAGCGGAGCGTCTCGATGGCCAGGTACTGCCGACAGGTTTCGAGTTCCGCCGCAAGTGGCACCAGTTCACGGGTATCCCGCATGAAGACGCGGAACAGTTCGGCCAAATCCTGCAGGGTTGATTCGGCCTGGCGCGGATTCGCCCGTAACAACCCAAGAACTGTATTCAAGCTGTTGAACAAAAAATGCGGCCGAATCCGCGCCTGCAGGGCCGTGAGACGCGCTTCGGATAAAGACGGCGCAAACGCGCGCGTCCGCAGACGAAAGTAGTGCAGCAGACACACGCTGAAGATCGCGGCGCCCGCCGCATGACCCAGTACCGCGAACGCCAGGGCCTGCGCCGCGGAACTCGTGAGCCATGGATCCCCGAGCGGTATATCCACGCGGACGAGCAGTCGATGCACCAGTGTCGCCAGCATCATGCAAAACACCGGGATACCGATTCCAGCCATCCACTGCACAGGCTCGGGACGCCCGACGATCCGCGAGCGAAGACCACAAAGCAGCAACAGGCTGACCGCCGCCGCGACCAAATTGGGTAGCCAGCCCTGCGCAAACGCGCTTCGGACGTGTTCGCCGGAATCGAACAGAAACACGGCACTGAAACTGGCGATCAAGCCGATCGCAAAGACGATCCGACCCATGACGCCGAGGTTGCACGTGTCGGGTATCAGCGGTTGCAGCGCCCCATCCGGGACTCGCCTCAGCGGATGCAGCGCCTGGCTTGCGCGCTCCAAAGAACGTTCAAAAAATCGAACTGTGCGGGATTCGAGTCGGTGCGAATTCCAAAACGACCCCATCCGACGGCTTCGTCGCTCGGTTCGCGACGAATGGGCACCAGAGCGCCCAGGGCTTGCAGGCTTGGGCAGAGTCATCCGTGGCAAGGCGAGGCGGCCAATGGACTTGTATACTCCACCGGAGGCGCCTTATGACAGACCAACTTTCGCACAAGGCCGACGCATGGTCGGGCCGGTTCTCGGAACCCATCACCGAACGCGTCAAGCGCTACACAGCGTCTGTCCAGTTCGACCAGCGACTCGCGTTGCAAGACATTGCTGGATCGCTCGCCCACGCCAAGATGCTCGCCCACGTCGGCGTACTTAGCGCGGTGGATCTGGCTGAAATTGAACGCGGCATGGGCCTAATCCGCGACGAAATCACAAGCGGGGCGTTCACTTGGTCGCTTGATCTAGAAGACGTTCACCTGAATATCGAAGCCCGCTTGACCGCGCTCGTGGGCGACGCCGGCAAGCGTCTGCACACGGCGCGCTCGCGCAACGACCAGGTCGCCACCGACGTTCGTCTGTGGGTGCGTGAACGCATCGATGAGGTCTGCCACTGGCTGCAGGCCCTGCAGCACGCGCTGATCGACCTCGCCGATCAACACGCGGATACCATCCTGCCCGGGTTCACGCACTTGCAAGTCGCGCAGCCCGTGACCTTTGGCCATCACCTGATGGCCTATGTGGCGCAGTTGGCTCGCGACGCTGAGCGGATGACGGACTGCCGCAAACGAGTGAATCAACTGCCGCTCGGGGCTGCCGCCCTGGCGGGCACGCCCTACCCCATTGACCGGCCGATGGTGGCCGAACTGCTCGGCTTTGACGGCGTTTGCGAAAATTCGCTGGATGCCGTGAGCGACCGCGACTTCGCCATTGAATTTTGCGCTTCCGCGGCCTTGATCATGACGCACCTCTCGCGCTTCAGCGAAGAGCTCGTGCTGTGGTCGAGCCCTGGCTTTGGTTTTATTGAGCTCGCCGATCGCTTTTGTACGGGCAGTTCGATCATGCCGCAAAAGAAAAACCCTGATGTGCCCGAACTTGCGCGCGGGAAAACAGGCCGCGTGACAGCCAGTCTGGTTGCCCTCCTGACCATCATGAAAGGCCAACCCTTGGCTTACAACAAGGACAACCAGGAAGACAAAGAGCCGCTGTTTGACGCTGCCGACACAGTCATCGACACGCTCGCGATCTTTACGGAAATGGTCCCGGGTATCCAGGTTCGCGCGGCCGCCATGCGCGCCGCAGCGACGCGCGGGTATTCAACGGCGACCGATCTGGCCGACTACCTGGTTCGCCTCGGCTTGCCCTTTCGCGAGGCCCATGAAGCGGTCGCTCGAGCAGTACGCGCAGCGATTTCGTCCAATCGCGATTTAGCCGAGCTCACATTGCCCGAATTGCGCGCATTCGCGCCTGCGGTCAGCGATCGCATTCAAGACGATGTCTTTGCATGCTTATCACTGGAAGGGTCGGTCGGTGCACGGACTCATTTGGGTGGCACGGCTCCCGCACAGGTCCGGTCTGCAATTGCCCGGGCCCGGGAACGACTCGCAAGAAACCCATCGCGCTAGGGGAAAGCCCTAGTCCGTCGAAGCGCGGATTCGGCTTGGGTCGGCGTAAGGCTTTAACCGACTACCCCTACAATCTCCAACGAGTTTCGCACCTCGAAACCGCACTTGGAATCAATTGGAGAACCTGATGGATCGTCGTTCCGTTCTTAAAAACACCGGCCTGGCTGGCATTCTCGCTGCTGGCGTGGCACCGGGTATGGTGGGTGCCCAAGCGCAAGTGCGCTGGAGGCTGACTTCGAGTTTTCCGAAGGCGCTGGACACTTTGTTTGGGGTCGCGGATGTGTTCGCCAAAAAGGTGAGCGACATGACGGGCGGGAAATTTGTCATCTCGACCCACGCGGCCGGCGAAATTGTCCCCGCCTTCGGCACCGTCGATGCGGTCCAGCAGGGAACGGTCGAGTGCGCTGGCACCGCGCCGTACTACTACTTTGGCAAAGACCCGACGTTTGCGATTGGCTGCGCCATCCCGTTTGGTCTGAATAGCCGTCAAATGACCGCCTGGACCTACGAAGGCAATGGTTTGACGCTGATGCGTGAGTTCTACCGCCAGTACAACATCATCAACTTTGCAATGGGCAACACCGGTGCGCAAATGGGCGGCTGGTGGCGGCGTGAAGTGAAGACGGTGGCCGACTGTAAAGGCGTGAAATTCCGCACCGGTGGCTTCAGCGGCCGTGTTTGGGAGCGCCTTGGGGGCGTCGCGGCGAATATTCCAGGCGGTGAAATCTACGCTGCGCTCGAGAAGGGAACCGTCGACGCCGCCGAATGGGTTGGCCCCTACGACGACGAAAAGCTCGGCCTACACAAGACCGCCAAGTACTACGCTTACCCAGGCTTCTGGGAGGTGGGTCCGCAGCTCGATCTGCACGTCAATATCAAGGCCTACGAGGCGCTTTCACCGGAATACCGGGCCATCGTAGAGTCGGCCGCCGCTTACGCCCACACCGACATGCAAGCCAAGTACGACGCGCGCAACCCCCAAGCGCTCAAGCGTCTGGTTGCCGGCGGTACCCAGTTGTTCCGTTTCTCGAAGGAAATCCTCGACGCGGCGTTCAAGGAGTCGATGGCGCTTTACAGTGAGTTGTCGGCCACGAACCCGAACTGGAAGAAAATCTACGAGGATTATTCCAATTTCCGGCGGGATTCCAACCTTTGGTTCCGCGTCAATGAAGCCGCAATCGACGACTACATGCAGGCAGCCAAGCTCTAAGAGCCCGGCTCCCACTCTGCAGTCGTCAGAGCCGGTAGCTCCTTGGACATGCTAGAAGTCGTTTGAACCCATCGCAAGCCGCTCCGAGAGGGCGGCTTCGGTGCCCACTCGTGCGAAGCTCTCTGCGGGATGCCCTAAGCGGCGCAGGGCAAACGAGCAACAGACGAGCAGCAAGCGAGCAACAAGCGAGCGACCGACGAGAAGAAAAAAGCAAAAAACGCTTGTTTCGACGCCCGCCCCTCTCGAGAAGGGTGCGGGCGTTTTTGTTTGAAGCGAATTTGGCTAACGCCTATTTCGGTGCTTTGTCTTTCTCGTCAGCGAGGGAGCGGCGCAAGGCCTCCATCGCATCATCGGCCGAGGGTGCCCCCCCTGCACTGCCGCCGTCGGCTGGCGCAGCGGAATCCCCTGGGCCAGGCAAGCCAGGAATCGTCCCCGAATTATTGTCGGCCCCCGGTTCGGAACGGCTGTTGTCAATCTGCTGGATCTGCTCCATCGCCTTGTCGAGATCGAGCACTTTCTCTTTGTCGAGGAAGACCGTTACCGACTGCGGGAAGAAGATAACGATTCCCACCAAAACCAGCTGGATGATGATGAAGGGAATCGCACCGAGATAGATATCACGCGACGCGACGGGTCTCGGGAGCGACCCGTTTTTATAAAGCGTATCGGAGATCCCGCGCAGGTAGAACAAAGCAAAACCAAACGGCGGATGCATGAAACTGGTCTGCATATTCACGCAGATCATCACACCAAACCAAACCAGGTCGATTCCCAATTTGGCAGCGACCGGCGCCAGAAAAGGAATGATGATGAAAGCGATCTCGAAAAAATCGAGGAAGAACGCCAAAAAGAAAATGAAGATATTGACCGCAATCAAGAATCCAAGCTGACCGCCCGGCAGGCCCGCCAGCATATGTTCGATCCACAGGCCGCCATCAACGCCCTGGAACACGAGCGAGAAGACGCGCGAGCCAATCAGGATGAAAACCACCATGGCGGTGATCCGCATCGTGCCGAGCACTGCTTGCTGCAACAGGTCGAACGTCAACCGCTTGTGCATCGCGGCGAGCACAAAGGCTCCTACAGCACCCATCGCACCTGCCTCGGTGGGGGTGGCAATCGCGGTATCCATGCCAGGTAACCCGCCCATGCTGCCAAGCACGGTGAAGATGAGCACTGCCGAGGGGATGATGCCCCGCAGACACTTACTCCAAAGCGCCCACCCGTCGAGCGTACGCGCTTCTTTCGGTACGCCAGGGACAAAAGATGGCTTCACTCGGGCCAGAATAAACGTGTACAACGCAAACAGGAGAACCTGCAGGATTGATGGGCCCCATGCCCCTTTGTACATGTCGCCTACGGGTTTACCCAATTGGTCGGCGAGCACAATCAATACCAGCGAGGGCGGCACCAGCTGGGTAATCGTCCCCGAAGCCGCCAAGACGCCCGTCGCGTAGCGCATGTTGTAGCCCCAGCGCATCATCACAGGGAGCGAGATCATCGCCATCGCGATCACCTGCCCGGCCACGGTGCCCGTAATCGCGCCGAGAATGAAGCCAACGATGATGACCGAGTAGCCAAGGCCCCCGCGCACCGGGCCGAAGAGTTGTCCCATCGAATCGAGCATGTCTTCGGCGAGACCGCAGCGCTCCAGGATGGTCCCCATTAGGGTAAAAAATGGGATCGCCAACAACAGCTCATTCGAGAGAATGCCGAACACGTTGAGTGGTAGGGCCGTCATGAAAGAGGCTGGAAACCAACCCATTTGAACGGCATAGAAACCGCACCCAAGCCCTAATGCCGTGAGTGAAAAGGCAACCGGGAAGCCGATTAAAAGAACGAATACGAGGCCCGCAAACATCAGCGGGGCAAACGACTCCATGGTCATTGGAGGGGCCTTTCATAGTGAAATTCGGCGTCGTAGCGATTCAGCAACCAAGCGGCTCGCTTGATGACCTCGGAAACGCCCTGGGCAAACAGAAAACCAAATCCAAGCGGCAGCAGCAACATCGCTGGCCAGCGAATCAATCCGCCGGCGTTGCTGGAAACCTCACCACTGATGTACATCTTGAGAAACATCGGGTAGGAGAAGTAGATCAGAACGGCCATTGAGGGCAGCATGCAGAGCAAAAACCCGAGGAGGTCGACCGTCGCCTTCACGCGGCTCGGGTAGATGCCGTAGAGCACGTCGACCCGAACGTGTTCATTGACCCGCAGCACCTGACTCGCGCCGAGCATCACGCACGCAGCAAACAGGTACCACTGAATTTCAAGAAACGCATTCGAGCTATAGTTAAAACCATAACGAACGAACGCGTTCGTCGCGCTGATCACGCAAGAGGCACAGACGGCCCACTTCGCGAACACCGCGAGACGGTCGTTCCAACCGTCAATGAAACGGCTAATCGCCAAAAAAAATTCCATGCGACACTCCAAACGCCGGCTGTGGTCAGAGCCATACGCGGTTGTTTCATTGGTTGCGCCAGCTCCTGCCGAACGCCCCATATTGCGACGATTCTGGACGTGCAATCCACGAAAACGCATCCGTCAACCCCATCATGACACAAGGGTGACAGCGTTCATCGATCGCGAGCGCGCAATAGTAGCAAGACTATTGCGGGTGTGCGCTACTCCCGCGGGTGCGAGGAATAGGCAAGACCCCATGCGAGCCACTCGGGCCCACCGAAACCAGACCAAGGGGCGGAGAATTCAGCCCCTCGCAAGGGTCGTTAGCGTGCCAAACGACTCATTACAAAACCGAGAAATAGCGCCAAGCCAACCACCGCCAGGGGACGAGCCCGAACGCCGTCGCGGGCTTGGGCAAGCATCCGGTCCTGAAGGGCTTGCCATGCCTCACTGCGCGCGGCAACCTGGTCGGTGACCTCGTGCACCGCACTCGCCAGACGATCGACGGTACGGTGCGTTCGCTCATTGCGTGCCGGCAAGCTACCGTTGGCATGCTCGGCGACCGGCTCGGTACGCGGCGCGTTTGGCTGAATGGGGTTAGTTTCCATCGCGGCAATCTCCTGAGGTTAGGCTGCTGGTCTGAGGATAAAAACAGCAAGTGCCGTACCCCAATCCAGACCTAAGACGCTGCGGCCGGCGCCGACTCGGAGGTTTCAATCGGGTGCGAAGGTCCCGTCCCTTCCCGGCCTTGCTTGGGCCCAAGGGGCCCGAGCAGGTGCACCAGATCGGCCGTGGTAATCCCCAGCAATCGAGCGGCCTGATCCTGCCCCCACGAGCAATTGACCAAGGTCGCGACCGCAATCTGTTGCTGTGCGGCCAGGAGATTGGTACCGATTCGAATCGAAACGTTGCGCCGATCCTCAACCGAAACGGCACCGGACTCGCTTGCAGCCCAAGTCCCAGAGCCGGGCTTGTCCGGCGCTGCGTAGTCGCGCATGGCCGGGGTTTCTGCCTGCAATTCATCATCCGCCAGAATAAAGGACCGCTGCACGGCATTGCGTAACTCACGCACGTTGCCTGGCCAGGGCGCGAGTCGCCAACGGGTGAGAGCCTCTGGCGCAAAGACCTTGCTCGTCCCCTCGACGCGATTCAGTTCGCGCAAAAAATGCTGGGCTAAAAGTTCGATATCTTCGCGACGCTCGCGAAGCGACGGCAGCTGAATGGGAAATGCGTTTAAGCGATGCAAAAGATCTTCGCGCAGCTTGCCCGAGCGAACCGCCTGCTGCGGAATGCGATTGGTCGCCGAGAGCAAGCGCACATTGCTCTGGATGGGTTGCACGCTGCCAACCCGCGTAAAACTTCCTGTCTCAAGTACCCGCAAAAGCTTGACCTGAAGCTCGAGGGGCATCTCGGTGACCTCGTCGAGAAAGATCGTGCCGCCGTCTGCTCGCTCAAAAAAGCCTTTGTGTTGTCGGTCGGCGCCGGTGAAGCTACCGCGCTCGTGGCCAAATAGCTCGCTCTCAATCAGTTGAGCCGAAACAGCGCCACAGTTCAAAGGAAAAAATGGCTGCCGCGAACGCCGGCTTAGTCGATGAATCGTCTGCGCCGCCAACTCCTTGCCAGTCCCAGTCTCGCCCACCAGCAAGACCGTAGCGGAGGTCGGTGCGACGCGGGCCAATTGCGCGTGAACCGCCTTGATCGCAGGGCTCTCACCTAACAGACCCCCGATCCCGACGCGATCGGCTGGCGAGGGCGCTGACTCGCCCGGCGGGTGCGTCTCCCCTTCGCCAGCCAAAGCGGAAAGTATGTGCTGCACACGAGCCGAATCCCGCGGCCAACCAATCAAATCGGTCACATGAGCGCGCAGTGCCATGAGCGCAAGCTCGACGCTTGGCTGTTCGCTCATCAGCACCACCTTGGTTTCCTGGCCGCGTTCCAGATCAGCCAATAACGCCAAACCATCGCCATCGGGCAGGCTCGGATCGAGAAACAGGACATCGGGACAGTGACGGCCCATTTCGATTCGCGCCTTGCGCAGGGAATCCGCCAGACTGACGGTTAGGCCCTGACGCCGAGCCAGATCGGCCACGCTACGCTGTCGATCGCGATCCGAGTCCACCACCAAAGCGTGTGCCATCGAGGACCCTCAAATAACAGTTCGTAATCACTGCCTCAAACACCAGTTCTCAAGTCATCGATCACCAACTCGCTTGCGACCAAGCGCATCAAATCCCGCTCGGGGTCGGGGACAGCCTGCTACGGGCGCAGCCGATCATGCTCCTGCAACAACCTGGCGTTGGAGCGTGAACGACTTGGCAGTTAAGACAAAACGCCGAAGCAAAATCCCTTGGCGCTCCGAAGTGGGAGCCACCGCGCACGCTTAGGCGAGGGTTTCAACCCGGAGGCTTCGTGCGGGAACGACTGTTGCTGCGAGGGAAGGGATGACGTTCCGCGCAAATCTTTCTCATAGCAACGAAGCTCTTGGCCTGGAGGCAAATTCAAAATGGGCATGATCGGCCTTGACCTGCGGGCACGCCAGCAACTCGCGCTTACCCCCCGCCTACAACAGTCTGTCAAGCTTTTGCAGCTATCCGCGACCGAGTTCGAGCAGGCGCTCGCCCAGGCTATCGCCAGCAATCCCTTTCTGGAAGACGGGGAACCCAACGAAGGCGAAGCCAACACGGAGCAAGCTCAGGGCCTGTCGACGGACGATCCCGTCCGGGGTCTCGATGCGGGTGCGCCCCTCCAGGCGACCGAGGCCTGCGCCGAAAGTGAGTTGGGCGCTCCGAGCAGCCTTGAGGAACGCTTTGAAGAGCGCCACGAAGAGCGTTTTGACCAAGAGATTCAAACCGATCGAGCCCATCACCAGGTCGATCCCGAGGACGGCGACTGGCCCGACTGGACCGAAACCACGACTTCGCTCCGCGATCATTTGCAAGAGCAACTATTAGGTTTACGTTTGAGTCAACGAGACCAAGTGCTCACGCAATTATTGGTCGACGGACTGGATGACGACGGCTATCTGAGGCAGTCGTTTGGCGACTTGGCGCTGGCATCGGACCTCTCACCTCCTCCTGAGGACGATGAGTTTGTCGCTCCCCTCAAGCTCATTCAGAGTATGGACCCGGTGGGCATTGGCGCACGGGATCTGGCGGAATGCTTGAGTCTTCAACTACGCGCTGCGGAATTCGCGCCAGAAACCCAGGTGGCGCTGGCGATTGTCGAACACCATCTCGGCACGCTGGCGCGCCGAGAGTTTGCCCGTCTACAGCAAGCCATCGGCTGCACCGAAGCGATGATTCGCGCAGCGCACGCGCGAATCCGACGCCTGAACCCCCGCCCCGGGGCCGCCTTTAAAGCCTGTGATGTTCGTTTTGTCGTACCCGACGTCATCGTACGCAAACACCGCCAGCAATGGGTGACGGCAATCAACCCTGCTGTGCTACCGAATATCCGCGTCAACCAACGCTACGCCGATATCTTTCGGCGCGCTCGCGACGCGAGCCATGGCCAGCTCGGTCAGCAATTGCAAGAAGCACGCTGGCTTATCCGCAATACCGAGCAACGCTTCACCACGATTTTGCGAGTCGCCGAGGCAATCGTTGCACGGCAAAAGAACTTCCTCGACTACGGCGATGTCGCGATGAAGCCACTGGGACTTCGGCACATTGCGGACGAGCTCGAACTCCACGAATCGACGATCTCGCGCGCCACAGGCAACAAATACATGTCTACCCCCCGCGGCATGTTCGAATTCCGCCACTTCTTTTCTCGCGAGCTCGACACGGACACCGGCGGCACGTGTTCCGCGACCGCCATTCGCGCCCTACTCCGGGAGATGATCGCTGCCGAGGACCATCAAGCTCCGTTATCCGATGTCCGGCTCGCCGATCAACTGGCCACGCAGGGCATCAAGGTCGCGAGGCGAACCGTGACCAAATACAGGCGCCTGATGCAGGTTCCCCCGGTTGATCTGCGCCGCCTGCATTGACCGGTGCGCCTCTTGCATTGATGGGTGCGCTCCGAGGAGCGCGCTCGCGGCGGACCCGCTTGCCCAACCCGGC
>Ga0114963_10002499_pt1 | contig 12569 bp, 8 predicted proteins | sample C_131016_EF_Meta_FD_87019 | JGI IMG/M metagenome (GOLD analysis project Ga0114963, IMG submission 87019) | Freshwater microbial communities from Lake Croche, Canada to study carbon cycling - C_131016_EF_MetaG | ecosystem: Environmental > Aquatic > Freshwater > Lake | place: Lake Croche, Canada...
ACAAAATGGATATACTGCGAAAGCTGGATACACTGAGACAAACGCAAGTATCACTTTGTATATGCCAGATAGCTTAGATTTTTCATCTTCTGCTGTTTATAATTCAGCATCATTAGGCGATTTAATTAAATCTGTAGGTGAATCTGTTCTATCAAAAATACCTGGTATAGGTAAAGTAACTGGTGCTTTAGGTCAATTAGTTACAGGTGGAGGGCCCGCCACTCAAATTGGATTAGATGCAGCTGGATTTGCAATTAATCCTCAACAACAACTTTTGTTTCAAGGTATAGATTTTAGAACATTTGGTATGGCATTTGTATTTACTCCAAAATCGTCTTCCGAAAGTGCGATGATAAAATCTATAGTACAAGCATTTAAAAAAGCATCAGCACCATCACTAGTAGAAAATACAGCAGGATTTTTATATCGACCACCGTCACTCTTTCAAATAACATTTTTAAATGAAGGATCAATAAATCCTTATTTACATAAATTGGGAAAATCAGTATTAACAGGTGTACAAGTAAATTATGCACCAAATGGATGGTCTGCATATGAAAATGGAGCGCCCGTTCAAGTAACATTAGGATTAGAATTCCAGGAAGTTGAACTCATGCATAGAGCAAAAATAGATGAGGGATATTAAATGAGATACTTTAAAACTTTACCAAAAGTTGCATATAAAGATAAAAATGGCCATGTTACACTATTAACAAATATATTAACGCGAGTAAAAGTTATTCCAACTATACTAAATAATCCTTTAATATATTATAAATATGATATTAAAGATTCAGATACACCAGAAATAATAGCTGACAAATATTATGGAGATTCATATTACTATTGGATTATTCTATTAGTAAATGAAATTCAACATCCACAATGGTCTTGGCCATTATCTTCTAATATATTTGACGATTACATTGCAAAAAAATATGTAAATGTGGACGTCAATGATATTTATTATTATGAAAAAATATTAACAAAAAATACAGTTGAGACAGAAGAAATAGCTGAAGAGCGCGTTATAATAGATAAAGAAACATATGATTCATTAATCGAATCAACACAAATTTTCACATTCAATGGAATAACCACAGAAATTACTACAAGTAAAAGAATTGTAACTTATTATCTCTATGAGCAAGAATTAAATGAGTCTAAAAGAAGTATAAAATTACTAAATTCAAAATATTTAAATAATTTTATAAATCAATTTGAAAAACTTTACAATAAGTTTTAAAATATGGCTGATAATAGTGGCATTTTTTATCCTCAAGACTATAAATTAAAAAAATTAGTTTTAACTAATAAGTCTGGAAGAACTTTAGATTTAACAAATTTACTTGTAGAATTCTCTTATTTTGAGGATATATTTGCATTTTCAGTTTCAGGCTATATTGTTTTAAGAGATTCAGCAGGATATATTGAGCTTGATTCAATAACAGGAAACGAAACACTTGAAATTGATTTCGGTAAATTTGCTGATACATACACAAATTTAAAAAGAACTTTTAGATTATATAAGATTTCCAATGTGAAGCCTATTGGAAATTTAACAAGTATAATTTATAAACTTCATTTTTGTTCAGAAGAATTAGTTTTATCTGAACAATCAAAAATACAAAAATCTTATCCTGGTCAAAAAATATCCGATATTATAGGTGAAATAATGACGGATAAAATGGGAATTGAAGAAACAAAATTAATAATTGAAGATACGTATGGAGTATATGATTTTAATATAGGTTTATTAAAACCATTTGAAGCTATTAGTTTTCTATCAAATTATGCAAGACCGAGTGATTTTCAAAAAAGTGCAGATATGTTATTCTTTGAGAATAAAGATGGATTTAATTTTAGATCTGTTCAATCATTATATAAATCAAATGTGTATAAAAAATACAAATATCAAGCTAGAAATATAAAAGAAGCTACCGCAGAAGATAGATTGAGTACTGTTTTAGATTATGAGGTAATTAAATTTTATAATATTTTGGAAAATATTAGTTCTGGTATGTATGCAAATAGATTGATAACTATTGATCCATTAACACAAATGTATAAAGTTACAGATTTCAACTATCAAAAAGATTCAGATAGTGTATTAAATAATAAATCTGCGCTATCCTCAAAACAAAATAGACTTGGTATAACTCAAAATAATGCATTTCCATCTGTAGTAAAATTTTCATCATCAAATTCAAGAAATAATTCAAATAATCAACTTATAGATGAAAATCCAGGTTCGGTTGCAAAAGATGTATTTTTGGAGGATACTTTACCAATTAGAACTTCTGCATTGGCCGCACTAAATCACACAAAACTTAAAATTGTGATACCGGGAGATTCTGGAGTAGCTGTAGGTAGAATAATTGAATTGGATATACCAAAATTGAATCCTGGAGATCCTTCAAGAAGTAACTTTTTTTCAGGCAAATACGTTGTTACTGCCTTGAGACATATTGTTCAAGTACCTACAGTATTTCAAACTATTTTAGAAATAACAAAAGATAGTTATATTTAATTTATTCATTAATAAATAGTATTACTAAAAAAGGAGAACAGTAATGAATTTTTTGGGTTATTCAGGATTCAATGGATTTGCCGGAGTAGTTGAAGATATAAATGATCCATTAAGTTCGGGTAGAGTTAAAGTTCGCTTTTTTGGATTTCATAGCGATAATTTACAAGAAATGCCCACCGAGAATTTACCTTGGGCTCAAATAGGTTTATCTCCAAATGGTTTATCTACTCCGACCGGTAATATTAAAGCTGGAGATTGGGTACTTGGACGATTTATGGATGGTGAAGCTAGACAAGCACCTATAGTTGAAACTGTCATAAGAGGAATAAAACCTCTTCTTGAAGATGTCACTAAAGGATTCTCAAATCAAAGCACACTTCCATATAATGTTGTTCCGCCAGAAGGAATTATTATAACTAAACGTGGAGAACCGAATATACCTAGATTAGCTAGAGGTATAATAGAGGGTGCAACGCTAGAAAAAAATAATTCACAACATAGTTGTGATTTTAAATTTAATATTAAATTTGGAGACCTAAGCATTGGTCTTATTGATAACCCAGTCGCAGTTATAAGAAGAGCTATTCAACAAGGTAAAAATGCTGCCGCACAGATTATCAAAAAACTCCTTGGACAATTTGCAGATGGAATAAGATTAGTATTAACAGGATTAAATTACACATTGAGTTTAGATCCATCTGGTTTAATTTCATCAGCATTTGATCTAGCTAGATCTATTATTAGAAAAATAAATAAAATTATAAAAAAAATAGCAGGATACGTTGCAGTTGTTTCATTGTATGTCAATCTCGTTAAAGAATTGCAACAAGTTGTGGCTTTTATTAAACAACTTCCAGCATTCTTTAAAAAAATGCTACTTGATTGCTTAAATACATTTCAAAACAATATCAGAAGTTTAGTTGCACAAGTAAATACTATAATTAAAAATTTAAATCAATCTATACAGTCATTAGGAACAAATCTTGTATCTTTAAGATCAGGATTAGCGAATTTTAATGTATCGTCTAGTCCAGAATATGCACCAGAAGATCAATTTAGTCCTGAACAGCTTGCTCAACTTAATGATCTTACTGTAGACTACACGGATACAGCAGACTTGGATACAATTTTACAGGCTTTACTCGCTTTAGATGAAACAGCACAAACCGCAATAACAGATATACAAGTTACAGCAAATACATCACCGGATACAACGGCAGTAGATTATATTGATCCAGCAATATTATCAAAATATTTGGATGGATATTCATACACATATAAAGCAGATGATCTTTATTTACCAATATCAGCAGCAAGTTATTCAAATGCACCGGATTTGAATGAATTACAGAATTATATAGAAACTAGATATGTTGATGATGGAAATAAGTTTTTAGCAAAAATGCCTCTAGAGCCTCAAAATATTAAACTAGTCTTGCCCTAACATGCCTTAAAAGGAATTAAATATTATGCCAATTAATCCAGAAACTGGAGAAGAATATACGCTAGATGGACCAGAATTTTTTAATGGATGGGTAGAACCTAGATCACCCGCATTAGATGCACCACCTGAATATGGAATGAATTACGTTCAAGCAACAGATTCAGGCCACTCATTTGAAATGGATGATACTCCAGACAGAGAACGAATAAGACTTACGCATAGATTAGGTACATTCATAGAAATGCATCCAAATGGTGATGAAGTACATAAAGTATACGGTGATGGATACGAAATAACTGTTAAAAATAAAAATGTTTTAGTGAAAGGCACTTGTAATATCACGATTGAGGGTGATGCACAATTACATTATATGGGTAATAAAACAGAGTATATTGAAGGAAATTACGAACTTCATGTTAAAAAATCTTTTAGTATATTAGCAGAGGAAGCGTTAAACTTAACATCCAAATCTGATATGGAAATTAGAGGAGGTAACGGTATAACCGGTGCTATAGATATATACGCACCAGATACAGTAACAATAAGTGCCGACATGGCTGTAGAAGGTGGCATAACAGCAGAGAAAATCTTTGCATATGGTAGAATTGATGCTGCAAGCGGTGTCGGAGCTGGTCCATTGGGTTTTGTTTCTGTTTTTGGCGGTCTATCAATTGGAGTTCCATTTGCAGCACCTGCAACTATTATGTGCATTGGTACAATTAATGCGGGTATATCGATGAATGCACCACTTGCAAATTTTGGCCTAGCATTGATTGGTGTTATGAAAGCTGGTTGGATGACAGATCTTGTTAATAAAAATTTACACAATTTTCATATTCATTTTTGTAAAGTTGGTCCAACAACTCAGCCGATTCCCCGCATGATTTAAAGGAGTAATATTATGGGAGCACTATACAATTCATTAAATTTTCCAACATCTCTTAATGATAAAGTTCAAAAATTCGATGATAAAACCAAAAATCATATGAGTAACATTAAAGTTACATCGAATGATGAGTATTCTGATGTATTAAACAATAGAGTTGATGGTTATTATGTTAATCCTGTTGGAGACTCATGTAATACTATAACATATATATGTAATCAGATTATAACTATATTAGGAGCTCCCAATTCAATAGTTATCGCTGCAAATAATCTGATTCAACCCACGTATAATTTTTTTCGACACACACAAAGACTTTCAGGCATGGAGGCAATAGGAGCAGAAGATGCTAATGGTAAACCAACTTTAGATTTTGCAATAAATACAGGTAGACAACTTTCATATATTCTTTATCAAACTGAAGGCATTGATGATAATTCTGTCATTCTTGGTTCTTTTTCAAGCCTGTATACGAAGCCTAATCTAACTAATTATATTACCACTATTTCCACATATCCAACAACAATTCAAAATAGTATATTGACTACTTATTATCCGGATCCAGAAGGTGGACCAGGCACTACAACTTATAGTAGTAATTTAACATCAGGCCAAATAACACAAATAACAACAACTTTAGACGATATTAAAACTTTTATGAATAACAAAAGAACATCAGATGAAAATTTCTTCACAAAAAGTCAAGAAATTGTAAGTAAATTTGGCTCCGCGTCCTCTATTACCGAAAGAGGTTCAGCACATAAACAATTGGTTAATGATGTCATAGGTACAGATCTTGGAAAGTCTAGAGTTAACGCATAAATAAACCATGCCAACACTACAAAAAATATACTCAGATTTAGATTTAACATTTGGCCGAAAACCTGGTTCAAATGATGTTACTTTGAGTTATGATGAAAAAGCTGTGCTTCGTTCAATTCGCAATTTACTGTTAACACAACACTATGATAGACTATTTAATCCTGAATTAGGTTCAAAAGTAAGTTATATATTGTTTGAACCTATTTCACCCCTAACAGCATCACAATTAGAAGACCAAATAAGAATTACAATAGAAAATTTCGAACCAAGAGTAAAAATTGATACAATTCGTGTTCAGGCGTCTGATGAACAGAATGGTTATAATGTCACACTTAGATTTTATATAGAAAATGCAACTTTATTGACATCAACAACATTATTTTTAGAGAGAATAAAATAATATGGCTAATGCCAACTCAATAACACAAATGGTAGATTTAGATTTTGATTCTATTAAAAATAATTTAAAGAAATTTTTACAAAATCAAGATGTTTTAAAAGATTATAATTATGATGGTTCTGCACTTTCTGTTCTTTTAGATGTTCTTGCATACAATACTCAATATAATGCGTATTATTTGAATATGATTGCAAACGAAATTTTTATAGATAGTGCTGTTCAAAGAAGTTCTGTAGTCTCACAAGCTAAACTTTTAAATTATACACCTAAGTCTCCTATTGCACCGGAAGCAGTTATCAATTTAACTGTGAATCAAGTAACTAGTGGTTCTTTAACTTTGCCAAAATATGCAAGTTTCTTATCTCAACAAGTTAATGGTAAAAACTACAACTTTGTAACATCAGATTCATATACTGTAGATGTTGTTGATAGCAAAGCTAATTTTACGAATGTAAAATTGAAACAAGGTAAACTATCAAATCAAGTATATACTGTAGATACAACTGCAAATCCAACATTTTTATTTGAGATATCAGATTCAAATGCAGATTTAACTACGCTAACAGTTTCAGTACAGGAATCATCAACAAATACGGCAACGCAAATCTATAATAAAGCAGAAAGTGTTTTGTTGTTAAATGGAAATTCTTTTGTATATTTTTTACAAGAAAATAGTAATGGTTTTTATGAGATTTATTTTGGTGATGGTATTATAGGTAAAAAATTATATAATGGCAATATTGTCAGACTTACTTATATTTCAACGGATTCCATTAATTCACGTGGAGCAAACAGCTTTTATTTAATGGATACTGTTAATGGATTTGCAAATACAAGAATTTATCCAATACAAGAATCGTCAAACGGCTCAGAAAAAGAATCTGTAGAACAAATTAAATTTTATGCTACAAAAAATTATTCAGCACAAAATCGTGCTGTGACAAAAAATGATTATATTACAATTTTACAACAAAATAATATTGGTATATCATTCGACTCAGTTAATGTTTGGGGTGGAGAAGAAAATGATCCACCTATATATGGGCAAGTATTCATTTCTTTAAAACCAACTGGTGGATATAATATAACTCAAGTGCAAAAGAAAAGATTAATTGAAGAAGTTATAAAGCCAATATCCGTTGTAACTGTAAATCCCACTATTTTAGATCCTGATTATGTTTATTTAAAGTTGGACATCACTGCATACTATGATCCATATAAAACAACACAGTCACCAACTGAAATAGCAGATGGAATTAAAGCTGCCGTATATAACTTTGGAAATAAAACATTAAATACATTTAACTCATCTTTCAGTTCTTATTTATTGTTAAGTGCAATACAAAACTATAGTCCTGCCATAGTTACAAGTGATTTTAATATTAAACTTGAGAAAAAGTTTTATCCCATTTTAGGTAGAATTAACAATTATAAATTTTATTTCAATTCTCCTCTAGAAAAGGGTGTTTTAACTAGCGGTATTACATCCAATCCATCTTTAATATTTTCTGATCCTGCAAATTTATCTACAGAAATAAATAATGTATTCTTAGAAGAATATCCATCATTAACTTATGGTATTGAATCAATTTCTATTAATAATCCTGGTTATAACTACCAATTGACTCCAACAATAGAAATTGATGGTGATGGAAATGGAGCAACGGCAGAAGCAATTATGTCTTTAGGATCTATTAGAAGTATTGCTATTACCAATGCAGGAAATAATTATACATCCGCTGTTGCTACAGTTATACCATCATCAATAGATAAAACGGGTAGAGGAGCATCACTTACGGTAAATTTACAAGGTAGATATGGCACACTCAGAACATATTATTTTAATAATAAAAATACAAAAACAATATTAAATAATAATATTGGTACAATCGACTATACCAATGGAATAGTGGAGTTAACTTCTTTTAATCCTACAGAGATAGATAATGTTCTAGGACAATTATCATTATCTGTAACTCCAAAAACCACGACTTTTTCATCAGAATATAATAGAATTATAACACTAGATTCAACCGATTCCACATCAGTTGTAGTGACTGCGATACCGAAACCATAGAAATACGGCAAAATAAATGCTGCAATATAAACCAGATACATCAATTTTAATACCACATCAAATTCCCAGACATATTAGGGAAAATCCGGACTATGCAACTTTTGTTTTATTTTTAAAAGCATATTATGAATGGATGGATCTTCCAAGTAATACTGGAAATTTAATAAACAGTTTAGGTGATTATAAAGATATAGATAAAGTTCCAGATCAATTTGTTGATTATTTTTATAATAATTTTCTTCCTTATTTTCCCAAAGAAATTCTTGCAGACAAAACAAAAGTTTCTAAAGTTGCAAAAGAATTATATAAAGCAAAGGGTACTCCATCTTCTTATAAATTTTTATTTAAAGTTCTTTATAATTCAGACGTTGATTTTTTATATACAAAAGACGTAATATTAAAAACATCTGATGGTAAATGGTATGTAGCGAAAAGTTTAAGATTGGCAACAATTGATCCTAACTTTTTAGTAATAGAAAATTATAGACTATTTGGTCTTACATCAAAAACGATTGCAACCGTTGAAGCTGTTACCGTTTCCGGAAATAAAACAGAAGTTTTTATTTCTGATATACAAAGAATTTTTCAGTCAGGTGAATTTATCAAAGTTGTCAATGGACAAAATGAAGATGTATACTTTAAAGATCAGAAAATAGTTTCAGCAAATACTCCTGATGCTAAAATACTAACAGCAAAAATTGTTGGGCAAATAAGTCAAGTAAGAATTAATCCTAATTTTAGAGGTGGAAATTATATTGGTTATAATTTTCAGGATACTGGTTATCCTGGAGATCCAATAGTATTTTATGGTGGATTATCATCAAATTCTGGTGTCGGAGCAGAAGCATCTGTTTTAACAACAACTACAGGTTCTCTAATTTCCGTTAATGTTTTGGATGGTGGATATGGTTTTTCATTAGATAATTTTGAAACATTACAATCTGCAAATACAATTATTACATTTCCAAATCTTCCTGATAATTTTAGAAGTCCACCCGTTGCAAATGTCGGTGCTTTAAATTTATCTTCTCCAGCAGCAAATGTTAGAATGGCCACAGATATTATTGCCAGAGCGCAAAATGTTAGAATATCTAATGCCACATTTAGTTGGTCAGGCGCTAATCCAACCGCAAATGCAAATACAAAACTTTCAAATACATTTACATTTCAAACAATATCAACTTATCCAATTTCCAAAGTTGTTGTAACTAATGGTGGTGGTGGATTAACAAAGAAGCCAACAGTTGGAGCAAAATCTTTATACCCTACAATATTTGGTATAGGTCAAGCAGACTTGAAAAATTTGGGTATACTTGCACCATTACAAATTATTAATCCAGGCAAAGGTTATAGAGCAAACGATAAAATTAATATTATTGGTGGAACCGGAACTGGTGCTTATGCAAATGTTATAACAGTTAGCGGTAATGGTGCTATAATGAATGTGGCGTATGTTAATCCACCAGGAAGTAATACAGCAAATAATTTTTATCCTTATCCTCTAGGAGGTTTAGGATACAAAACAGATTTCTTACCTGGTGCTAATGTAGTTTCTGCAAACACTCTAGCTTCAAATGCTGTTATAATTATACCTGGAATTTTAGGAGACGGTGCAAAATTTGATTCAATAACCGATAAAGTTGGCCAAATAACAACAATTCAAATACAAAATTACGGTGAAGATTACATATCTGCGCCAACAGCAACATTTAAAATACAAGATATTGTTGTTAAAAATCTTGCAAAAAACAATCTTCCTAGAAAAGGTGATATAGTATATCAAGGCGCTAGTGTAGCTACAGGATCATACAAAGCAACTGTTGAAAATATTAGTCAAGTTTATGCTAATGCAAATGAATTGGAAACACTTTATTATATAAGAATTTATGATTATAATAAACCTAAACCAAATACACAATTGCCTTTATTGATTGACTCAAAATCAATAAGTATGAAATTTGTGACAACTCCTATACCGGCAGATGCTGATTATCCACCAAAACAATATTCTATAATTTCAGAAGATAGATATGATAAAGCTAATAACATATACACATATGGTGACGGATTAGCTAAAGCTAATGTTACATTTTTAAATGGTCTTACAATAAGCGACGGTCAATATTTAGATACATCAGGCCAGTTAAGTTCATTTAATATATTACAAAGTGCAGAATATAATAATTACGCATATCAAATTACACTAGAAAAAGAAATAGAAAAATATAGAAAAATATTATTAGAACTTTTGCATCCAACAGGCACAAAAGTTCGTGGCAGATTCGCAATGAAATCAAATAGTAATTTGAATATACATAGTTTTGATGCACTCTATACTGGTTATCCTTTATCTAGTTTAACATCTTCAACTGTTGAATTTGATATGGTTGCAAACTTCACAAATCCAAGTAATAATATAATCAAATTTAGTTATCTTGGCGCAGGCACAAATATAGCAAATATTTTCTATTCGAATTCAACAATCAAATTTACTACTGCAAACGGTGATATTTTTAGCAGTAAAATCAACACAATCAATAGTGCTGCAAACACAATAACATTAAAAGATAATGTCTGGTTATCTTTTGCAAACGTTGCGACTGTAACATCGAATGCTAATAGCAATCTTATAAATATTACTGCGGTAACAAACTCGTATAATATTATTAATAATGGAATTTATACAGATCCTTTATATCCATTGAAAGATATTATTAGGGTTGGTGATACTATTAAAGTTAATAATATGACTGGAACTGTTAGTTCTATTGATTATATCAACAAGAAAATAATTTTGAGTGCAAACTTATCATATGGATCAAATGGTTTTATTTCGGTAACGAAAACATATCATGGAACAGCCCAGAATTTTATTATATACGGACCAATTGGCACAGAATATAGAACGGAAATCGTAGATGAATCCGGTCTATATACTATAACAGATGAATTAGGCAATATACTATTATTGGATTAAGGTAAAAACAATGTCCACAATTAAAATTTCACAATTACCATTATTAACAACGCTAAACGCAAACACACAAAACACTTTGTTTGTTGCAGTTGATTTACCAACAACGACTACGGGTAAATTTACAGGAAAGACTCTAGCTGCGGGTCTATATTCAAATGAAGTTTTAAACGTTGGTGGTAATCCATTAGTTTATCCTAATGTTATAGGACAATTTTCTTCAACAAGTAATACATACTTACAAGTTAACCTACAAAACTTTAATTCTAACGGTTCTTCTGATTTTGTTGCGTCAACAAATGATAGTGATAACTCAACGAAATATATTGATTTTGGTATAAGTGGCAATACTTATAATGATCCTGTGAACTATAGTGCATTTAAAGCATATGATGGATACTTATATGTATATGGTCCATCAAACACAAGTCAGCAAGGCAATTTAATCATAGGTACTGCATCAACAAGAGCAAATATTGTATTTCTTGTTGGTGGTTTAATGTCTGAAAATATTGTTGGTAGAGTTAGTAATTCTTCATTTGATTTCCTCAAACCAGTTTATGTGACAGGTAACGTGAAGACCACTGGGTCTTTCATATTCTCTGATAGTTCAGTTCAAACTACAGCTTGGACTGGCAGTGTAGCGTACTCAAGTGTAACAGGAACTCCAACTATACCAACCAGCTTCAGTAGTTTGGTCAACGGTGCTCGCACAGTGAGCCTTGGCTCGGATGGCACAGTAACATTGCCATCAACTGTTGGCGACATTAAGAGAGACGATGTTGGGTTGTTTGCGTCATTAGTTCATACTACAAACAACATGTGGAACGTTGACCCCAGTAGAACTGACACATACACTGCTAACGGGAGTGTGCTCAAACCTTTCAAAACTATCGCGGCAGCATTGGCCTATATTGAAGCAAAGATTGCCGACACTAGTTTGACAATTAGCATATCGGGTGCTGTTGTTGATAACCCACAGTTTATTTTCCTAAAGACCTCTATCACAGAAAATATAACACTGACTCGTGGAAATATTTTTATTGTGGGTGATACTCCGGATGCTGGACACGTACCTATTTGGATCAACGGATACGTTGATATTGTTCCGGCAGACTCCAGCGGGAATGCCATCAACGTCAATAGATTTGGGCTATTTCATGTTGCTGTCAAACCATCCACTGCAAATCATGCTATTCAAGTGACTGGTGCCAACTCATCAAAACTTTACCTAGAAGATGTACATGTCTACCAAAACGATGCTACCAAGAGTTGTGTTTATGCCAATAATACTGGCACTGGCAGCAGAGTGGAAATGTACGATTGTACCATGGCTAGGGCCAGTGGTTCCGTATATCTAATAGACATCCAACGTGGATTCTGTAGCATAAACAATCTGGAAACCAATGGCATAGGACAAGTGCTTAATATGGCAA